>Ga0115556_1001116_pt1 | contig 18486 bp, 15 predicted proteins | sample COGITO_mtgs_1104_5_FD_87282 | JGI IMG/M metagenome (GOLD analysis project Ga0115556, IMG submission 87282) | Pelagic marine microbial communities from North Sea - COGITO_mtgs_110414 | ecosystem: Environmental > Aquatic > Marine > Epipelagic | place: Germany:Helgoland, sampling site Kabeltonne... | reverse complement strand
TAGGATAGAAATGCCCGCTATAGCGGCTATCGTTGGCGGATTACTCGCCAATGAAGTCATCAAATCAATTTCGCACGCCGAAGAGCCGGTGTGCAATTTCTTCTGCTTCGATGTCCTTTCCGGAAAGGGTGCTGTCGAAAAACTCGGTTGAAATTGAATGTCAAATTATCACATACCCAAAGTACATGTGGGGTACTGTTTAGCACATATATATTACAAACTAGTAAACTAGCTGCATCGTAGCGTTAAGCGTTTCTTTTTTCAATTTTACCTAATTACTCATCTTCATTTTTTTGAAAGAAAGAGGAAAGGAAAACTCAGCTTGCAAACGAGGCGCACCTAGATCTTTAATGTATCATGGAGATGATGGAGGACGAGGAGCGAAGAGAAGATTCTCACGTAGATGCGTCGAGTACGGCGAAAACGCCCAATCCAAACTGGACGCGTTTCGGTGGATTGCATCAACCGAAAACGTCAGCAACAAAAACATCGCGCTTAGGGACCTTGAGAGAAGAAGATTCAACGTTAACCCCTACCTCGACTTTATCAGATATACCAACCATCACGAATGCTATCAATGGAGGAAAACCGCCAAGAAATGCTAGCGCAGATATGCCACCACCTCCCGCGCGCGCTATAATTACGCCAGAGGTTTGGAACGACGACGGGTATTTCGACGAGAAAATTACAGTTGAAAACGAACGAGAAGAAGCATTTTGCGTCTATCGCGCTGCAGATATTGGGATTATACCTGATGGTGATGGAAAAACAGTAACAACAACAACGTTGGTATGTTTGCACGGGTGCCCGTACTCCTCGCTTTCGTGGGCGCCGTTCGTGAAAGAGTTCAGAAACAAATGTAAAACGCAAACAAAGGTTGAGATATACGCCATCGATTTGAGACATCACGGAGAATCGATATCGATGCGCGACGGCGGGAGCGACTTTAGTTTAGGAAGAATGGTAGAAGATGTCGCGATGATTTTAAAGCACTTATTTTCGCAAACAGAAATAGATCGAAAGTGTGTTCTCATCGGCCACTCGATGGGTGCTTCTGTAGCGAGCTCTCTCGCGCTACGAGAAGACATGTGGACGAAAAACGTAAATGATAAAAATAAAACATCGTTAGCTGGTCTGATCGTCGTCGATGTCGTCGAAGGGTCGGCACTAAAGGCTTTGCCGATGATGTCTTTACAGCTATTGAATCGGCCCACTTCCTTCCGAACGATGAGAGACGCATTCCGTTGGTGTTTGGGATTTGGAGGGAGCACGAAGAGCGTAGAATCAGCCCGGATATCGTTCCCTTCGCAGTTGCACCAGAAAAGCGAAGGCAACAGCAGTAGTTTTAGTGATAGCAATAGCGAACGAGAGGACGCGTCGTCTCCGTTTACTTTTCGATGCGACGTTGTGAAGACGGAGCCGTATTGGAAGGAATGGTATTTGGGTATGAGTGAAAGATTTTTGAGCGCGAAAACTTCGAAAGCGCTCCTTCTGGCAGGGACCGACCGATTGGATACGCCTTTAACGATAGCGCAGATGCAAGGCAAATTCCAGATGGTTGTGTTTCCAAACAGCGGGCATGCGATTCAGGAGGATGAACCAGAAAAGTTTACGCAAGTTGTCCAAGATTTCTTGACGCGATATGTACAAAATTAATTCATATTAATGAAACGATGGTCTACCATTTATCTAATTATCATTCTAAACCAAAACAACAATTCAAACAAAACCTGAGCATTCTTCTTCTTCTTCTTCAAAAAATACCCGGGATGACTTTATACGGCACTATAGAGCAATATTGTTTCCAGTACGTTCCGTACTTCGCAGCGCACCTTCGGTCGTCGCGAACGGATCGATCAAACAATAGTATCGTCAAAAAGATGACGTAGGAGTACGGCACGACTTTATCGAATCCAGCCGGCAAAGTCCAAAAGAACGATGCCGCTATCTCCGGCAAGTAGTGGAAGTGCCTCGAAATTGACCACCACCCGGAAGCTAATAACAAAGACGTTTTCGATTCGCCTTCGATAGTTTCGTACTTCGCCTTGATCATTCGTGGTTTTTTGCCCCAAACGAGCATGTTACCTTTGGTTCGTCTCGCTTCTTGTCGCTGACGATCGGAATCGTAATTAATCCAAATGGATAACAAGCCCGCGACGACGATGGCGCAAAATTTCGTCGTTCCGAGCTGTACCGCCGGTTTGATTGAAGAAATATACAACGCCGGAGATACATACAAAGAAGGCACCCACACCAAACAACCCCAGCAAATGTAATACCCTGCTCTGTCGTGCATGATATCCATGGAATTGAAGTATCCAGTTTCCCAGTAGAAGAATTTCGCGTTGTACGAGCACATGAGAATGACGCAAGCCAACACCGAGTCGGCGAGGAATCCGTCGCGTTCGTATTGATAGCACGCAAACACGACGGGTAAAAGAGCCCAGGCCATCATACCAAATCTGCAGTTCGTGAATTGCTTGACGTTGAGAGGACCGAACTTTGGATATAATTCCGTGCCCCAATAGAAGTCGTACAGAAACGAACCGTTGCTTCCCGAGTCAGAGTCCGTCGGGAAATACAAACCTTTAAAGGTGAGGAAGAGACAGAAAAATATGGCAAACATGGACATCGCGAATAACATTTCTCCGAACAAATCGTACACAATCTTTGGCGAGGTTAATCCGAAATGCCAAGCGGCGAAGAATCCCGCGTAAGTCGTAATCAAAGACAACACGCCGTTCGCTTTGTATTCGGGAATGTTCCCGTTTGCAGTAACTGGACCGAAATGCTTTTTCCCAGGTAAATACAACTGCAATAACGCTTCGAACGTGGCGTAGGAAAGTAAATGCACGATTGCGTCTTTTGTCGGCCACGGAAGCATGTCTTTTAAGTATCCTTTGAATGTTTTCCTCGATATACTCGAAACGAGATTTGAAACGCTTCCGTTTCTGTTGACGAACACGTCCCAAATCATCACCGCTAAGAACGGCGTCGTTGCGATTAACAAGATGATACCGGCTGCGTTGATGAAGGCGCCGTACTTGTCGGCATCGCCGCCAGAGCCCCAATGTTGCTCTTGCGCGTTCTTCTTCTTCTTCTTTTTCGTCGTCGTCGTCGTCGTCGTCGATGGCTTTTTTATTCCTTTATTCTTTCGGCTCTTCGGCGTTGGTGACGGAGACTTCCTCGACGACTTTTTTCCCGCTCCCGTTCTGCTACGACTCGACGAACGCGCCGCGCGAGTGGATGTACCAGCAGCAGCCATCGTGCGTTGTTGTTGTGGTAGTGGTGGTGGTGGTGGTGGTGGTGGTGAGAAGTGACGACTTCGATTGATTGACTCTTCTTTAATTTTTATCAGTCACACAAAAGGAAAAGTGACAAACAAAAAAGAGAAAAAAGATCAAAAATTTGGAAAACAAACAAACACCACAAGAAAATAACAAACGAGAGAGAGTGAGAGAGATACAGAAAGAACACTTCGTGCGCGCGCACTCCTCATTTGGAACTTGCACACGTACCACTTTAAATCGATACCACTACGTATCGTGCATCGCGCGATAATCATACTCAGTAGTGGTGGTGGTACGAGAAGCAGCAGTCATCGAGCGCGCGCAGGAGAAGAAGCATTGCTTCCGTCATCCATAGAGAGACTTGTGGAGGAGAGTAAAAACAAAGATGGACACGGATGAAAAGGTCTCGGCGCAACCTGGGTCGCTTCCACCAATGTCCGCCGCTGCTGGAGGAGGCGCGTTCGCCACAATCAACGTCTCGCCGTTCTTATGGTAGGTTTTCTTACGTCTTATTCTTATTCTTCTCGTTCTCGTCGCACTCGTCTTGCGTGTGACTTTTCATCTTCATCGTGGGGGTGCCTTTTCTCCTTCTTTTCCCTCCTCCTAAATTCTCTTTCAACAAAAACTGCGCGCGCGCTCGATACTAATGAATGAATATTTCTCTTCTCATCAATATCATCATCAATAATAAAATCAACAGGAAAACGTGGAACTTGGTGTCGAACCCTGCAAACGACGACGTCATCTCGTGGACGGCGAACGGAAGAACGTTTACGGTGTGGAAACCAGATTTGTTAGAGGAGAAATATTTGCCGGAAACGTTCAAGCACTCAAATTTTGCAAGTTTTGTTCGACAGCTGAACAACTATGGTTTTCGCAAGTGTCACTCGGATAGATTCGAATTTGGCGTCACTGGGTTTGAGAAGAATAAGCCGGAGCTGTTGACGACGCTAAAAAGAAACGAAGCGCCGCGAATGAAATCGAAAACAGAGTTCGCGAAAGATACAAAAAAGAAAGAATCGAAAACATCGATCATGAAAGCGACACCGACGACGTCGCCACGACAAGGACGAGCGCTACCAGATTCGAATGAAGCTGGAGGAGAAGAACGAACAACGACAACGACCGGAAGAAGAGGTAGTGGAAGAGAGAAGGGCGCCCCAAGTGGTGGTCACACGGCTCTTGAACTCGGCGCGTTTGGAAATTTGACCGAGGAAGTCGATCAGCTTAAACGCGATCGAATGGTTTTGTTGAAAGAAGTCATGCGTTTGCGATTAGAACAAGACGACACGGCAACGCAGATGCGCATGATGGAGCAAAGAGTACAACAAAATGAACAATTTAGCGCGCAAATGCGTTCGCTTCTGGAAACGCTTCAGCAGAATCCAAAGCTCGCTATGGAGTTTGGAGAGCAATTGAACAACGTTTCGAGATTTGCTCCGCGAAAACGTCGACAATCCATTCCGTTGTTAGGAGGAGGTGAGAGGAACGAGGGAAACACGATTAATGGCAACTATAACAATAATAATGGAAACAGCGACCATGAATCGCAAATGCTCCTCGAAACGAGCACGAATCACGCGAATCACTTGCGTTTGCAAGAAATTATAGACGAACAAGAGAGAGAACCGAGTCCCAAGATGTTCCCGAACGGCAACTTCGCGCTCGTCCCGACACCGGACAAGGACACTGGTTTGGCGCAGTTTACGTGGCAAGAGATCATGGAAGCAAATACTCCATCGGATACGTCCACTGAGAGCTTGCGACAAATGGTTGAAGGCATGTCGAAAGAGGAGGAAGTTGGTAAAGACCAACAGGCGTTCCTTTCGAGCATCTTGGAGAGAACAAATAGTGGTCTCTCGAGCGACAGAATTGCTCAAGAATTGGGCGCAGTGAACGATAGTACGTTACCGTCGGCGCGCAGTCTCGAGAATCAGTTGAGTCTGTCCTTTTTAGATTCAGAGGAAATGACAAACTTGGTGAACGACATGAAGTTGTCCCAAAAGAAAGGCGGAGAGAAAAAGTAAACAAAAAGAGTTAGCGCGAGCGCCGTAATTGTGCTCGATAGCGACACCAATATAAACAAAGTAGCATTGTTGTATTACACGTCAACAAAAAAAGCAAAGTATAACACATGCATTGTACGGTACCGAACGCCGCGGTAAGGCGCCCCAGACTTAACCGCATTCAAAAAGAAAAAATCCTTCTCCACCATTTATTTGGCGACATCGATGTTCGTAAACTCTTTCCAGACGTCTAAAGATACGCGTTTGGTCATGGACTTGATTTGCGAGTTTGGTCCGAGCTCGTACAACTTCGTTTTGCCCTCGCTTACTAAGTTCTTCAACGTCGCTTCCCACAAAACCGGCGAGACGAGTTGTTTCGTGAGCATGCGAACGATGGATTCCTTGTTCATTTCCGATAACGCGAGACGAGTGCCCAGAACGTTCATGAAAATGGGAATCTCTGGTTTCGAAATCTCAATCGTCTCCAGGACGTTTTTGAGATTTTCGGCGGCGGAGTCCATGCGCGAGGTATGAAACGCACCCGAAACGGCCAGATACGCAACTTTCAACGCACCCTCGTCTTGCGCCTTCTTTTCTACTCTCGCGAGCGCGGATTTGTCGCCAGAGACGACTCTTCCTTGCGGGAAGAGGTAGTTTGCGATTTCGAGGACTTCGTCTTTCTTTCCTTCGCTCTTGACGTTTTTGACAATCTCCTCCAACTGCTCGTCTTTCAAGCCGACAACGGTAAGCATGCCGTGATCACCCACTTTCGCGGCGGCGGCCATAGACTCGGCGCGAACTTTGACGACTTTTAAACCGTCTTCGAAAGAAATCGCTTTCGCGAAGACCAAAGCGCAATACTCGCCCAAGGATAAACCGGCGACGGCGCTCACTTTCGACTCATCGAACGAAGGATCGTCGAGTTTTAACTTTTCCACCGCGGCGAGTCCCGAGAGATACAACGCCGGCTGCGCGTACACGGTTTCGTCGAGCTTTTCTTTCGGCCCGTTGATGCAAACGTCCAAGATGTCGTATCCGAGAATTTCTTTCGCTTTTTCGCACATCTCCTTCACCTTCGGGATGTCTTGGCAACTTTTCAACATGCCAACGCTTTGCGAGCCTTGACCGGGGAAAAGAAACGCAATCGGAGAGTTGTTCATCGTCGATGGATCGATGACGGAATCGTCCGTCTTCCCGTCTTTTATCGTGATGTTTTTGAGTTCGCCTTTCGCCTCGGCGATTTCGAGCTCGATTTGCGCCTCCAGCTCTTGACGCTTCTTGCGACGTTGCTCTTTGAACAGGCGCTTTTCCTCCAACGCTTTTTGACGTCTGCGGCTTTCGGGATAGTCCGGTTTGTAGTCGTGCGCCCAAGTTTGCACGACGTCCAAGCCGTAATCGTAAAGCGTCCACCAGCAGCCAAGATCCGGATGGCATCTTGGCTTTTTCGGGACGTCGGCGTACTTGTCGATGAGAAACTGCAAACGATCTCTCACGTCGTCGTCTTGAATCGCGACTTGAAGCGGAGTTTTCAAACCAGGGTCCAAATACGGGTCGTAGTCGTTGGTGGTGATCGTAGGATCGGCGCCTTCCGAGAGTAAATACTCAAAAAGTTCGAGGTACCCGTCGTATTGCGCGAGATACGCCGCTCGATGTAACGGAGTGTACCCCTTACCGTCCCTTTGATTGACGCATGACGGAACGTTTCTCACGATGTGGTGCACCATGTCGAGCTGTTTGTACGTCGTGGCGAAGTGAATTGGTCCTCCCGCACCGTTATCTTGGGTCCAAAAATACGGATCGGTCTCCATAATCAATTCGGCTTGTTCGGGATCTCCGAGACGGAAACACGAATAAAACGCAAAGGGTTGAAACTTTGGCTGTGGAGGATACCTCCCGGCTCCTGTTGTGTTGTTGATGATGATTTGTTCGCAAGAAGAAGAATATAAATGTCAGTGGACAATGCGTTTAAGTCCTTAATGAGGTTTCAGAATGCGTGCGCGCATTATCCGCGCGTATAAACCATGGCGTCCTCGAGGTGTGTTTTTTTTTCTTCGTAACGCTTCTTCTTCAAATCAAATCAAAACAAATCAAAATGTGATTTGTTCGATCATGCGGGGAGGGAGGACAATAAAAAAAGAGGTTTAAAGAAAGGAGTCTGTTATGAGCGATGACATAAAATGATCGGTCTCCTCTTTCGCGCGCGTACCAGTCATGTCGCGCGGCATCTTGTTGCTTTCGGTCGCGTTTAAATGTCAGTAAAAAGAAAGTTAGTGGACGTGTTTTTTTTCCTCTCTGGTTTTTTTTGTGGGAAAGAGTTTTTTGTTTTGCTTTTTGTTTGTTGTTGTGAAAAAAATTCTCCTCGCTTTTGTTTCCTCGACAAGTCGAAATTTCTTCTTCCTCAAAAAGCTAGTACACTCTCTTCACTCGACCAGACGTAAACGAGGAGACAATCAAGAATGTTTTTTTCTTCCTCGCTCGCTTTACGGCGCGTGGCTTCGCGAAATGCGAAAGCGTGGATGAGTGCTACGCATACTACCAACGATGAAACCACGATGGTGATGTCCATGAGAAGACTTTTCGCGGCTTCGTTGGAGAGAAGATGCGCGAGCACGTCGACGACGACACACAAATCTTTCACGTCTCCTCCTCCTTCCTTTTTCCTTCGTCGTCGTCACCATTCTCACAAACAACAACATGATCAGTATCTTCGCAGAATGATGTATTCAACGACTAGTGGTAGTGGTAGTAACAATAACAACAGTCCAGTCGGTTGGAAGTCGTTGCTTTTGCTCGTCTTGACGGGTTCGGGAGTTTTGTTTTTCTTTGAAAACGAAAAGAAACGACGGATGAAATCCATCGCAGAAAACCAAAAAGGCGTCGGGAAAGCGGCGGTGGGTGGGCCGTTTGAACTCATCAACGCGGCGACGAACAAAAAGTTCACGGATAAAGATTTACTCGGAAACTTTTGTTTGATTTACTTTGGGTTCACGACGTGTCCAGACATATGTCCAGACGAGCTGGAAAAAATGTCCGAGGTGATTGATATCGTCGAGAAGGAAACGGAGAAAAAAGATAACAGTAGTAATACCCCGTCGTCTGCAAATAAAATACCACCGCTCGTGCCGGTGTTCATTTCCATAGATCCAGAGAGAGACACGACCAAGGTTGTCAAGGAATACGTGAAAGAGTTTCATCCGAAACTTATCGGTTTAACCGGATCGAAAGAGCAATGCGCGAAAGCGGCGAGAGCGTATCGCGTGTATTATCACAAGACGAACGAGTCATCCAAAGATTATCTCGTCGACCATTCGATCATCATGTATTTGATCGATAAAAAAGGTGATTTTGTCGCGTTCTACGGGAAGAATTACGAAGCGCGGCCGATGGCGATGAACATTCTTGAACACATCTCTTCTGTTTCCAACGACCAAAAGTAGAAAAAATACCGAGTATTGGTTTACACTAGTAGTAGTAGTTCGCGTAGTTTAAATAAAAGTAGTTGTAGAAGTAGTACTCGCGTTGATAGTAGAAAGAAGGAAAGTTTGTATACCATGCGTGTAATTGTTATGACTAGTGCACGTAGTGAATTTATATGGAAAAGAATAATAATATAAACGACGCGATAAATGCAGTTTTATCATTGTATATTATTTAGAGCGTAGCCATGACTTCGTTCGCCATTTTGATGGTGTACGCGATGTCTTCGTCCGAGTGTTGCATACCGGTGAAACCAGCCTCGTATTGAGACGGAGCCAAGTACACGCCTCTCTCTAACATACCTCTGTGCCATCTACCAAACTTGTCCAAGTCCGACTTGGTCGCGTCTTGGAAGCTCTTCACTGGTCCTTCGCAGAAGAAGAAGCCGAACATGCCTCTGATGTTGCCCCCGCAGACGGCGTGGCCGTTGTCCTTACCGGCTTTCAAGATGCCTTCAATCAAAGTCTTCGTCTTTCTGTCCATCTCTTCGTACGCACCCGGTTGAGATAAGATGTTCAAAGTTTCGATACCCGCAGTCATCGCCAACGGGTTACCAGACAAGGTACCCGCTTGGTACATCGGACCAGCAGGAGCGACGATTTCCATGATTTCTCTCTTACCGCCGTAGGCGCCAACTGGTAAACCGCCACCGATAACCTTACCCATCGTGGTCAAATCCGGAGTGACACCAAAGTACGCTTGCGCGCATCCTTTATCGACACGGAATCCAGTCATGACTTCGTCGAAGCACAACAACGCGCCGTTGGCGTCGCATTCAGTTCTCAAGCCTTCGAGAAAGCTCTTGTCCGGGACGATGAAGCCAGAGTTACCGACGACTGGCTCAAGAATGACGCCCGCAATTTCATCCTTGTTTTCCGCAAAGATCTTCTTGACGGACTCGATGTCGTTGTAAGACGCGCACAAAGTCGTGCCAGTAGCACCTTTCGGGACACCCGGGGAATCCGGTAAACCCAAAGTCATGACGCCGGAACCGGCTTGGACCAAAAACGGATCCGCGTGACCGTGGTAGCACCCCTCAAACTTGATAATCTTCTCGCGACCGGTGTGCGCACGCATGACTCTCAACACGGACAAGCACGCTTCGGTGCCAGAGTTGCAAAATCTAACCATTTCCACGGACGGAACTCTGTCGATGACCATCTTCGCCAAAGTGTTTTCTAACTCGCACGGCGCGCCGAAGGAGGTACCTTTTTCGAGTTGCTTGATCAACGCCGCGTTGACTTGGTCATTGGCGTGACCGCAAATGGCCGGACCCCATGAGCCGACGTAGTCGACGTACTTGTTCCCATCGACATCGAACGCATCTTTATTATTAGTATTATATGTATAATAAAAAGTGTTGTTGTTGTTGTTGTTGTTGTCAGTATTTTTTTTTAGAGAGGAAGGAGTTTTCTCGAAAGAATTTTAGAAAAAGGAACAAAAAAAAGGAGAGATCTTTTCCTCTCGCAAAAAGCCGAAAGAGAGAAAAGAGTTTTATCCAATCGGGAGGCGACTGGCGGAAGAGGAAAAACGAAACAACGCACATGGTCCTTTAACTCTATCAAAAACGATCGGTTGACCGCCGACGGACTTGAACGCTCTGACGGGGGAGTTTACACCTCCCGGCAACAAGTCTTGCGCCTCCTTGAAGATCCTCTGTGAGTTGTCAGTCTTAAAAGCCGCCTTGGTGATGGTGACGATTTTCTTTTGTTGATGGCAACTCTTTCTCGATCGGACGGAGGAAGAAATCTTCTTCGTTTGAGTGCCAAACTGCGTGGAAACGTTGCTCGTGGAAACAGCAAACATGTTCTTTGTGTTCTTTTAGGAATAGTAGTAAATGAATTTAGAGTGGATGCGTAATAATAATTGGCTGTCGTCGTCGAATACGTTTTGTTTTCGAGCGTTTGCGTTTTCTATCTCTATCTACTTTTGGCGATTTGATGTTTGCATGCTTTTTTTGCATGTAGAAGAAAAGAGTCCAAATAAAACACTAAACAAAAATTGTTCATAATTTTACTCCTAAACCCTAAGAGTTGCTTATGGCCAAAAAGAATTATCCGAAGAAAATCTGAAGATCGAGGGTTCGATCCCCTCCTCAGTCAGTCAAATATTAATGGCTGTGTGGCCTAGTGGATACGGCGTCAGACTTCGACTCCATTTTTTTTGCTCGCGCGTGGTGTTGTTGTTGGTTTGTCGTTCGCTGGTTTAAAGTTTATTCTCGCTGCCAGATTATGGCTGCTGCTGATTTCTTTTTTCTTTCCGAGCGAACAAACTTCCTTTTTTTCATCCAGATTTCAAATAAATTTCGCGAAAACCCCTCAAGTCCATCCGCCGTCCGTGTAGTGGTGGATACAAAATATAATACCCACACACATTCCATCAACAACACAACAACAACAACAACATGTCGGACAACGAAGGTGGCGGTGCCGCTGCTGATGTCGACTTCAACGACGATTTATTCACCTGTGCAAACGTGCGTTTTATTCAATGTTATCGTATCGCGCGTAAATTCTCGATTTTGTTCTTGTTGTGTGTGTTGATATTTTTCTTGAGACAACAACGAACCAGAGCATCATCATCATCATCATCTTCATCACTAACGCTTCTACTTCTCATGAAAAACAATTTGAAACACACAGTCAGATGTTGTCACCAAGTACAAGATTGCTGCCGATTGCGTGAATGGTACGTTTTTATTAAACTCTTCTTTTTTCTTCTCGTCTTTGTTTCGTGAGGAGGACCGATTCGAAATACTTTTCAGCCGCCCTTTTCAGACGAAGAGTGAAAACAATACTCTGCGTAAAACTCTTGACTGACAACGCATGCACGCTGTATCATTAATGAAAAAACAAACAGCTGCACTCACGGAAGTGATAAAGATGATCGTTCCGGGTAAGAAAATCGTGGACATTTGCGTCGCCGGTGATAAGCACTTGGAAACGGAGTGCGCGAAATATTACAACAAGAAAGTCGAAGGTGCTAAAGTGGAGAAAGGCGTCGCGATACCGACGTGCGTTTCTGTAAATGAACAAGTGTCGTACAACTGCCCAGAGGTGGAGAATAAAGACGTCCTCGAGGAAGGACAGGCTGTCAAAATCGATTTGGGAGCGCACATCGACGGCTACGTCGCGCACCAAGCGGTTACCATCGTGTGCCAGAAAGAAGGCGGCAACGAAAAAATCACCGGGAAACAAGCGGACGTCATTAAAGCGTGCATTGTTGCTCAAGAAGTTGCGGGGAGAGTTTTGAGACCGGGTAAGACGACAACGGATGTTTCGAACGCGATTACGAAAGTAGCCGAAGATTTTGGAGTTCACTTGGTCGAAGGCGTGCTTTCGCACAACATGAAGCGCTTCGCCATCGACGGCAACAAGGTTGTGTTGCTGAAGAAAACTCCAGAAACGAAAGCAGACGATCACGAGATTGCTTTGTATGACGTTTTCGGCCTCGATATTGTGATGACTACGGGTGAAGGTAAACTCAGCCAAAAGGATGAAAAAGAGACGCAGGTATACAAGAGAGCGTTGGAGAAGTCGTACTCTCTTAAAATGAAAGCGTCTCGCGGCGTGTTCTCCGATATTTGCAACAGATTTCCTTCTTTTCCTTTTGCGGCGAGATACCTCGAAGGTTTGAGCGCCAAGGCTGGTTTACCCGAGTGCTTGAAACACGATTTGTTGGTTCCGTACCCGGTGTTGTACGAAAAGACTGGTGAATACGTGGCGCACGTCAAAACGACCATCTTAGTCATGGGTAAAGGGAACGACAGAATTACGAAAGCGGTTGAAATGATGCAACAAGACGTTTCGAGCGAAAAATCACTCCAAGATGCGGAATTAGTCGAATTAATCGCGCAGCCGCTGAAACCGCCGGCAAAGCCGAGAAAGAAGAAGTAAATAATAAAGCAAGTGAGAAGTAATAAGAATACGAATACGAGTATTTGAAAAGTACGTTTTAGAGTCCGTCGGTGGAGAGAGACACAACCAAGTGAGAGCGAGAGGCTTCCCGCTCACTTTCGACGAGCGTTTATTTTTCTTCATGGTTTTGATTGCTTGTTTTATTGTTTTAAATGCTTATTGTTTGTTCATTTGTTCATTCCTTACACGTCGTGTTTTGAAACACAGCTAAAACCTATGATATGGTCAACCTTGTCTACTTTTCCTCTTCTGTATTTATTTATATTTTTTATATACATATGTATATATTCATCCGATTGGCGCATCTGTCGTCATTCCATCGCCCCCTGCCGATGGAGCTCTGATTGCAACGACAACTCTCCCCAAAACCGTCAAAGACGCGCCACTCTTTTCCATCTGTAATACTTCCGCCCCGGATTGAATGGCGACGGTTTCCGATTCGCCCGCACCGCTCAAAACGACAGAGGATTTCTTCGCGAGTAAATAATAATGCGCAGGCGAAGCCGAAGTGCTCCCTCGATCGATAATGAGCATAGCAGCTTCCGACTTGTTACTTAAACCATCGATGTTTGGCAACTCTTTCGCGGTGTTCCCAACGAATGTGGCGATCGGTTCCTTCGAGTTCTCCAACGCCTCCCAGTTCGGCACCGCCATCCAGTCTGAAGTTCCTTGCGGTCTAAACGTTTTAAATATGTTACTGGGATCGTTCGTCCCGACTTTTTCCACCACTTGCGCGAGCTTGATTGCTTTTGTCGTCAACTTACTGTACGCACCCACGACTGCAACTGGTCTAAACTCGACCTCTTCAAAGTCCAATCGCACGGAGGACACCGGTTGCACCGCCATTAATCGGCTTTCCGCATTCGCAGCTTTCGCCGCCGCGAGATTACTAACTTCACCAGTAGCTTCCATTCTGAACATTTCTGTCGCGGATTCCAATCTTCCTTTCGATTTATCCGTCTCTGCGTATTGCAAACCGCGGTCGCGCATCGATTCCGCTTTGTCCACGCCTTCGTATCTTTGCAACTCTTGAATATCTCTCCAAATTTTGAACGCCAAGCACTCCCCGGGTGATTTTCCGAAATCTTTCGCGATTGCAGCCATACCGTCGCGAATTTCGTACGCTCTTACCAATTCTCGCGACTGTTCTTCTGTGAACTCTCTCCTGGCGATGAACTCGGCAGCCGCGTCTCTTTTACCGCTCGGTAAAAAGTTGATCTGACTCAAGCACGGAGAGCCTGAATATTCCGTTTCAAAGTACGGAAGCAATTCGCTCGGAAAATCTTTAGATGCTTTCAAAGACGCATACGTTGACAGCCACGTTTGCCACAGCACTTGTTCTTTGTTTTCAATGCCAGTTTCGTCAAAAATTTGGTCTGGGATGTATCCCGCTTTTTGCAACGCTGGAATATACTTTGCCAACTGGAACCAATGTCCAGCGCGTTGACGAAGCATCATGATCATCTGATTCGTATCCAACTCATCGGTTACTTTTTGCTCTTCAAACGTCGGTGGCGGTTTATACTGCTGCTCGTAAGAACCCGCCATTTCTTGCCCGGGAGCTAAATATGTTGGTTTCGAGCCGCCGCCTCCGCTGTCGTTCGTACCAAACTTGACGCCTCCCATCGGCGTGTCTGGGTTCAAAGCACCGGTTTCTGCGTCGTATTCGTTACCACCGGCAGGCGGTGATCTGCCAAACTGTTGCTGTCCTGGTTGACTTCCAGGCATGGATATGACTTGGCCTTGTTTGCCCCCGCCTCCGGCGTACCCTCCGGGCGCAGACATTCCTGGTATCACATCCGTGGGGAAATCTTCCATGCCGGGGATGATTAAACCGCCTCCTGGTTTCTTTCCAGGACCAGAGGATGCCGACGACGGTGGTGATTGTGGTCGACCAGGTGGCCCTCCCGGACTTCTGTTTGGACCTCTCGGCGGTTGCGGTGGAGGTAAAGCGTGCACTTTTGTTTTCGTCGCGCGCTTTTTATCTCCTTCTTTTTGTTGGTGGAATTGTTTTTTCGTTGGCGGCTGCTTCTTCTTCTGTTGATGACGAAACGAGCAGGATGCGCTCGGCATCATCGCAATAGAGGACGACGACATGATGTGATGTTGTTTAATTCGTTTCTGTTTCTTCTTTTCAATGCTATTCACGCGTGCGTCGTCGTTCAAGCACCAAACAAAAGTATGGAGAGAATTCTATCTGAATTAAATAAAAAGCGAAAGAAGAGGAGGTTTGTGGTTGGGCCACCTGTGCGGGCCGTCCCCTCTCGCAAAAAAAGTGAAAAAAAAAACTGCTTTGCACATCTCCTCCTGCCTGCATCATAGTTTTGACGCGAACGTACATTATGGCCGTCGGAAAGAATAAAAGACTCTCGAAAGGGAAGAAAGGCTCGAAGAAGAAAGCGTAAGTTACCATTAGCTCGTGTTGTCTCGGATAGAAATATCGCGAGTTGCCCTTTTTCTTCGAAAGCGGGTTTACGCGTTCGTTTTTTTTTCTGTGCGCGTTGGTGCGCGATGGGGTGCTCTTTGGGAGGAAAGCGTGAAAAACGCGCTCGAACGACGAGGATGCGCGCATCCGCGAAGAATCTGGTTGAGATGTGCGTCTGCACTGAGTAATTACTCGCGTGTTGCGCGCGTTTTTACCCGATTGGGTTCTTCGCACGATGTCTGTGAGCGCGTGCATTTACGTTTTTCAAGACGAGAGGGCTTGTTAACTGCGCGAAACACACGGGAGGAGAAAGAAAAGGAAGAAAAAATTCTCTTTTCGTCGTCGTCATCGCGCGCGCGCGTAGAGTACAGACGAACGGATGGTTTCCGAAACGGGTGAATTCTATTCATCGTGTGTTGCCCGATGCCTTTCGAGCGTTTGCAGTCATGCGTTACCTTCGCACCATCGCGGTTTCTTTTCTCTCTCTCAGAGAAATTTACGCGCGCGTTCTCATCAGTTTTTAGCCCTTTTTTCTTCCTCTGCTCTCTTTTCTTTCCAATTTACTAACCGCATATTTTGCTCTTCTTCTCTCTTCTTATTTTCGCGTATTTGAACAATAAACAGTGTCGATCCGTTCTCCAAGAAGGATTGGTATGACATCAAGGCTCCGTCCATGTTTACCGTTCGCAACGTCGGTAAGACGCCGCAAACGAGAACGCAAGGTACGAAGATTGCCTCGGATGGTTTGAAGGGGAGAATCTTTGAGTGCTCGTTGGCGGACTTGAACCAAGACGAGGATCAAGCGTTCCGCAAAATGTTCTTGAAGTGCGAGGACGTTCAGGGTAAGAACGTTTTGACGAACTTCTACGGTATGGACTTCACCACGGATAAAATCCGCTCCTTAGTCAGAAAATGGTTTTCTTTGATTGAGTGCTTCGTCGACGTGAAGACGACGGATGGGTACACGATGCGCGTGTTTTGCATCGGTTTCACCAAGCGTCGCGTAGACCAAACGAAGAGAACTTGTTACGCTCAATCCGCGCAAATCCGTAAGATTCGCGCGAAGATGGTTGAAATTATCAAGAGAGAGTGCGAATCGTGTGACTTGAAGGAGTTGGTTTTGAAATTTATCCCGGAAGTTATCGGTAAAGAGATTGAAAAGTCGTGCTCGGGTATCTACCCGTTGCAAAACGTCTATTTGAGAAAGGTGAAAATGTTGAAGACGCCGAAGTTCGACGTAACGAAGTTGATGGAAGTTCACGGCGATTACTCTGGCGAGGAGGTTGGTCAACAAATTCCGAGAGCTGAGGAAGCGAAGCCGGAAGCCGCCGCTGCCGAGGAATAAAAAACTAATAAGATAACTAATAAAAATTGGTGGGTGTTCGAGAAGAGAGAGAGAGAGAGAAAGGAGAGAGAAGATGTGAGGAGGCTGGAGAGAAAATAGATTAAACAACTGGTAGTGTTTATGATCGCATAAGCACGAGCTTAAAATAGTAGAATTTTAATTGAAACAAAAGTACAACAAACGGTACAACCAAACGACAATAAAACGCGTTGAAAGCACACACTTTTACGAAATTCCGCGTTTGAAGAAGAGGTACTTTTATATTATATATTATACGTATCAAATCGAAAATTAGAACATGGCTCTGACGGTTTCGAATCGCGCAGCGCCGGCGATATCGCCAGACAAGCACAGCGTCGGATTTGATTTTAACATTTGCGCGGCTACTTCTGACAAATCTTGCTTCGTCAACTTGCTCACTTCGGCGATGAACTCTTCCGGCGATTTTCTGTGGTTATACGTCAACATTTGTCTTCCAATGTCTTCGGCGACGACAGCTTTGGATTCCAAGTTCATCAAAATTGAAGAAATCGTCGCGTTCTTCGCTCTCTCGACTTCTTCGTCCGTGATTTGACTCGCGTTTGCAACCGCGGATAACTCCTCGGCCATAACGGCGATCATATCGTTGACGTGTTGTCCATCCGTCATGGCGGAAATCCCTACGATGCCGGTGTCGTTGTAAATCGAGTGAAATGCCGTGCAGTTTTGAGCCCATCCGTATCTATTGAGCACACGCGTGTACAATCTAGAGTACATTCCTTTTCCCGGACCACCCGCGGAGAAGGATCCACCACCTCCAAGCAGCATGGATAAAACAGTCACCGCCGTGGATCGCTTCGCGTCTCTCCATCCTCCTTGGAATTCAAAACCTAAAATTAAACTCGTGAGTGGAGATTCATTCTTCACTCGAAAGTCACCGCCCATATATTTCGACGGAATTTCTTTGCTCGTCGTCGTCGCCGAACCTTTACTGACAGTCTCCAACATTGGACTCGCGATGGACACCAACTCTTGGTGATCCGCGCCCGAAGCCGCCAAGACCATTCTCGGTGCGACGTAATTTTCGGCGATGAATTCGCGCAAAGCGTCGCCGTCAATCGCGTCTATAGATTCTTGCGAGGCTAAAAGTGCGTTTCCTAATCCTCCGTCGTACGCCGTCGAGTGCACAGCCTCCATCAACATAGCCTGTGGATTCGTTTTGAGCTCTTCGATTTCTTTCTTCAAGTCTTTCGCCATCTTCGCGACTTCGTGGTTAGCGAGCTTCGGATTCAAAGCCGAATCGCAAAGCAACTCCACTGCCTCTGGTAAATGCGTTTTCAACGCATCCACGGTGTAAGACATTTGTTCTCTCGACGCCGCGGCTAATAAACTCGCGCTCATCACTTCCGCCTCTTTCGTAATTCGAAAGTTCGTTCTGTTCGTCGTCGCCTTGAAAGCCATTCTTTCGAGCATGTGCGAAGCGCCTGACATGTACGGCTGCTCGTACTTACTTCCACTTTCCAAGTATAAACCGACGGCCATGGTCGCCCCGGGAGTGTTTTCTGAGGCAATCGTGGCCCCGTTTGAAAGCGTCGTGACCAAAGTTTTTGGCGCTTCTTTCGGGTAGATCGGGCTTTCGGGAATGATAACATTCGGCATAGGTTCGTCCATCGGCGGTTGCTTCGTCGCCGATCCACCGAAGATTTGGGAGAAAATGGACGGTTTCGTCGTTGCTGCCGCCGCCGATCGCTCTTTCAAAGCCGGCAACGACTGCGCGAAAGAGGAGGAGGTTTTCAAACCTCGTCGTAAAACGTTTCGACTGCTCATTGTGTGTGTGATGATTGTGATGATCGGAAAGAGAGTCTCAGTTCGTAAAAAAAAACACAGACAAAACAAAAATTCGACTCTTTTTGGTTTTAAAAGACGACTTTAAAAAAAAATATCTCTTTCTTCTCCCCTCCTCAAAATAACACAATTCGCATCAAAAGTGAAAACGCGACGAACAACAACAACGAGTGAAGAGACGAAGAACGTCTCTGATCTTCTT
>Ga0115556_1001114_pt1 | contig 18496 bp, 10 predicted proteins | sample COGITO_mtgs_1104_5_FD_87282 | JGI IMG/M metagenome (GOLD analysis project Ga0115556, IMG submission 87282) | Pelagic marine microbial communities from North Sea - COGITO_mtgs_110414 | ecosystem: Environmental > Aquatic > Marine > Epipelagic | place: Germany:Helgoland, sampling site Kabeltonne... | reverse complement strand
TTTAGTATCTTTCTTCTTCTTAGTAGTGTATTAAGAGTAAGAGTCGTAAGAGTCGTAAGAGTCGTATTTATGACGATTATGTAGAGGACGAGATGGAGAAAATTTTGGCTTCAATTAAAATTGCTCTCGTCTTTTTTTTTCCTCTCTTACATTTTCTTCAAAAAGGAATAAACACACATCAGGAGAGGAATAAATAATAAAAAATATGGACAGCGAGAAGAGATGTAATACTACTACTACTACTACTCGTTTAATAATAATAATACAAAGATGATGATGATGATGATGCGATTATATTGTTTTTGGCATTTTTCTCACGCAGTAGGAGCCGGAGCAGCAGACGCCAAAGATGCTCTTCGCATGACGTCTTTGGTTTCGTACCGAGTCAAACGCGCTAACGAGTCCAAAAATTTTTCCTTGGTTTTGCGAAGCGCCAAGCGGAGTTCTAAGACGTCGCCCTGCGCGACCGCGGATTCGGTTTTTGCGCTCACTAACGCGCTGACGTGAGAGTGTAAAGCTACGTTTGTATCTTGCAGCTCTTTTTGGCACCGATCGAGCTCTTCCCTCGCTTTCATGGCTTCTTCGTTGGCGTCTCGAATTTCTTTGTCGGCGCGTTTTTGCAAGTCTTTGCGTAAATCGGTGGCGAGCATGGTCGTTTCTTGCACGACGGAGACGAGTTGGGATTTTAAACTCTCGATTTCGGTTTCGCATTTGGCAAGTTCGGTTTCGCAGGCGGTTCGTTCCAAGTCGCGTTCGGATTCTATTCTATGAATCATAGCGTCTGTTTTCTCTCGCTCTCGCGAGATTTCCTCCGCGGATTTTTTCACGACGTGTTCCAACTGAATGATTTGCTTCTCTTTCTTCTCTAGCGTGGTCTTCAATGCGGCGATTTCTTCCGCGTATTTCGTCGACATCGCCGTCGTTGTCGCAATTATGCTGTTGCTCGTTTCGAGAGATGCGATATTTTCATCGTTCGCCTTCTTCTCCTCTTGTTTGTTTCTCAAGGCGACCAACGCGGCTTCCAAGCTTTGCGTTTGCTCTTTTAAACCTGACGATTCCATCTTTGCCTGCGCGAAATCAGCCTCTAACCGTTCTAATTTACGCGTCTGCGTTTCTAACGCGCGACTGGATTCAAACGCGCTCTTCTCGATGTCTTTTTGTCCTTCTTCTTTCACTCTCAATTCGTCTCGCATGGCATCGATTTTCCTCTTCAATTTCTCCGTTTCCTCTTCGTGTTGCGTTTCGAGTTCGACGCGGTCTCTCGTCAACTCGTCGTTTTTCCTTCTTAAATCTTTCGCTTCTTTTCGTAACGATTCCAAGACGATGGTCGTTTGTCTTTGTTGTTCTGCTAACGCTTTTTCTCTCGCCACGGCTTCTTCGTTCGTCACGCCGTTTGCGATTATTGTATCCGCTCGGTTATTCGCTAATTCAGGCGTCGAACATTCGCCGATGGGCGACAGATACGAAGTCGTCGATAACGAGCGCTTCACTTCGGACGTGTTGAATTTTCGTAGCGGCGATGCACTCGACGAGACTGGCGTCGTTGTTATCGTTGTTGTTTCTTCTCCAAGCTCTTCGTCGAACCCGGACAAATCTTGTTCGTCGCCGTTCGCTGCGAATGATGATGGTGGTTCCGTTTTCTCATTATCATTCGTCGTTGTCGTCGTCATATTCATCGCGAACGGATTCGTATCGTTATCATTCTCCATACCGCTCGTATCATTGTTCGCCATAAACGACGCCGACAAATTCGCGCTACTTATAAACGACAATTCCGTCATATCCATTTCAGAACGTCTCGACGCTCCGCCTTTCGTCCAGTTCTTCAACCACGTCATTCGCACTTTACACCTCACACGCGTCACGCCGTTGTCCATTCGCATCTCGTGCGTCGTCTCGAACCCGTGTTCGCTCAGAGCGCTCGTGTCCGCGCAAAACTTGCTCGCATCCAAGATTCCTCTTGCGAACGTCGTGCTGTTCCCGCAGGCTTGTAACTTGACGTTGTACGCTTTCGGCTCGAACTGTCCAGTGTGTTCTCGGTATAAAGTCACGATTTGCGTCAGCTTGTTGTTGTTCGTATTTTCTTCAGTTTCCTCGCTCGTACTCAAAAAACTCGCCGAGTTCGTGTTTGCATCGACGAAACTTTCGCTCGTGAGTGACACTTTGGCGCCTCTGGTGAGTAAAACTCTCACAGAAAACACGTTTTGTGGGAGATTGATACACTCGATGTCGTAGACATCGAAGCGGAATTTCAACTGTTGCTTCGATTTTCTCTCCTTGTGCTTTTGCAGTTTCGCGAACATTATTCGTGTTGTTTTTGCTCGCGATCAGAGTACAAACGCTTTTCTTAACTCTGCGTCGACGATTTTCACGAGATTAGTGTGATACTACGAATACTACTGCTTAAAGAAAGCGCAATAATACACGTTTTTATGTATCAGATGAGGCAAGATTTGTGAGAACAAATTCAAAATTCTCCACTTGTTTGTTGAAGAGATTTTATTAAAATGAACATTTCGGACGAGGAATACGAGGAGTTAGAATCGTATTTCCAACTCAAACTTAAGGATAAAGAAGAGCAACTTCGTCACGCGCTCCAAATCCGGTGCGAAGCGGAAGAGAAGGCTTTTTTTGCGGTTTCAAAAGTGGACGAGATTAGGGGAAATTGTAAATTAGAAATCGAGAAATGGCGAGAGAAAGCAGAACGCGCGTTTATGATTACCGACGATATCGACCACGCGAAGTGGAAGGAAGCTTTGATAAAGTTTGATTTGATCGATATTGATAGTGAGGATGATGATGATACGAATAATAAGAAGAAGAGAGGGAGTAATGCTACTAAGTTTAATTTGAATTCGATGGAGTCTCTGGCGGAGTTCAGGTTTGAGTTTCAGTCGAACGTTTTACTGTTGAAGAAGACGAAAGAGGAATATTTGCGGATGGAAAAGACGCTTTCAGCAATGGAACAAGAAAATAGAAAGTTATTCTTAAAACTGAAAGACACGAACGCTCTGTTGAAATCTGTGCGAGAGGAAGACTTATCGGACGCGACGAAACGGAACGAAGCGTTACGACGAGAAAATTTAACCGTATCGCAAGAGTTGGCAAACGCGAGCGCGAGTTTGAGCGAAACGAAAGCGGAGATGATGAAATGGAAACGGACGGCGGAGATGTTGATGAAAGAGGAAGAAATAGTGAAAGCAGATATATTCGACGACGAGAACGAGGAAGGGAATGGTATTACATTTGGTGGGAAGCAATTGAGGATGCGCAAAATGGAATTGAGTTTAGAGAAGGCGTGGGTCGCCAAGGAAGAGTTGGAGAAAAAAGTGAAACGGTTAGAAAGTGAAGTTCGAAAGGAAAAGGAAGAGAAGGAGAGGGCGTTGAGAAAGGAAGAAATCGCGAGCGCGGCGTTAGCGGCGTGTTCGGTACCTTTTCCTCCTTCTTCTTCTTCTAAAACGACGAAGACGACGCAAACATCGGCGGAAGCGAAACATGTCGTTAAGCTTTCGGCGGCGTCTCACATCGCCGAGCTCGAGAAGAAGATTGAACAATTGGAACGTCGAAACGAAATTCTGACCGAAACGCTCGAGAAGAGCGAGTACGAGTACGCAAGAGAACTCGCTTTGGTTCAATCGGAGCACGAACGAATGCTCGCAGTAGTTTCGAGAGAGCATTTGGTTTGATATTCTTATTTCCTCGCGCGCGCACGTACAGTAGTAGCATTAGGTGTTTGCTTTTTAAAGCAGCAGTAGAAAAAATAAAACGCGCGATACTCTATCAGGATTTGTATCCGTGGTACCTCACAGAAACTCGTGGATGTGCATGTAACAGTGTCCAAAGTAACAATAGTGACGGACGATAACAACAATAACAATAAGAAATAAGAGTATCAAACGGAAAAGTGCGCCAAATTAATCACCGCTTCCAACGTTTGCTCTCCAATCCACGACGCTCCGGGTTTCACCTTCACTGGCTCATCAATCGCCGCCGCTTCCACGCACACCATTTCCTTATACTCCTCGTCCCCGAAATCGCCCATACTCTTCGCCTTATCAATCCATGGATTCCACACCACCGCGTCGTTTAAATTCTTCGTGGTCATCGCCACCCCTCTCGTGTGTTGCGACAACACGCCTTTGTCCTCCCACACTCGATCGATAATCTCCAACCTTTCCTTATCTACCAAAGCTACGTTCCTTCGGTAAATCCTATCGACTTCCTTATCAAACCTAATCTCTTCCTCACCTTCCACGCACTTCTTTCCGTCTTCTAACGAATCCGTATATCTCACCCCGTTTAATCCTTTCACGGCGATATCGGTAATACTTTTCGCGCCGAAATACGTGTGCAACGCCGTCGTAAACTCAAACGCCTTCTCGTCTTCGTTTATAACCTCTAACTTTGTGTTTAAAAACTCTTTCTCAATAGACACGGTATAGTTTAACTTAAACTTATACGGAAACTCTTTCATAGTCTTTTCCGTGCTGGATAAAGTAAACGTCGCTTTGGCCAACACTTTTTCTTCATCCACTTCGGATCCAACGAATGCCCACGTCGCATTCCGAGCGAACCCGTGTTGGTTCGTGCACTCTCCGAGCTTCCCAAACTGCGGAAAACATATCGGAATCCCTCCTCGAATCGGTTTCGTTCCGTCTAAAATTGCTTTCTTCGATACGAATAAAAACTCCGGTTTCGTTTTAAACACTTCCAAGTCCGAGAGCGATCTCCAGCTCGCCACGTGCGCGCCAAAGGCGTAGATCGTGCACTCGAACTGCGCGTTTGAAAGAATCACTCCTTCGAACGAGACTCCCTCTTGTTTTCGGCCCCCGAATGGAACGCACGAACATTGTGAGGTTTTACTTTTCGGTAAAGGCCCACCCATCTTCGCGTTCTGTGCGTGTTTGTGTGGTGCGCGTGTGACTGTGCGTTCTCCGTTGACTTTGATGCGAGACGCGTCTGAGATTACAGTGGAGCGATTGGATTCGTTTTCCCCCAAAGCAACACGCTTTGTTGTCGTCGAATCAACGAGAGAGAATACGATGCTACGCGGGGCGCACCACCAGGGGGGGACTTTCGTGAAGCAAAAGAACATCATCAAAACGAGGAGGCGTTTTACAACGACCTCTTTTTCTTCTTCGTGTTCTTCTTCGTTCGCGCCTCTGCGAGGCGCGAAATCATCGTCGTCAACGAACGCGAAGACAACGAAGAAGAGAACGAAGAAGGATGCGTTGAGCACATTTACGCGTCGCGTGAACGACCCCAAATTAAGAGAAAAAGTGAGGAGGCTCGCATCGTCTAAATCATCGTCGTGGTATTTCTCGCGCTCTTTTTCTTCTAAAGATGACGACGATGAGAGCGTGGATGACGAACCGCCACCGTTACCACCGCGTACTAAAGGAGGCGTTGTAACGAGAAAGAGTAAAGGAGAAGAAGACGAAGAAGAAGACAACGATGAAGAAAATAACATAGGCCCAAGGTTAATCCCATCGATTGCAACAGCTACGATCGGGGCATTTTTATTCGGGTACCATTCGGCGGTGATTAACGCGCCTTTAGCGTCGATTGCCTCGGATTTAGGCTTCGCGGAGAGCGACGGATTGAAAGGCGTCGTCGTGAGCGTGATGGTGTTGGGAGGCGTTTTGGGTGGGTTCTCTATCGCGCCGTTCGCGGATAAGTACGGACGGAAAAACGCGTTGGCGTTCGTGACGATACCTTTAGCCGTGGGTGCGTTGATTTCGGCAGTCAGTTGGGACGCGGCGTCGATGACGTTTGGGAGATTAATCACCGGGATAGGCGTGGGCGCGAGTTCACAAATCGTGCCTTTGTATTTAGCGGAGATCTCGCCGCCAAGTTTTCGAGGGACCGCGAACGGTTTGAGGAGAATGGCGTACGTTTTTGGGTGTTTGGCGGCGTTTCAATTGGCGGTGCCTTTAGAGGAAGCCGCCAACGGAGGCGACGGGTGGTGGCGACCGTTGTTTTCGGATTCAGTCTTTCCGGCGGTGGCGTTGGCCGTGACCGCGTTGGTCGTGGCGGTGGAATCGCCGGTGTGGTTGTTAGCGACGAGCGAGGAAATCGAGTGCGAAGTGGAAAAGAAAGAGATTGAGCGAGAATCGAGGCGGTCGTTAGGGGCGCTGATGAACATTCGAGGGAAAGCGGCGAAAGTGTGGCAAGAGAACATACAGAAAAAGGAAGAAAGTAGTAGTAGTAATAGTAGTAGTAGCAGTAGTAGTAGTATTGCTGCGAGTAGTAGTAATAATAGTAGTAGTAATAGCGAGAGCGCGGCAGAGGAGAATACTACTGTTGAAGACGACGACCGAAAGGAAACGAGTAGTAGTATTCGTAGTAGTAGGAGTACTATTGGTAATAGTACGAGCGCCGTTACGAGCGGCGGCGGCGGCAAAAAATTGGAGACGTGGTCGGAGATTTTCAAAGACGAAACAAACGTCCCTTCTTTGATTACAGGCGTTGGGTTGTGCGCTTTGGCGGCGTTTTCTGGATCAAACACAGTTATATTCTACGCGAAATCGGTGTTTAGCTCCGTCGGTTTGAGCTCGCCCGAGTTGTTGACGTGGGCGGTCGGCGTCCCGAACATTGTGGGCGGCGTTTTAGCGCTGGTTTTCACGGACAAACTCGGTCGACGACCTTTGCTTTTGTGGTCGTTCGGTGGAATGTCCGCGTGCTTAGTCGCGCTTTCTGCCGTGGACATTTACACGCACGGGGTACCGTTCCTCTCCGAAAACAACGGCGGTTTCGGAGGAGGCGCGTCGTCCATGACCACGTCGAGTAAATTCTTCAAGGCGAGCTTTTGCAACACGCTCGACCCGTCCGCGGTGGAAGTGTTATCACCAGAACAAAAAGCGAAGCAAAGAGGTAGTTTGAGCATCAACGAGGGTTATTTTTCGGACATTTTCAACGTCCAACAGTCCTCGTACTCTTCGTTTACGACGAAATCAATCATATGCGAAGACTTACCGGACCGCGAAATCGGCGGGTTAATCGAAGACGTCGCCATCCAAGGCCGCGATACCAAAAGCAACATCAGCGGCGAACGACAAGAACCGGAAGCTACGATTGCGCTCATATCCCTCCCGCTTTACGTCCTCTTCTTCTCCGCCGGCGCCGGCCCAGTCCCGTGGCTGCTCTACAACGAAGTCTTCCCGACTCGAATCCGCGCCAAAGCGGTGTCTTTGTGCACCGCCACCAACTACTTCTCCAACGCCATCGTCGGTTCTGCGTTTCTACCCGGCGTCACGTTTCTCGGTTTGGGCGGCACGTACGCCGGTTACGCGCTCTTAAATCTCCTCGGGTACGTTTTCGTGAAAGAACTCGTGTTTGAAACCAAAGGGATGAAGTTAGAGGACATCGAAGAGACGATGTTAGAGAAGTGGGCGAAGAATAAAAACGCGTCGACGTAAAAGAAGCGCCGGCGCTGCGCGTACAAATTGTAATGATCACATACATGTATACTTATTCGTATCTAAAAGGAGGAGTCTTGGTAGTATTATACAACACGCGTAAGCTATTTCGTATTCTTCCGATTTTTATAGAAGAGAGAAAGAGTTCCTTTATCAGTCCTGGCAGAGGCACACACGCATAATGTGTTGCACCGTTTACCCACAAAGACATCACCACGGAGAAGAACAGTTTCTCTCACTCTCGACAAACAACGAAGAGCTATTACACTCGAGGAGGAGTGAGAGGAGGAAGAGACCGCGCGTCACCCGCGTCTTCTGTTATTAAACAGAAGACGACGAAATGGTGACGCGTTACCGTCCTCACGCGCTCGGCGGCGTCGCGTTGTGATCGATGCCGTGAATGTTACTCCCTCCTCCCCCGGGATATCTCCTCGTCCCGTTGTTGTTGTTGTTGTTATTATTACCAGGTCTTCTTCCGTACACGCCACTCCCGACGTCCCCTGGTTTGGTCCCGTACTTTTGCGATTGGTCCAACGACACGAGCGTTCGAAAGAACGCGACGAAGACGTTCAGAATTCCCCAAAAGAAGTCCGCGAATATCGTCGCTCGAAAAAGAGGTCTCGACCTCGCCGTCGTTCCGGAGGACGAGACGTACTTCTGTTCGCCTCTTTTTGGTGGTGGTATTGGTGGTGCCATCTCGTTCGTCGCAGTACAATAACGCGCGTCCAAAAATGAAGGATTTCGAGAGAGATTTTGGGAAAAGAGAAAAAGAGATTTTTAGTTGAGTTCGTAAAAACGTCTTCTTTGACGAGACTTTTTCTCCTCCTCTTTTTGGCGGCGGCAAAGCACACATCTCTCTCTCTCCGCCGAGAGAGATGAAAAGAGTGAGAATGTCTGGAGGCGGTTTTGATGATGAAAAGAAGCGGAAGAAGAAGAAGACAAAGAAGAGTGGCAGCACGACGGATAATAATAACACGACTGGGTTCGTGACGTCCACGGTCTCAATATCTATCCCGTTACATCCGTCGAAATTGGGAAACCGGAAAAAAGGCGTCCGGGAACAACTCGACGCGAAAACGCTGAGACATCACGACGGCTTCGGCGGCGTGCTCGTGAAATACACGGATTTGAACATGAACGAAGAAGGAAATGGAGAAACTATTTTACCGAATTCCGCGTACGTGGAAGTGAAAGCGACGGTCAAAGCGACCGTGTTTGCGCCAAAAGTGAAAGCGGTGTTAATCGGGAAAGTGAACAAAATAGGACAGGACCACATCGGTCTCGTCGTCGGGAATATTTTCAACGCGTCGATTCCAATCGAGAATTTTAAGGAGAACATGATGTTCGACGAAACGAAAGAAGCGTGGGAGATTATCGAAGACGGCACGGAGATGCTCGAAGAGGAAGAGGAAGATCTTTCGGACAAGTCAGAGTCGATGAGCATGAAGGAGATTAAAGTAGGCGCGAGAGTGAAGTTTCGAGTGGAGAGGGTGAACAGAGAGGACGATCGGGTGGTGTTATTGATTGGGAGTTTGTTAGGGAAAGGGTGTGGACCAGTAGACCGTGGTAGTACTAGTAATAGCGAGGAGAGAAATGACAACGACGAGGATGAGGATGTGGAAGCCGACGACGACGCCGGCGACGGCGCCGAAGACGAGGAGGAAGCCGAGCGCGATAAGAAACGAAACAAGAAAGAGAAGAAAGAAAAGAAGGAGAAGAAGGAGAAGAAAGAGAAGAAAGAGAAGAAAGAGAAGAAGGAGAAGAAGGAGAAGAAAGAGAAGAAGGAGAAGAAGGAAAAGAAAGAGAAGAAGGAGAAGAAGGAGAAGAAAATTAGAGAATAGCAGAATTATTTATAGAATAGAGCCAATCCCGCTGTTTAAAACTACGACTACAAAACTAATTTGAACTGCTATACTACTACGTTTTATTTTACATCTAATTGCTAAGCGTGAAGCCTCGGGAACGGGTGAATGACCGTTCCGTTTATGTAACAGCACCACTGGTGCGTGGATTTTCCGAGCATATCGTCGAAAGCTAAGTTTTCATCTTTATTGGCAAACCCGGTAAAATCGCTCGTTCGCGACCCGTGCTCGACAAATTGCGATTGACTGAAATCACCCAGACCATCTAAAACTAACACAGGTTCGTCCTGTAAACCGCGCGATTTGATTTCGGATTGAATTTTCGCGGTAAATTCAGCGCTAGAAAATCCAGTTTTGATGGCAATTTTCGCTTTCCCTTCGTCGATGGGCGTTTGAGTCTGGGCAAAACCGGGCAAGTGCGGCAAAGCGCCTCGCATGCCGCCTTTCCGGTTTTTACACTCGTCTTCGGTTTCGTCCGAAGAGCAAATGGCGATTCTTGGTGCTGGAGAAGTAAATGGCTTGAACCCTGCGTTGACTCTGTTTTCAAAATAGGACGCTTCGCGAATAGGAATGGGTAAATTACCGAACGTTCTCGGTAACGCCCAGTGGTCGATTGGGCAGACGAACGGAATCGTCATCGCGCCCATGGTGCAATTGACCAACAGATTGAAGTGTCTGTGACATCCGCATATGAACTGGGGCATGATCAACGCTCGGTCTAACATCTTTGCAATAGCCACGGCGTCGCGGACGCGCGCGAGTTGCCAACGCAAACCGTTCATGTGACCGATTGGAATTTCGCCTTTCGGGGTCGTTATGGATTCGTTGACGGATTTTTCCAACCAATCCGGTATGGACATGCGCACGATGAGCGTCTTCAAATCATTCTCTTTGCTCAGGTCTTCTTCTTCTTCTTCTTTTTCTTCAAACACAACAGGATCTTTGACCTTTGATTTCGCACTACTACCACCATGATTGGCGCCAAGGTCTTTGTTATACATAGACGAGCCTAAAAAGTACGGTTTCTTATCTGCCCACATGCCGGCTTCGCGAAAGCGCCAAATTTTGCCTTGCGCGCCATCGTACACGTACGTGTTGTGAACACCGTAAGGAACAATCGAACGTTTCGAGTAGTCTTTACCCATGAAGAAAACCATTCCGTTGGAGAACAAACTCGTCGGTAGCTTTGCCACGCGCAACGAACCAGACGTACCTCCGTATGAATACAACGGACGCAAACCTCTCTTGTAATCCTCCGCGAACGCGACGAAATCGGGAGGATATTTTTCGCAAAAGAACCCATCGTTCGCATTTCCCTTCACAATTTTCATCGCATCGAGCGTCACTGGTTCGCACAAGCCTTCTTTATCTCTCGGCACAAAATCTGGGTCCATGACGGTCATTTTTGGTTTCGAAGGATCGTACGTTTTATCCGGCCTTCTGAAGTAATCATCCGGATGTCGATTGTCCGCAGTTGGTTTATCGAACGCGCGACACATCGAACTCTTCTCGCCAACATCAGTCAGTTTCTTACAATACCCAGGCAACGATTTCCGTTGTAACCACCTCGACCGCGTGATTGCGTTGAAATGGTGCTGGTCGTTCGCGAAGGACAACTTTTTCCCGGCTTCCATCCCGTGCTTCCAATCTTTCACGAATCTCAGAGATTCCAACGTCGCTCGCAACAACAGCATGCCCGTGTTATACTCGGCTAGATACGGCCACGGGAGTTGCGTGAACGGGTCTCGAAAATGTTCCCACTTTGTAAACACGGTCGTCGTCAACTGCGGAAAATTCAACTTTCTGTGCAAGTCGATTTCGTCTTGATCGATTAAATCGCCCCGAAAGTCAAACACGCAGTCGGCCGAGACGGCGATGTCGACTTTACCTAAGTTTCCAGTGTTAAAATACGGCATCGGATCGCGCACCCACGTGACGTCCGCATCGGAGATCAACAAGTCGTATCCATTCAACAAGAAAGTTTCGATGATTTGTATCTTCACGTTCATCAACGCGTAAAAGGATTCCTTCACTTCTCGAAAGCCGCCGGATAGGGAATGCCCTAATTTACTCTTGTCCAACAAGTGACCGCCGGGCACGCACGCGAACTCATCGTTATCGTCATCATTATCACCATCGCTCTCGCGTCGATGCTTCCTTCTCTTTTCCAACTCTTTCTCGCACCACGTGTGCAACGCCTCGTCTAAACTCACGACCACAATCTTCTTAATATTCGCTCTTACGCTGTACGTCAGCCAATTATCCACCAACGTCACCAACTCCACCGTCGCAAACGTCACGTGCAACGGCCTCTCCGTCCCCAATTCTACTTTTTCCATCGTATACGGCGGATACTTCTTCCTCAATCCTTTCAAATCTAAAATTTTATCTAAACTTATATATCTTTTCGTCTGCTCGGAATGCGCCGTGTCTTCGTCGTCCTCGTCCACGTACGGGTGCGGCAACGAACCGTCGAACAACTCTCGTCTGCGTTTAGCCCACAAATCTGTCGAATCGTCCTCGTTAGATTTATATAAAGGATGATCTTTTACGGTAGGTTCGTTCAAAGAGCCGGAAAAGAATACTAAGTTTCGATTGATTGCGCTCGATGATGATGATGGCGTCGTGAGCGTATCCGACCTTTCTCTTCTCATCGCATCATCTGGTGGCGGCATGCTCGGCGCCACCGGAGGTGGAGGTGGCGCGCTCGGATCCGCAGGTGGCATCGGTGAGCTCGGTCGTTCGTACACTTCCGGTTCTTCCTTAAAATCTTCCTCTGAACGCCTTTGTGCGCTGTTGTAGACATTAGAATTAAACCGGGAAACATCGAGGATTTCTTCGTCTAAATCTTTCGCCAAATGTATCAGCGATTCCGCGGCGAAGTGTCGCGCTTCTTTCACCGAATAACGGAACTTACGAATGGAAGATGCGGCGAGAAAGAGGAAGAGGATGAGGCAGAGTAAACGGCGGATGACGCGAAGGCGACGCTGCCTCGGTTCCATGATTGTTGCCTCTCGAGATGGAATTACAGAGAGAGAGAGTTTCCTTTGTGCGTTTTTGTGAACCATCTGACGATGTGCTTTTGCGTTAATTATTGCACGTAGGGGTGTTTTTGTTTCTCTCGTTTTGAAAAACCCACACAAAAAATTTTTAAAATCACACATCATCATGCCACCTAAGAAACCCTCCGGACCCGGAGGAGGCTCTGGTAAACGACGCCCATCCGCGTACATCGTCTTCACGACCGAAAACCGAGAGTCGGCGAAAAAAGAACTGAACGAAAAAGGCAACTTAAAACCCGGGATGGGAGACATTGCGAAATTAATATCCGGGAGATGGAAGAATCTCACCGAGGAGGAGAAGCAAAAGTTTAAAGAAAAGTGCGAGAAAGAATTCGACGAGAAAGAGGAACGGGAGAGGAACGAGAGAGCGGATGAGAAGAAAGATTTCGAGGATAAAGATAAGAAGGACGATGATGATGATGAGGATGAGGAGGACTTGCCAAAAGAAGACGGGATGACGGAGGCGGAAAGATTGGTGCAACAAACGCAAATGCAATCGATGATGAATCAAGACAAGGATGGGAACTCGTTGAGTTTGCCACTTTCGCGGGTGAAAAGAATTATGAAATTGGACAAAGCGGTGAAAGTTGCCTCCGGGGACGCGACGAAGTTAATCACCAAAGCCACGGAGTTATTTTGCGAGATGCTGACGCAAAGCGCGTTAGGGAGCATGAAACTCGGGAAACGGAAAACGATTAAATATTTGGACGTGGAACGCGCGGTGTTGAAGAAGCAAAAGTTTGATTTTTTGCACGACCACGTAAGCGCGATGAAACCGAAAGAAGGAGAGCCGAAAAAGATGACGGAGAAAGACGTGGAGGTGGCGGACGAGGACGGAGAGAATAAGAAAGAGGTGGAAACGCACGGGAGTAAGAAGATTTCGGACTTTTTTTCCAAGAAGACTGAAGAAAAGGAAAACGAAGAAGTCGCCTAGAGTATTGAACCAAAGTATTATACGAACACACACACACACACGCACCCTTTTGTTGTCAATCGCATCATGCAATCAATAGAAACATGCTATACACGATACTATGAGACGCACGTTTGTATTATTATTATTATTGAAAGTTTTCTTTCTTCTTTTATATGCAACTTTCTTCATTCATGCGTTGAAAACCCTTCCTTTCCTTTCTTTTTGTCCGTGTCAACTCGCTGCATCGCAATTCGCTCTCTCTTTCTCTCTCTTTCTTTCTCTCTCTCTCTCTCTCTACTAAAATCATATTTATAAAACAAGCTATCTATGCGATACTTCAAGGCAACTCGTCGTAAACGCCTTCGATTCTGCGCGCGCCTGCGTTTCTAGCCACGTGCGCCCAATACCTCGCCTCCTTCGGGTCTGCGTTACATCCGTACCCTTCCAACATCATCTGCGACACCAGCGCGGCTTGGTTCGGATCACCTCTCTTCGCTTGCTTCAACGCGTCCATAAACCACCGACAACATGCGTCCTCCGCCACCGAGGACAACTTCCCCGAGTGCAACGGTTCCATCGTCTCGTTCACCGCGTACGCTCGCATCGAGTGCGAGTCCGTGTGCACGTCGTCCCCCTCGTCCTCCTCGTCGCTATTCTCTTCCTCCGAGTCCGTTTCCTCGTCCGAATCGCTCATCATCGCCACGTCTCCTCCTCCTTTCTCTTTATTGTTGTTGTTGTTGTTGTTAGTATTATCTTTGCTACTATTATTTTTATTCTTCCTATTCGTTTTTTTCAACAGCCGCTCTTTTTGCGTCTGGTGGCAGTTGTCGCAAATGTCGTAATCTTCGCACACGTCGCAGCACCATCTTTTCCTTAAAATCGGTATCTCGCCGCATATATCGCACGAGTATTGCAACGATTTCCGTCGGATGGACGGTTCGTACATCGCTAGACTCCTTCTTTCTATCTCTATCTGCTCTTATTAGAGAAGAGAAAAAGAAGAGCGTTTTTCCAGAACCTTTTTGATAAGAATTCCCAAACAATACACACCCGAACAAATACTCACCGCAAAACGACGACTCCGCGCGTCGTCTCGAAAGCGTGGGCCTCTTTCCTCCTTTTCTGTTGTTAAAGCTCTTCTCGTATTTCTCGTGCCTTCGTTCGTTCGAGAGAGTTGATTAAGAGAGCTACTAATGAGAGTAGTAAAACTGAAGAGATTTCTCTAGAATTAAGATCTCTCTTTTCTCTCGTCCTTTCTCTCGTTTTTTTTCCAAGTGGCCGCCAAAACCAGAAAATCGAGAGATTTTTTTTTCATTTGCAGGCAAAAAAACGACACACATGCGGATCTCACGCATCACCACTCTTTTTCTTTAACAACAACAACACATATTATATATACACAAACACACACAAACGCGGGCTCTTTTTCTCTCTCTCGATGACGACGAGAACACCAACAAAAGGAGGAGGAATGTGTTTTGTAGCCTTCGCTTTCTTTTCGAAGTGTACGTCTTCGGTGCAGAAAACGATGTATCTCGTTCGGGAAATCGTGTTCGAACGAAACGGTTTTTTTCACTTTTCGTTCTGAGATCTGAAACTCTGATCACGCCGTGGTTGTTGGCTGCTGTTTCGCTGTTTCATTGAACAACAACAACAACAACACATAAAAGATGCACACGAGCAGATTGTTTATGTTGTCGTTGTTCTCGATTTTGACGACACAGAGGAACTATTTCTTCGCATCCGCGCGGTATAGTTATTACACCGGGCGCTCGGTGAACAGATCTTTCGTCGTGAGCGAGTACGCGTTTTCTCGAGAAGAGTGCGAACGAAACGTGTTTTTCATGGATGATTTTGATAGAAACAACGACAACAACAACAGCAGCAGCAGTAGCATCGACGACGACGACGACGAGACCAATCGAACGATATCGTCGTCGTCGTTTGGGACGCTCGGTCGTTTTTGGCCGCCGAAGGAAAGCGTCGACGAGAAGGATGATTCTTTGTATCACAAACGGTGGTGCTCGGAAGGCACATCGGGCGTGACGTTTTCGTCAAAAACGAAGGAGTACGTTTCCTCCTTCTCCTCCTCCTCCTTCTTCTCCTCGACGAGGACGAAGTCGAACTCGACGATGGATGTAATATTCGATGCTAAATCGCGCGCGAGCGAGGCGAAAGCGTTTAGCGTTGAGTTTTGGATCACCCCTCGTTTACAAAAACTCGATGGTTTCACCGGTCGGCATTTCACTCCTTTCTTTACGCTGGAAACGCCAAAAAAAAACGAGACGTTTAACCCGTACGCCTGGACGAGCGCGTTCGATTGCACGGATGAGTTTGATTTTGCGCTTTATATTGGGACTGATTTTAGCGTCGGGTTTCGGTCGCGCGAGCCGATTGCAATTTATCCAACTTTAGTGGCAGAGACGTGCGCTTCGGTAATCACAAAACCAAGCGCGTTTGTAGCGAACGCTTTGAATCATTTCGTTCTGACGGCATCGTTTTCGGACGACGACGAGGAAAACGCGCTCGGAAAAAATCGAATCTCGTGTTACGCGAACGGGACAAAAATCGTAGACGAGGTCATCGGAGACGTTTTAGTCGACGATAACGGTAAGAGAAAGTTTCCATTCGCAAACGCGTGGCGAGAAACGTCCGCGCCGTATTTCGGAAGCACGAGCGCGAATAACGCGCACGACTCGAGTGACGATACTTGGGAATGGACAAACACCGTGCACGCGTTTGCCATGTACGACAAAAAAATAAGCGACGAAGAGATTACGCTCAATTTTCACGCTGGATTACCGAACGCGGCACCGCTGGCAGTGGATGTAAACGTTACGATCAATGAAGACGTAAAAGAGGCGAAAATCGAGCTTCAATATGCGGACGATGATTATTACAACGCGACGATAACATCGACGAGTGGTAGCGCGTTGAATCATACAATTTCATCAGTAAAGCATGCCTTCTCGATACTCACTTTACCGAAGATAGGCGTTCTGAAAGCCATACCGATAGGAGATGCTAACAACGATGATACTAACTATACTAATGGTGATGATGCTGACAGTAGTATGCAAACCGCCGACGAGGCCGCGGCGATACCGGTCACGCGCGTTCCTTTTAAATGTTTCGGCAACGCCGTATTTTATACGCCCGAACCAAACGACCATTCATGGATACACGATAGTAATGAACTAACGACGTTGGAGTTATATGCAAGCTTTTCTTTCAAAGCAACAGAAACATCTTTACTGAATGAATTTGAGACCGTAGACTCTTTGAACCAAGGTTTGGTTTCAATTTTCGTTTCTCCCGTGAACGATGCTCCGTCGGGCGTCTTTCACGTCGTCGAGTATTTTGGACGCGAAGAAGGAAAATCGTTTCAAATCGAGTTTCGAGACGATGATGAGTACATCTCAAAGATTGAAGTGTCAAGAATGCCAACGATCGGGAAGGTTAGACTGTCGAGCGCTTCCTCGTCTCCAGAGAATACGAAAACGTTGAATCTTGGAGATATCATCGATGTCACATCCGAAGCCGAATCGCTCACGTATCGATTAGATGACGTCGTAAACTTCGTTCCTTCAATAATCGAAGAAAAGAAAGAGTATTTATCCGATTTTTTCTCGTATTACGTGTACGATAAATACGACGAAAAAGCGGTAAACGAAACCAAAGTGGAGTTTCGAGTACAGTCGCCCGTTCGACGGATGCCTCCTTCTTCCTTCTCTTCGGTCAAGGAAACGAAAGAAAATGTGCCCCTCGAGTTTACCATAGACGTTTTACGATTGGACTGTAAAGATAACGCAACAGAGGCTATTGTTGAAACTTTGCCTACGAACGGAACGGTGTACTTGATACGTACACCTGCAATCTCGACGTCTTCGGTAGTCGCCGAGGAAGATAAAAGAAAGACGCCGCTGAAAGAAAACGACGTCGTTCGACTCGAGCACACGTACATGATTACGACGACAGAAGATGCTGAAGGGCAAGATGGCATAGAACGATGCGTCGCATTTGCAAATTTGCTGTTCGTTCCGGATGATTTCTACTTTAATGCGCCAAATGTTGATATTTTCGGCGACGCGGTGAGTACGACGACTCGATACGCTTCTCTTCGTCCTCCGCTGCTGCTCTCGTTCAGCGCGAGAGATATTTTGGATGGATGGATAGTTCCATCGGTATTGAACGTCTCGTTCACAGTCACGGCAGACGTTCCGCACGCGCCTGCAAAGTTTCGGAACATTTCCATGGACGCGAGTGCATCCGCTCTTCCTCCTTCTCCTTCTCCTTCGTACTTACTCAGAGTCGATTCGAACGAGACGCATATCAATGATTCATCGTCGACGTTTCTTCTGCCTACTGGAGGGTACTTGAAGTTTTATAAAGCGTTCGAATACGATTTATATCCAGATTATGACTCGGTGTTTGGTGTTGCAGTGACAATAAAATCGATAAACCCGAGCAACGCAGCCTTTCTCGCCAACGTCAGCGTAGCCTTCCCGTCTGAACACGAAGACGCGGTAAAGTTGAACACCTCTTCGATTGTCGTCACGAAATGGTTACGTAACCAGATCAGAATTGCCGGTCCACCGAGCGCAGTTCGCGATATTTTCTTCCATTATGTACTATACGACGCCAAAACGATGAAAAAGACACCCAGAGTTGTGCGCGACACGCTCGAACTCACTCTCGAGTACGGTTTCGTCAAATTGTACAACGCGGAGAAAATGAACGAGACCATCAACGCGAAATACGATTGGAAACACGATTCGTGCAGAATCCAACAACAAGAAACAACACCATCGAACGCAACGAAACCGTGCACAAGCATCGCGCACGTAAACATCGAAGCTATCGCGTACCCGTCCTCGTACGACTCTCTGACACAGGAAACGTCCGCGAAAGACTCCAACGCCGTTTCCCAAAAATCCTTATTTATCTCTGGCCTCTTCCAAGGTGCCGTAGCCGGCATCGTTTTACTTGGTCTCTGGAAATACCTTTTCAAAAAGCTTCTCAGTGCAACCAAGTGGCTGTTTTGTTGCCTCTTCTGTTGCCGTTTGCGTCCGCCGCCGTCTGCTTCCGAACGAAGACGAAGCCGAAGAAGCCGACGCCCAACAAATCGAAAAGAAGCCGACTCCGACTCCGACTCCGACTCCGACTCAAACCCGGTTTGATGATCGTGTTTACAGTGTTTCCACGATGTACTGCTGTATTGATATTGGGTGAGTGCTC
>Ga0115556_1001086_pt1 | contig 18647 bp, 15 predicted proteins | sample COGITO_mtgs_1104_5_FD_87282 | JGI IMG/M metagenome (GOLD analysis project Ga0115556, IMG submission 87282) | Pelagic marine microbial communities from North Sea - COGITO_mtgs_110414 | ecosystem: Environmental > Aquatic > Marine > Epipelagic | place: Germany:Helgoland, sampling site Kabeltonne... | reverse complement strand
TCAAGACAGGAACTAGATGGGCAAATGGGGGATGCTACAGTCGGTCTACAGGCTCGTATGATGAGTCAAGCAATGAGACGGCTCACCGCAGCAATTTCTAAAACCAACTGTGTTTGTATTTTTACAAACCAAATTCGGGAAAAAATAGGCGTAATGTTTGGCAGTCCGGAGACTACACCCGGTGGAAGAGCATTAAAATTCTTCTGTTCTATCAGAATGGACATTCGAAGAATTGGGCAGATTAAGGAATCTAATGGAACAGTAGTAGGAAACAGGACGCGGGTAAAAATTGTTAAAAACAAAGTTGCTCCACCCTTTACAGCATGTGAATTTGATATCATGTACAGCGAGGGTATTTCCCGAACAGGTTCCGTATTAGATCTTGGGATTGAACATGAAATTTTGACGAAAAAAGGAGCCTGGATTTCCTACAAAGGTGACTTGATAGGGCAAGGTCGTGAAGCTGCAAAACAAACTCTTGCAGAAGATGAAAAATTGATGGCTGAAATCACAGCCGCAATCTTAGAAAAAGTTGAAGTCACCGTCGGTTCTGTCCTAGCACAGAACAACGACGAGGACTCTGACTAATTCCATAAATAACTGTGAGAGAATGTGATACGATTGTATCTCTTGCTACCATCGCAGGAGAGTCTGCATTGGGGGTGATTAGAGTAAGCGGTAAGTTATGTAAAACTCTTTGCGAGGATATATTTAACATTACAACTCCTACCCCAAGGACAGCAACTGTAAGAAACTACTTATCCATAAAAGGAAAACCCGTTGATCAAGTTTTACTCACATTCTTTGAAAATGGTAAATCATACACTGGAGAACAAACACTAGAACTTACTTTTCATGGAAACCCATTGATTGCTAATCAGATTTTAGATGACCTGATTAAAAGAAAATGCAGACTTGCTGAACCTGGAGAATACACAAAAAGGGCATTCTTAAATGGGAAAATAGACCTTTCCCAAGCTGAAGCAGTTGCGGAGTTAATTTCAGCCTCTAGTGAAATTGAGATTGAAATTGCCAATCATCAATTGAGAGGAAGCTTAAGTAAACGTCTTCATGTTATTCAGTCTGGGATAATTAATTTACAGGCACAATTCGAAGCAAGTATAGATTTTCCTGAAGATGAAATTAAAGAAAAAAATGTTGGTGAAATATTGACAATTGTAAAGCCACTTAAATCTGCAATTACTCAACTAATTAACTCGACGAATATAAAGTCAACATTGTCCCAGGGTATTAAAATTTCACTGATTGGTCCTCCCAATGTAGGTAAAAGTACATTGTTTAATAACCTTGTTCACGAAAATCGTGCACTGGTAAGTAAAGACTCAGGGACAACAAGAGATTATCTATCAAAGGAATTAAATATAGGAGGCTATAAAGTTGAATTATTTGACACTGCAGGGATCCGTAAAACAACCTCTGAGGTTGAACAACTGGGGATACAAAATTCTATTCGTCTTATAGATGATTCGGCTATTGTTCTGTTAGTATTTGATTCTTCACTCCCCTACCCTACCGAATTTTATAATAGCATCCGGAAAGAAATTAAATCGAAAGCGATAATAGTTGTAGAAAATAAAAATGACCTAAAACGCGAGATATCCTCCAGCAATTATCCTCGAAACTCAAAAGTAATCACGACTTCAATGATAGAAGATGGTTGTTCAGAAAATATTATATCCGAAATAGAGAAAGTGTTATCGGATCAGTTTAAAATAAACCCATCAAGTGACATCTTGGTTAGTAAAAGACAGTCTAATCATCTTGTAGATGCACGAGCCCATTTAGATGAAGTAGTATCTCTCATTTCATCTTCCATTAATGAAGAAATCATATTACAGGAATTAAAATTATCAATCGAGTGTATTAACAGTATTATCGGACGCACAGATAATGAAGATATGCTAGACCAGTTGTTTCAAAATTTCTGTATTGGAAAATGAATACGGGATTAAAAACAGATGAGCTAAATCCCTATGATGTAATTGTTTGCGGTGCAGGGCATGCTGGTTGCGAGGCAGCTTTGGCAGCATCTAGGTGTGGGGCTGAAGTTCTTATTTTAACGGGCAACCTCGATACTGTTGCTCAAATGAGTTGTAATCCAGCAATTGGAGGCCAAGCTAAAGGACAAATTGTTAGAGAAATTGACGCCTTAGGCGGAGAAATGGCTCTGAACACTGATCTATCAGCAATTCAATTCAAATTACTTAACTCCTCAAAGGGACCGGCTGTTCAAGCACCTCGAGCGCAGTGTGATAAAAAAGCGTACCAGCTTAGAATGAAACATGTTCTCGAATTAAATGAGAACATTACAACATTTCAAAGTATAGTAGATGGCTTAATTATTAAGAAAGATAAATGTGTTGGCGTCAAAACAACCCTGGGCATAAACTTCTACGGAAAATCAATCGTTGTTACAACCGGCACATTCTTGCGTGCACTAATGCATGTTGGTAAAGAAAAAGCGGAGGGCGGAAGACTCGGCGATCATGTAGCAAAGGGATTATCTGCTGACTTCACAGAATACGGAATAGAACTCAATCGATTTAAGACCGGCACTCCTCCACGCCTGCTTGGCCGCTCCATTAATTTTGAAAAAACAGAAACACAGTATGGTGACAAAGAGCCTACTAAGTTTGCCTTTTATGATACCCGCAACCAAGAAATGTTCCACGTGGAACAAAAAGGAAGATGGTTCCACGTGGAACAATCCCAACCGCTTCCCACTGTTCAATGCTTTACTACACGAACCACATCTCAAACGGCTGAGATAATAAATAAGAATCTTCACTTATCACCTTTATATAAAGGTGACATATCAGGGACAGGTCCAAGATATTGTCCTAGTGTTGAAGATAAAATTGTTAGATTTGGAGAGAAAGAAGGTCATCGAATCTATCTTGAGCCAGAAGGAATCAACACCGATGAATGGTATGTAAATGGGCTTTCGACTAGTTTACCTTTTGATGTACAAAAAGATGTGGTTCAATCTATACCTGGTCTTGAACAAGCGATTATAATCCGTCCTGCTTATGCGGTTGAATATGATTATGCAAATCCAACCCAACTTACAAGATCCCTTGAGTCTTTAAAGATCGAATCTTTATTTTTTGCGGGTCAGATCAACGGCACATCGGGCTACGAAGAAGCTGCCGCACAAGGGCTCGTTGCAGGAATAAATAGCGCAAGAAAAGCATTGGATCAGAATCCTATAATATTTGGTAGAGATGAGGGTTATATTGGAGTGCTCATTGATGATTTGGTTACTAAAGGAACAACAGAGCCATATCGTATGTTTACAAGCCGTGCAGAATACAGATTACTCTTTAATCATACTAGTTCTGAATTAAGATATCTTCCAAAACTACAAATTATTAATTTAGTCTCACGAGAGAGAAAACAGGCTATAGTTTCAAAAGCTAAACTAATTAATGAATGGGTTTTGCGTATGAGAACAGAAAAGGTATACGCAAATGACACCTACGCAGATTTAGTTAAAAGAGGGGAAAACGAAATGGTACTGCCTGAGGATTTTAGAAAACTACACAAAGAGACCAGATCTGAAATTCTTTACCGAGTTAAATATGAAGGTTATTTGTTACGTGAATTAAAAAATATTGATAGAATGAAGGATTCAGAACGTATCAAAATCCCTAAGAGTTTCAGTTACGAAGACATTCCTGGTCTACGAAAAGAAAGTGCTGAAAAGCTTTCTGTAATCAAACCTGAGACACTTGCCCAGGCGAACAGGATATCTGGCGTTAATCCTTCTGATATTAGTGTATTAATGATACTCTTAGCTAAATCAAATACTAATTGATTCAAAATGGACTACTTTCTTAAAACTTTTTCCCTCCAAAAGGAGCGAGAGGGTAGGGTAAGGCAGTTTTTCTCCAACCAGATTACTCCGCTTATCAATTCAACGAATAAGCACTCAATTGATTTAGAGATTGGTTGTGGGCACGGGCATTGGATTAATGAATATGCGCAGCGAAATAAAACAAAAATATGCATCGGTATTGACCTAATTTCCAAACGAATTGAAAAAGCGACAGTAAAAAAAGAAAATGCTAAAAATACTAACTTGTGCTTTTTAAAAGCAGAAGCAATTGAGTTTATTAATTACAAACCTAAAGAGTTAGTATTTAGCAATGTATTCGTTTTTTTCCCTGACCCATGGCCCAAAAAGAAACATCATAAAAGAAGGTTGATACAGGATTCATTTCTTAAATTGCTTAAGCTTCATACTCATTCTCAAAGTAGATTATTTTTCAGAACTGACCATGTTGAATATTTTGAGTGGACTAAAACACAAATTCAAATTTCTGATTCCTGGGAATTATCAAATCATGACTGGCCACTTGAACACCAAAGTTACTTTCAGGAACTATTGCCCGATTTTTCAAGTTTGTCAGCCAATTGGCTATAAGCTGGACTTATGGGGTTAATTTACCACTTTCAATGTAAACACAAACTTGCCCCTTATTATTCTATCCAAGAGTGACCGTTCATGTATTTAGCAAATGAAGCTTAAAAATAGAAAAACCTCGTTGACCTTGGTTAAACAAAACTTATAGTGCACATCTTGTTTTGAAGCTTCTAATACCATTTTCCTTCCTATTAACATCATTACCTGTGCTCGCCTCAGGTGAAGGGGTTAGTTTAGTGTCCGAAGAAATATTCAAACTTGGAGTATTTCCAGTTACCAATTCTATGGTTACCAGTTGGATCATATCTATCGCAATAGTGATTATTGTAAAACTTCTAGTTGGCAGGACTTCACTCATTCCTTCAAAAGGACAATTAATTGTAGAGTCAGCAATCACTTCACTCCGCACCATATTAGAACCAATTGTAGGTAAAAAAGTTTTCTACCCGTCATTTTGGTTATTATCAGGGCTTTTTATTTTTATATTGATCCATAACTGGAGTGCATTACTACCCGGCGTTGGTACAATTGGACAAGGAATTCAAGAAGGAAATCATTTTAAAATTACAAAACCTTTAATCCGTCCAGGTAATGCGGACTTAAATATGACTTTGGCTTTAGCCTTAGTAGCTAATTTATGCTGGGTTTACTTTATTGTCAGATACGCGGGTTTAAAAGCTATAATTAAAGATTGGTTCGGTAATAAAGCCGACAAAACACAGGTCAATTTTTTAATTTTTGGCCTACTAGGTATCCTTTTTATCGCGGTTGGTTTCATTGAAGTGCTGTCCATTCTTTTCAGGCCCGTGTCTCTCACGTTTCGCTTATTTGGAAATGTGTACGGAGGGGAAAGTTTGTTGCACAGCATGTTTTACCTAGGCGAAAAACTTAATTTAAATGAAACTTTAATCAATATTTCGATGGCCATTGCTCCGATTCCATTTTATTTCATGGAAGTTCTAATCGGACTCGTGCAAGCGATGGTATTTATGCTTTTAGTCTCAGTGTACATTGGGCTAATCTGTAACCATGAGGAAGAAAATCACTAAATTTCTATTCGCGACCATCCAAGAGCGTGGGCGAACATAATCAACAACATTAAAATTAAATTATCATGATCGACATAATCGCACAAGCAGCTGACCAAGCACCCGAACTAACTGAACAAGCAACTGGAATTACTGGAAGTATACAAGGAGCACTTGGGTGTCTTGGGGCAGCAATCGGGGTTGGTATTGTTGGAATGAAAGGTGTGGAAGCTGTAGGAAGAAATCCGGATGCATCGGGCCAAATTCTAGTTCAGTCTATCATCGGTATGGCGCTTGCCGAAGCGGTTGCGTTTTACTCGTTATTCCTGTAATCCTATATTCTCTTAACCCTGGTGAAATCTATGATTACCTTGGCAAGTTTATCTGAAACGACATCAGGCATCGTTGAGAAGTTTGGGATTGATTGGCCTTTGCTCGTTGCTCAAGGTTTTAATTTTATCCTCGTTGCTGTTATAATTTGGCATTTTGGTTTAAAGAAAGTTCTTTTAACAATTAAAGAACGGGAAGAGAAAATAGCAGACTCTTTAAAAAATGCCGAGAAGATCAAACTTGAACTCGAATCAACCGAAAAACAACAACAAGAGACATTGCAAGAAGCTTCACTTGAGGCAAAAAAAACTATAGCATTGGCTCAAGAGAAAGCAAAGTCTTACATTGAGTCACAAAAAGAAGAAGCGCGTAAACAGGCTGAAGAAATCATTGAGAAAGCTAGAAGTTCTATGGCACTTGAACGACAAAGAGTGTTAAATGATGCAAGGGAGGAGATTGCTTCTCTTGTTGTCTTAACAGCAAGCAAAGTTCTTCAACGCGAACTCGGAGACGATGAGAAATCTCGATTTTCTGAATCAGCGGCAAAAGAAATTAAATTCTCTGCCTAAAACCGCACTTCTCTGATGTTAAAAGAAGCAAAGAGCTCAAAAATCGCAAAGGGATTGGTTGTGCTTTCTTTAAATGAAGAGGGTAGGGTAGAACCTGAGAAAATTAACCATATCCTAACCGAATTAAAAAAAGAGCCAGCTCGAAGAGCTTTGCCTATTCTGCGCAAGTTCCTCACTTTGATTAAACGACAGATCAATACTTACGAGGGCAGCCTTGAAAAATTTGACTCAAATGCCGATTCCTCCTCTAACCTTATTTCGGATAAAATCTCTCACGCTCGAGGAAAAAAAATAAATCTAGTGATTCAAGAAAATCAATCTCTTATTGCCGGATTCAGAATGCGCATCGGAGACGATGTTTACGAAGACTCTATCGCCAGTAGAATCGCACGACTTAAAAAATCTCTCACATAATTTGAATAAACCTAATGAGTTCCATAACTGATTTAATTCGCAAGGAAATTGAAAATCTTTCCACCGACGCCACCCGCACAAATGTGGGTACAATTGCTACACTTGCTGATGGTGTTGCCAGAGTTGAGGGCTTATCAAAAGTCATGTACAACGAAATGGTCGAATTTCCTAACAATGTTTTAGGAATCGCACTCAATCTGGAAGAAGATTCCGTTGGCTGTGTACTTCTCGGTGAGACCAGTTTGCTAAAAGAAGGAGATGAAGCTCGAACAACAGGCAAACTTCTATCAGTACCAGTCGGCAAAGGATTACTCGGACGAGTTGTGGATGCGGTCGGTAGACCCATAGATGAGAAAGGTCCAATTGACTCTGATATAACCTACCCAGTCGAGCGCATTGCACCAGGAATCATACCTCGCAAATCAGTTACACAGCCTCTTCAAACAGGAATAATGGCGGTGGACTCAATGATTCCGATCGGACGTGGACAGCGAGAACTGATCATCGGAGATCGTTCCACGGGAAAGACTACCATTGCAATTGATACGATTATCAACCAGGCAAAGATTAATAAAAAAGGAAAGGAGTCGGGAGATGCTAATTTTCGACCTGTCTATTGTATTTACGTAGCCGTTGGACAAAAAAATTCAAATGTAGCTCGTACGATCAAGGTTTTTGAAGAAACGGGGGCAATGGAGTATGTGACGATTGTTTCTGCTCCTGCTGCCGATAATCCCGCAAACCAATACCTCGCACCCTATGCAGGATGTGCAATGGGTGAGTGGTTCATGGAAAACGGTATGGATGCACTAATTGTTTACGATGATCTTTCAAAACATGCAGTTGCATACCGTCAAATTTCTTTAATTCTCAAAAGACCTTCAGGACGAGAAGCTTATCCTGGCGATGTATTTTACCTTCATTCCAGATTATTAGAGCGTTCCGCCAGACTGAACGAAGATAATGGAAATGGTTCTCTTACGGCACTGCCCATTATCGAAACTCAAATGGGCGATGTATCCGGTTATATCCCTACCAATGTAATTTCCATAACAGATGGACAAATTTTCCTCGAAACCGATCTTTTTAACAAAGGCATAAGACCAGCCGTTTCGGTGGGGCTTTCTGTATCCAGAGTTGGTTCTGCCGCACAAATTAAAGCCTACAAGAAGGTGTCCGGAAAAGTTAAACTAGAACTTGCCCAATTTCGCGAATTGGCCGCTTTCTCTCAATTTGAATCAGATTTAGATGCAGCAACAAAAGCCCGCCTCGATCGTGGAGCTAGGATTGTTGAACTATTTAAGCAATCCGCCTTTAATCCTGTTTCTGTAGAAATTCAAACGGCAGTGATGTGGGCTGTTCAAAATGATTTCTTTGATTCAATCGAAGTTTCGAATATAGCATCATCAGTTAATAGTTTAAAGGAATACCTCTCCACTCAAGGTACTGAGGCATGTGAAGAAATTTATAAATCTGGAAAACTGGAAAAAGAAACCGAGGAAAAACTTAGGTCTGCGTTGGAGGATTGGAAGCGCACTCAATCCTAAATTTTTTAACACCTTTTTTGTAAATGCCTAATACTCGAGACATTCGAATCAGAATTAAGGGAGTTAAAAACACCCGTCAAATTACTCGTGCGATGCAGATGGTAGCCACATCGAAGATGAAAAAGGCACAGGATTCTGCTCGTTCGGGCAGACCCTATGCGATGTTACTCGCTGATATCATCGGCACTATTGCGGATGAATTTGAAGAGGTTACGCAATCATATTTTATTGAAAGGCCAGTCAAACACAGAGGTATATTAGTTGTTAGCACGGATAAAGGATTATGCGGCGGACTAAATGGTAATCTCTTTCGCGAACTTTCTAAAATTGATAATTCAGCTAAATTTGTTTCTATTGGAAAAAGAGCCTCTCAGTATTTATCTCGAACAAGAAGAGATTTACTAGCTGATTTTTCGATACCAGACAAACCCACCTTTGCCGACATCAGGAATATTGTAGAATTTATGCTTCGAAGCTATGATGAAGGTAGAATAGATACGATAGAAGTGGTTTACACCAGTTTCATCAACACACTAAGGCAGGAACCGGAGCTTATCCGTCTTTTCCCCCTGAACGACTTGGATTCAATGGTCGAAAAATTACACAGCCGTTTTCAATCTGATTCTTCTCCCTACCCAAAGGATAATAGAGAAATTTTAATTGAAAATAAAGATGTAGTATTAGCAGAATTAGCGAGTCTCTACCTCAAACAAGAAATTTTTCAACTTATTTTAGAATCACAAGCGTCTGAACACAGTGCACGGATGGTTGCCATGAAGAGTGCCACTGATAATGCGGGTTCTCTCATTGACGATCTTACTTTACAATATAATCGAGCGAGACAAGCTGCGATTACACAAGAAATTCTAGAAATTTCTGCTGCCTCCTTCTCTCAATAACTCTTATACCTTTATAATAAAATGGATATCGTAAACTCAAATCTTGGTAAAATTGTTCAAGTCATTGGTGCTGTTGTGGATGCTGAATTCCCAGAGGGTTCAACTCCGAAAATTTATGATGCACTTGAGGTCACTTATTCTGTCCCAGGATTAGAAGAGGGCAAAAAGCTCGTTCTCGAAACCCAACAGCACTTGGGTAGTAACCGAGTTCGTTCTGTTGCTATGTCATCTACTGAAGGATTGGTTCGGGGAACTGAAGTCCTTAACACAGGAGCTCCTATCTCCGTTCCAGTGGGAGAGAAAGTTCTTGGGCGTATTTTTAATGTGGTTGGAGATACTGTAGATAACAAAGGACCATGCGGGCATGAAGAAACTCGCCCGATTCACCGAGCTGCTCCAGAATTAATGGACCAAGACACTGAGGCAAACATCCTCGAAACTGGAATCAAGGTCATTGACTTGATTTGTCCGTTCATTAAAGGAGGAAAAGTAGGTGCTTTCGGTGGTGCAGGCGTTGGTAAGACCGTTGTTATTATGGAACTTATTAATAATATCGCAAAAGCCCATGGTGGATATTCGGTTTTTGCCGGGGTAGGGGAGAGATCGCGCGAAGGTAATGACCTCTACCAAGAAATGTCTGAAGCAGGAGTTATTAATCAAGATGACATATCAAAGTCTAAAGTAGCCTTGGTTTATGGCCAGATGAATGAACCTCCCGGAGCTCGGATGCGTGTAGCGCTATCCGGTTTAACAATGGCAGAATACTTTCGAGATGAAATGGGGCAGGATGTATTGTTATTTGTAGATAATATTTTCCGGTTTTCACAAGCAGGCTCAGAAGTTTCTGCTCTTCTTGGAAGATCTCCCTCCGCTGTTGGTTACCAACCCACACTTTCCGAAGAAATGGGAATTCTACAAGAACGAATTACTTCGACCAAAAAGGGCTCTATTACTTCTTTCCAGGCAGTTTATGTCCCTGCGGATGATCTTACTGATCCAGCACCTGCTAATACATTTGCTCACCTTGATTCCACTATCGTTTTAGAACGTTCAATCGCAGAACTTGGGATCTATCCTGCGGTAGACCCTCTTTCATCCGTCTCGAATGCACTCTCGCCCGATATTGTTGGTGAGGAACACTTCGCAGTCGCACGTGGAGTTCAGGAAGTACTTCAGTCTTACAAGGACTTACAGGATATCATTGCAATCCTCGGCTTAGACGAATTATCACCCGAACAAAAACAAACTGTTTTTCGTGCCAGGAAGATTCAAAAGTTTTTATCCCAACCCTTTCATGTTGCTGAAGTTTTCACAGGGGTTGCTGGTCAATATGTTTCCGTAAAGGATACTATCAAGGGATTTAAAATGATTCTAGACGGCGACTTGGATGAGGTATCTGAAAATGATTTCTACATGAAAGGCGGAATTGACGGGGTTATAAACCAAGAAAATTCCTAATTAATACCGAGTTCAAAAGATGCCAGTTATCCTAGAAATTGTTACTCCAGATTCAATCGCCTTTTCGGAAGAGGTTGAACATGTAGTGGTACCAACAGTTAATGGAAAAATCGATTTATTACCAAAGCATATTCCGATCATTGATCGAGTAATAGCGGGTGACATCAAAATTAAATGGAACGGTGAAGAGAAAATTTTGGCGATCGGTTCAGGATTTGTTGAATCATACGGAAATAAGGTCTCTATTATAGTCGATCAAGCAGTGGATGTGTCCAACGAGGACGAACTTGCGATTGAAGAAGCTACTAACAGGGCAAAAATTGCCTTGGAGGAAGGTAAGAAAAGTAACCTCGACCAATCACAAATTGATTTGCTCGAAGCCGCTGCCCGCTTTGAAATGGCAAAGAAAATTGCCCGAAAAAAATCTAGATAATACTAGTTTCTTCTTTTTGCATTAGTAAATGTATAAAAGCTGCCCTGTTATGGCATGATTATCAGTTAGTAAATATTTTTTTCTTTAATTCCTTGCAATTTCATTCAAGGTACAACTGAGTAGTAAGGTAGTAATTTGTAATTCCGTGCCCAATTCAAATTACTTTAAATCATCATTGCCCAATGAGAAAAAATATAGAACGCGAACCTGATTTAATTGAGTTCAAGGTTAACTACACCCTAGATGGGGATTTACCTTTAGAAAAGTACTTTTCATCCTACAATTCAACGGACGCACTCAAGGCTTTTGCTCAATCTTGCGTTAAATATCTTGCTGAGAAACCGATATCTGATCTCGAGATGAGATGCTTCACCTGTGCATTTGCAAATCCCGAGGAGCAATATTTGCAACAACCTGCACCAATTCCCTTGCCGGACCCAATACCCGAATTTGACCAAAACGAGTTGGATAGTCCCGCAATAGAGTTTACCGAAGAACCAATTACCGAATTGGAGATTACTTCACTTGCTGGGAACGATGATACTCAGGAAATAGTGGATGCACCTGAAGGGGTAGAGGAAGAAATAGATATTTTCGCGCCGCCTGTCACAAAATCTGAAAAAGTAGATCCTCGCCTAAAGCATGCCGAGCTAGTGGCCGAATATTCAGCAAATGTGAACAATATCCAAATTGAAAACCAAAAGAATTTAGAAGAATATAAAAACTTGATTTTAAAAACTAATTTACGAATTAAAGAAATTTTACAAAGAATTAATGTTCTAGAAATTTCAGAATATTTCAAATGGTCTGACAAATGGACGGATGTTCCATTACCCACATATTCAAGTCTGGTTCAATAAACCTTCCATTTTGAACGGTTAAGAATGGTGGGCCCTGTCGGGCTCGAACCGACGACCTGGCGATTATGAGTCGCATGCTCTAACCAACTGAGCTAAGGGCCCTCAAACCCGAACACTACAGATACAAAAAATTTGTTCAAGCATGTTATATTAGACAATAAAAGTTTACGAGCTAGGCGAAAACGATTCGAGGCAGTTTCATATTACAATACCATCAATCATTAATTGGTTTCAATCAGATTTTTTGTTACGAATTGTATAAATTTTAGTTACTTTACCTCTTTCAAGAATTACGGCATGTTGTCTGCTCTTATTGATATCCAACTTTAATAAAATACAGTTATCTATGAAATTCGTTGATCTTAAAAGTATGCAATTAGCACTCGGAATTGACACGAGTTACTCACCAGAATCAGTTGAATATAAAGAACTGGTTAATTATGCGAATCTCAAGCTAGCCACCCTTGCCCTACCAACTGTTGGCGACCAAAGTAATAACTCGGCACTGCAGTTAAGTAGTTCATTAATTAAAGAATATCGCGAGAAGGTAAGACTACTTCAAGGCCACCTTTGTCCGACTGATAAACGAATCCAAGATTTCCTCGATCGCCTTCTCGGTATAGACAGACCAAGTATTCCGACCGAATCATTTGTACTTGATCGCCATGGGTTAGCGAGAATTACTTCACTTCCCCTTAATAAAAACTCATTTCAGTCTACAATTATTTCATCTCATCGCCTTGCCCAAGGTGTTCTTCATAATCCTTCACGAGATAGAAGGACAACGTCCGGAGTCTTTCATGTCGCTGATGTCGGCCTTCCCGCCCCTGATGATAAAAAGGTTGTTCCATTAAAAGCGGCAAAAGAATTACTCAGAATTGCACTTAATCCACCCGAGGAAGATATGGTTTTTCCCTTTGCTTCAAAAGAAGTTGATCCTGCCAAGTGCTGGGTTTCTCTTCTTTTACGTCCAGTTGTTTGCCCAAGTGTAGATGGATTTATTCGTGAAAAGTCTATGGAAGTAAGATTTTTTGCTCCCGGGGGTTGTGTTGCAAACTTAGACTTTGTTGAAAGTATCTTTGGTAATGGAGGTGACCCTTTTTTAGCAGAAAATGACGCGGGCTTGGATATTGAAGGCTGGACCGGACATACAGGATGTGTAATCGTGGCACCCCATTTAGCCGGAACACCTAAGAAGTTACTCCAGTTACCCAAAAAGTGTGATGCTACTGACAGGCAAATTCGAGACGGCATGTATTTTGATGATCCAGATGAAGCCTACAACGGAGGCGATCCTTTCAAACTCACGTTTCGAGATTCATCAGGAATGATAGTAACCATTCTTGCCGATAACTACTTCGGGTATTGTAAGAAGGAAGTTAAAACACAAATAAGCTTTTCAGCCAATTTATCGGGTCTTGGCGAAGAGGAACATGCGGGAGGTGCTGTAGTCTTTCCTAGCTACGACTTGGGAGAAGAATTCAATCCTCTCGAAATTTTACCTCCCACTCCACAAACGTTTTCTGACACATTGTCAGTTATGGGATGCTCCATGAATGACCTGCAGAACGGCCATCTTGTTGACCCGTCTTTCAAATCAATTATTTATCTTCCAGAAAATGCCGTTTTCAGCCTGAGGGAACAAAGCATTAATTGGGAAGGGGAGGGCAAGGAATCTTACTGCTTAAGAATGCAACCAGACTTTGCCTATATTTTACCATCTGGCTACAAGGTTGAAATGAAAAAGGCTGAACATAATGGCCCCTGGAAATTAATTGGAACGGTAGGAGAAGGATTTTTATGCCACAAGCCATGTACTGTTTCAGGGGGAGGAAAGTCTGAAATATCAAAGCCAATTACCGATGCCATAGTAAGTGGTCCAGTCTATGTTGCTGATTGGGAAAAAGATATGGCGATGACGAAAGAACTTTTTAAAAAGGATTTTTCAAACCGGTTTATAGAACCCGAAAAACATGATCTTCGAAATCGGCCAATTTTAAGCCCCCGTCGTTCACTTGGCTCAGTTATTAAACTGCTTACACCCTCTCGATCTTTATACACGGAAGATTTTAATAAATGGTTAGAATCTATTCCACAAAGAGTTAAAGATTTAATTTTGATCGTAAAGAGGAGACATCGAGTTGAATGGGGTGAAAATTGGGAAGAAGCATTCAGCGTTGATTCAGTCAACGGACAACCCGCCAATGAATTAAGATACCTCGGTACTAAATTAATTACCCGGCATTTGCGTATCGGTTTTGATCAAAAAGGATCGTGGAGATTATTCGCTTTAAGGAAAGACTTTGTCCCAGCTAATAAGATTTTAGCTGAAGATGATATCACTGCTTCCACATTGGCACCCACAAATCTCATTGAAAATATTGGACATGGGAATTTTAAGGAGTCTGCGAAGTTTGTTCATAATTGTGAATACAGATTATTCCAAAGACCAGATGATGCGATTATCAGAGGTTTTGATAAACAAACTGAAAAAGATATAGCAAGACCCGGGAACTTTATTAGTAATTTCGAACCCCTCTCAAAAAAAGACGCACAAGATCAAATCAGTAATACATTATCATTCGAAAACTATACAAAACCAATTAGGGAACTCATTGAATCAGTGGCAGAAAGCCCTAAGGAAGACGTATCTTTTGTTTCTTCCGCAAATCCTCGAATTGTTGATGGAAAGCCCACCAAGAATCCTCGCTATCTTCAAACTAGACCAGATTTATTTGATCCACGATCGGTTTATCTTGCCACCGCTGGTACAAGATTAAAGAGAGGAATAAAAATTGAAAATTCGGTACTTTACCCAGTTCGTGCAGTTTTACCAGGAAGAAGGAATAATCCCGCGGATAAGAAAGCCAACATAAGGCCGTTATGCTGTTTTGCTCCCATCCATTACTTAGAGTTACCCGAACTTTTTATGGATTATATTGTAAGCGTTACCGGTAAATCTCCTTCCACCACAGGAGCGGGTTCTGAAGGAGCGATGACGAAGAGTCCTTTCAATGCTCTATTGCCCATACATGATCTTAATGCCGCTCTAATTTCATATGCGTCAACGGGCCAAGGTGCATTCGTCACATCTGCCGGATATGTGGGGCCAAAATACCAAGTGAATCATGACATTAGTCTTTTGATTCCTGAAATTTGGAGTAGGCTGCGAGATTTTGAAGGTAATCCCCAAGAAATGATCGCTAAAGGTTATTTAGAAAAAGTCCCGGATTTTTCTTATCAGGGTCAAAATCTGCCCACATCCCAGCTTGGATATAGAATTACTAGAAGATTTACTCATGAATTTCTAGGTAGAATATTTACCGATCCAGTTTCAGTTTTGCCGGAAGACATGCTTAAACCGGAATTACAGGATGAAGGTCAATATGCCGATAGCATAAAAAATCTATTGGAAACGGGGAAAAACATAGCACAACGATATTTTAATGATAATTCCATTGAAAAAGCATGCCCCCCACTGAAAGCTTTACTCACGATCATGACTGAAGGAGAATGGGAAGGAAACAAGCTAACAGATAAAAAATTTAGGGATTTGTTTGAACCATCAAATATTCTTCAAAGTGACTGGTATAATGAGCGTTTAAAAACTCGAATTCAAGTTACTCGAAATTACTGGGAATCAAGAATTGAGTACTTGAATAATTTTATAAAAGATCAAGCGAACAAGGAAAATTGTAAAAGACTTTCCATTCTGGAAAAAAAGGAGTTTGCCCTCAATGCACTAGCTGAATTGACAGATAATAAAGCAGCCGTTGATCGGATTTTTGGATGCCTAGGAACTGATCCAAGTTTATTTAGTGAGTAATTTTAAATTTATTTAAATAAATTTCTGAACTCAATTAGTACCTTTGTTAAAGAAGTTCAATTTCCTTCCGATGCTATACCCAGCTTTTTATTGAAGTTGCAAATTTAGTATATTTTAAAAAATATCCCCTACTCTAAGGCGTTTGTTGATACAAAGAGATTACTGGTCATTCGGAAAATTATGATTTGCAAAATCCAAGTATCGCTTCCAGTCATAGGAAGTTACATCATGCTTTCCATCTCTCATATGATAGCCCATTCGATCCTGTTTAAATTTTTCCACCCTTGATTTGCGATTCAATTTTTCATGCCAAGAAGAAATTAATTTAAATCCATACAGTCTGAAAACAGGTTCAGTAGCCTGCAAAGAATAAAATTCACCCATCGGGTCAGCCCATAAATCCTCTGTTGCTGATGCCACATACAAAGGACGCGGTGCGATCATACTGAGGAGTGAATGCTGATCAACTATACAAGTTTCTTCTTGATCATTATATTTTTTATAATTCGGACAAAACCAATGGGGAAAAGAGTCATTAATCCTCTTTACAGTTTCACCAAACTTACGACGACTTATCGCAGCCCCTCCACAACCTGAATTATTTGAAATCACCATTGAAATTCGTTCATCCTTCGCTCCTGCCCAAAGTGCTGCTTTTCCAAGCCTTGAGTGGCCAATAACGATGATTCGCGAATGGTCGAATTGTTCATCGATTGAAATAAAATCCACGATTCGGCTCAATCCCCATGCCCATGCATCAATTGAGCCTCCACTATTCGGCTGTTGTTTTCGGTTTGGATTAAGCAAACCATGGATACCATTCTTAAAGCCATCGTCAAAATCTGGGTCTATTTCTCCATAATATGCTGTAATTAATCCATAACCTTTAGATAATATTTGTTTTATATCCCATCGCGACGATGCGATACCTCGTCCTTCTTCTAACGATCTATTATTTTTTACTCCTTTTCCCGGACGGATCCATCCTGGAGTGATAATAACTTCATTATCTTTGCTGATAGTATGATTACCTCTAAAATTAAGACCCAAGAATACCGGTACAGCCTTTTCTATTTTTGGTGGTAAAAAAACGAGGACATTCAATATAAGCTCATTTTCTCTTCTGCTAAATGTAATACTATATTGCTTACGAATTCCAAACTCAGAATCTCCTGTTTCCAGCAACTTTGTTCTCACTTTAAATGGACCTAGTGGAATTTCATTTTTTCCATAAACTTCCTCTTCCAGGTGATTAAGAATCTCAGGTCTTCGAATAGAAATCCATTCTTCCTTGGTAGAAATTTTTCTTCCTAAATCGGATTCAAGCAATAAGGGTAATTCATAATCAGGAACTTTAGATTCATCATAATTATAACCCTTAGGTTGACTTTTTAAATCGTGACTAAGATTTTGAGATAATAATAAATAAGCAAGACAAAGTATAATCTTGAATCTAAATCTGCTCTTCACACTTTTAGACTTACTGTTGATTCTTTTCTGGCAAGAGTTATTTCACAGGAGAGAATTAATTTTACTATGCAGCCAACTCAGGCAATCGATTTAAAATTTGATCAAAATGATGATCCCTTCGCAATCTAGCCGTCGTAACATCTTTTGTCTTAAGAGAATACCTTTTTCTTTCTGCAGTTACCGCTGATGGGTAAACCGTATAATGAATCCACCATGTTCCGTTGTTATTCCAAAGATGATGATTCAAGTTATCTTCGTCTATTCGAAGAGCTAATTCTTCGATTTCATTATGTATACTAATTTTCATTGAGCGTTTTCCTCTCGGTTAACGCACTTTCCCTAGGATAGCTAGAGGAGTGCTTATTTTCGGTTGTGCCAAAACCGCGCATCCCGGTTAAATCGACCTTGTACCACCGTAGCAGCTCTCGTGCTCGGTTGGTAACCTACATTAGGTTGTCTTCGGATACGGTAAGTGGCTAAATATAAAAGAACGAATTGTGATAATAGAAGATTTTACATCGTTTTGGCAAACTTTCTTTATGTCATAAAAAAATCGACCATTTCACCAGTTCGATACCAATGAAATCTTTCCCATAATTTTATCCTCTTCAAAACAACGGTGTGCATCTTCTACCTCTTCAAAATTAAATTTTCGATTATGTAACTTGGGTTGAATAAGACCCTCTTCAATCAACTCCCCCAGTTTCCTTAAAATATTGCCATGATGAGCTCGACCCATTCCGCGAAGAAGGGGTAATAGCATAAAAACAACATGCAGGGTCAAAGACTTTATATGTACTGGGCTTAAGTCATGCTTGGCCCTTGCCGCAATAGACACTACCGATCCACCAATTTTTGCCGCAGTAAAAGAGTTGTCCAAACATTCTCCTCCAGCGGTATCAAAGACCACATCATAACCCTCTCCGTTCGTGTGAGTAGAAATGTAATCCTCAACTTTTTCTCTCTTATAATTGATAAGAACATCCGCTCCAATCTCTTTTCCAAATTTGATCTTGGCATCGGAGGATGCAGTGGTATGGACTTCAGCTGCTAAAGCTTTGGCCAATTGCAATCCAATATGGCCAACTCCACCTGCTGCGCCATGCACAAGCACTCTTTGCCCCTTCCTTACATTTGCCCTGTCTACTAAAGCATTCCAAGCAGTGATACCAACTAGTGGTAAACTAGCTGCCTCCTCCATCGTCAAATTTTTGGGGATCAAAGCTATAAGCTGAGAATCAACTGCCACATATTCACTTAATACTCCCGGCAAGTCTCCAAAGCCCCCAACACATCCATAGACCAAATCGCCTTTTTTAAATTCTGTAACAGATTCACCTATTTGCATAATTTCCCCTGACATATC
>Ga0115556_1001082_pt1 | contig 18681 bp, 8 predicted proteins | sample COGITO_mtgs_1104_5_FD_87282 | JGI IMG/M metagenome (GOLD analysis project Ga0115556, IMG submission 87282) | Pelagic marine microbial communities from North Sea - COGITO_mtgs_110414 | ecosystem: Environmental > Aquatic > Marine > Epipelagic | place: Germany:Helgoland, sampling site Kabeltonne... | reverse complement strand
GGGAAGGGACGGGGGGGGAGGGAGGACGGGGGGGGTTTGTAGGAGGGATTTTGGCTTTTAAGCAGAGCTTCTTATTCTGGGATCATTCGCTCTCCGTGCATAATTCGTGGTCTCCCCTGATCCTGCGATTGGGAAAAGGCTTTTTTATTTATCTTCTTCTCCGCGTGGAAAAACCGACGAAGCTGAGAGTGGGAAGTGTTTTAAGAACGCCGTGATAGCGGTTGTTGTGTTTTCAGAAAAGAAGAAGAAAAGTGGTAACCTCCGACACGGTCCGCTGTGTTAAGCGTTGGTGCTTATGGGTAACTGCACCTCCCCCTCCTCCTCTCCACCCTCCTCCTCCCCCCCCTCCGCCGGCGTCGTCGCCGCCCCCTCCTCCTTCCGGGAGAACTTCGTTTGGGTGCGGCGCTGCGACCCTTTGGACGCGTACGAGGTCGTGGAGGAGCTGGGGAGGGGGAGCATGGGGGAGGTCGTAGTGGTGAGGAGGAGGGTGGATAGGGGGGCGAGCAGCAGCTTGAGTAAGATTCCGAGCGTGGGGGATTTGGTGGGGATGGGGAAGGAGGGGGAGGGGGAGGGGGAGAAGAGGGGGGGAGATAAGACAGATGAGACAGATACGAACACAAATACGAACACAGATACGAACACAGATACGAACACAGATACGAAGACAGATACTAAGACAGATACGAATAAAAGTAAGAGTCATGCGACTCGCAGACCTCGTGATGCCGGGTCGGGCGTGATTGATATGGTTGACCCTGGCAGCGTGGTGGTTTCCGTGTCGGAGTCGAAGTCGGATTCGGAGTCGGAGTCGGATCCCCCCGGTGTCGATGGCAATGTCGATTCTGACGGCACCCGAACCTCGGTGTACTCCCCGAGGTTCGGGTCGACCTCCCCCGAGAAGCTCGCCCGCACCTTTGCGATGAAGACCGTCAACTCCGCCCTGATGTCCAAGGAGGAGATCGTCGAGTTCGAGAATGAAATCGCGATACTGAGGGAGATTGACCACCCCAACGTCGTGCAGCTTTTCGAGTGCTATACTCATAAGAGGAAAATGTGGCTTGTTATGGAGATGTTAGGTGGTGGAGACCTTACTTCTAGGGACCTTGACGAGTGCAGGATCGTTGATGTAATGGAACAGATCCTGAGCGCTTTGTGTTACTTGCACAAGCGAAACATCTGCCACCGAGATCTGAAGCTGGAGAACGTGATGTTCGAGTCCCTGAACAAGGACTCCGGCGTGAAGCTGATCGACTTCGGCCTGAGCGAGAAGTTCACCCGCAACGTCAAGATGCACAAGGCCTGCGGGACGCTCTACACCGCCGCGCCGGAGCTCCTGGTGGGGTCGGGGTACACCTCCCAGTCCGACGTCTGGTCCGCGGGGTGCTGCGCGTACGTCATGCTGTCGGCCGGGCAGGTGCCGTTCCTGAAGGACCACGATGACCTGAAGGATCAGAACCGCCTGGACAACCTGCGGACGGCGAAGTACAAGTTCGGGGGGAAGTTCAAGGATGTTAGCAAGGCGGGGAGGGAGTTTATTAGTTTTTGTCTGAGGGCGCATCCTGGGTCGAGGTGGACGGCGAAGGAGGCGTTGGTGTATCTGAAGGATAAGTGGGTGCCCGGTGCGGCGGAGAAGATGAAGGAGCTCGAGCCGGCGAAGTTGGAAGAAACCCCGCCAGGCACGAGGAAGTATGCTAGGAAGAGGATGAATAGCGTCATGGTAAAGGGGATAAGGGACTTTGCGAAGTTCGGGGATTTTAAGAAGAAGATTCTTGTTACCATGGCCCACACGATGGACAAGGGGGAGTTGGGAGAGTTGGGGGAAATGTTTATATCCATGGACACTGACAACGAGGGGACGATTTCGCCGAAGGAGTTCCGAGAGGCGCTTATGCTCCAGAGGGAGAAGGGTGAGAAAGGACTTACCGACGAGGTAATTAGCGAAATCTTCCGCGGTCTCGATCACGACGAGTCCGGGCAGCTCCACTACATGGAATTCCTCGCCGCCGTCGCCGAGTCCCAGGGCCTCATAACCCAAGAGCGCCTAATCGAAACCTTCGACCGTCTCGACTCCGATAACAGCGGGTTCATCACGGTTGATAATTTGAGGGAAATTCTGGGGACGGATTTTGATGATGAGGTTGTTGCTGAGCTCGTTAAGGGTGCGGATGAGAATAGTGATGGGAGGATTGATTACGAGGAGTTTTGTAAGATCGTAGCGAGTGCATGACGCCACAATTTTGTCGAAGAGTTTTTTTTTGTTTTTTTTTGCTTACGAGAATTTTACAAGGGTTAGGGTTTATATGCGTCCGATCCGTCCGATCTGCGCTGCGGACTGGTTCCTGACGTCCGTGTTGTCAACCGTCAAAATGAGATCCTTTGATATACAATTTTTCTTTCCCTTTGATTTTCGCGCAAGGCAAATATGCGTCCGATCTGCGCTGCGGACTGGTTCCTGACGTCCGTGTTGTCAACCGTCAAAATGAGATCTCCGGGCTCAATGATAGCCTTTAAAGGTGAGTTTTGTTTGACACTGACAACTCGGTTGCCGTCGGAGACTACCAATCCGAGGTACCCCCGGGGGGCGTAGACGACTCCGATTGCACCAGTAGCTTGGGAGGGTGAGTTCGATGCGCTGGCGCCTGAAGGAATGACCTCAATGTTGCCACCTTCTCCCCCCTCTTCGTTGGTAATTGTTTCTGTTACGAACTCGTTGTATTTTTCGCCGCCGTGGATCAATGATATGTTCATGTCCGGCGGGAGGGAGGAAAGCTCCTGGTTTATGTTGCGTCGCATCCATTCTGCCTTGCGCTTTCGAGCAACGACAAGACCAAGGACAGTCGTAAAAATTATGGCAAACCCAATTGATGACACGGCTATGACAACATTCCTGTTCTTGTTGGATGAAGTAGTAGGCGAGTCGTCATTATAGTCATCATTACTATCGTCGTCATTAACTTCAGAAATAATGATTTTGAAAGTGTTCTCATCTATCGAGCTTGTATCAATGCCGGCAGCTCCCAAAGCGCTGAAATACAAATTTTCATTGTCGGTTGCGTAAGTCTGAATCGATGAGGGTGGAACAAGAATTATAGGGACTGCGGCATCGTAACTGCAGTATTTTACAGTTACGATGTAACTTATTTCCAGCCTAATCGTCGGTGTAGAAACGCAACTGTCGCTCGTCATCTCCGCGTCACAGACGCAGGCCCAAGTTGAGTTTGACGTCAGCAGGCTGTCAGTCGCATCGCAAGTAAATTGCGCCGTGCCAGCCTGGTACATCTCCTTTTCTTCGGGTGAAAAGCGGCAGGGAGAAAGCTCACGGCGACTTCGGGTAGGTGGTTTAGACTGCCACCAAGAAGTCACAAATGAGTATTTTTCAGTCGAGTTTTCTTTGCTTACCAAAGTGGGAGAATTGGTATGGGTATCAGTGGGAGGGTTCGTCAAGGGCGTTGAAGGATATACTGATGGCAGCTTTGATGGGTGGCTAGTCGACGACGAGTCCGACGGCGAGTCTGAAGGAGCTTGTGATAATGGCTGGCTTGTGGACGGCGACTCCGACGGCGAGTGCGACGGCAAATCCGACGGCAAATCCGACGGCAACTCAAAGGGCTGGCTACTGGGATGTACAGAGGGGAAACTTGATGGCGTGGCCACGCAAACTAACGCGCCCAATCCGTTCGAGATGCAGGTGCGAGATTTGCAGTCGCTGTCTACCAAACATGTCTGGTCAATGGGACAAGCCGGACAATCAGGTCCTCCGCAGTCGATGCCCGTCTCGTTAAGATCTTTCATCCCATCAATACAAGTCGCACTCGAGGGAGCAATTGAGGGGGACGAAGACGGGTATTCAGAGGGTTGCCTGGAAGGAGCTAATGATGGAATCATAGAGGGTGGATTCGTGTGTTCAATTACCTCGACGACGGTAAAACCTCCAAAAGAAGAAGACGTTGAATTGGTAAAGTTCGAAGAAACGGATATGAACCCAGCTTCGATGCTTTCCTCTGCTAAAATCTTAGTTGAATTCGCTGTCAGAGCGACAATCTGCTCCAACTTGATATCATAATTTTTCGCCGTGACAGTCGAAGTGAGAGTATATTCGATGGAATAGATGACGAAAGGGTTACTGTTCTCATCGTAGCTTTGTCGGCAACCGTCTCCCAGCCAAATTAAACCGCATTGTTGCAAAACTGATGTAGATTTGTTCACAATGGTTGAGTTGATGAGATTGCACTGGAATTCTTCGTTCTGTTCAACAAACTCTTCCTGCTCAGCTGTTGTCTTGATTGGGCACACAACAATGACAACTTCTCGAAGCCGAGGGCTCTTTTGAATCAAACTTCTTGATATTTTCAGTTGTCCTGAAGATCTGGTATCAGAAACTACGTCGTAAGAATTCACTTTGCTCTTCAAGGCAAGAGAAGGGGCAGAAGAAGGAAAAGTTGAGGGGTGGTTTGAGGGAAGATCTGACGGACCTTGAGATGGCGAGGTCGAAGGCTGACTAGAAACTAGAGTATTAGAAGGCGGGGCCGAAGGCTGGTGTGAAGGCACACCAGAAATCGGGGGATCAGTAGGCTTGGACGAAGGGAAACTAGATGGAGGCTGTTGTGAAGGCGCACTAGAAATCGGGGGATCAGTAGGTTTGGATGAAGGGGCACTGGATGGAAGCTGTTGTGAAGGCGCACTAGAAATCGGGGGATCAGTAGGAGATGGAGATGGGGACGGGGATGGGGAAGGGGAAGTTGAGGGGTGGTTTGAGGGAAGATCTGACGGACCTGGAGATGGCGAGGTCGAAGGCTGACTAGAAACTAGAGTATTAGAAGGCGGGGCCGAAGGCTGTTGTGAAGGCGCAACAGAAATCGGGGGATCAGTAGGTTTGGATGAAGGGGCACTGGATAGAGGCTGTTGTGAAGGCGCAACAGAAATCGGGGGATCAGTAGGTTTGGATGAAGGGGCACTGGATGGAAGCTGTTGTGAAGGGGCAATAGAAATCGGGGGATCAGTAGGTTTGGATGAAGGGGCACTGGATGGAGGCTGTTGTGAAGGCGCAATAGAAATCGGGGGATCAGTAGGTTTGGATGAAGGGGCACTCGATGGAGGCTGTTGTGAAGGCGCAACAGAAATCGGGGGATCAGTAGGTTTGGATGAAGGGGCACTGGATGGAAGCTGTTGTGAAGGCGCAACAGAAATCGGGGGATCAGTAGGTTTGGATGAAGGGGCACTGGATGGAAGCTGTTGTGAAGGCGCAATAGAAATCGGGGGATCAGTAGGAGATGGAGATGGGGACGGGGACGGGGATGGGGACGGGGATGGGGATGGGGATGGGGATGGGGAACTAGCTGTCCCGTACTCAATGGCCCCGACTTGAAACGACGTCAATGTCAACAACAACAACAAGACGTAGAGGATCCCTCTACAGAATGATTCTGTCATTGCAGTATAAAATGTCAGAGAGGAGGTTTTATTGGCATTGGTTGTTTGCCGTGTACTTGTCGTATACCTTATGGGGGCTTAATCGATAATATAAATTCAAGGTTAAATAAATACAAGGTTTTTTCCCATCCATCACTAAAATTTCTCGGCGAACAAAATCAAGGCTTTCATTGTGCATTGCGCTCATTTGAAAGCAGATCAAACTGGGACAACTTTTGTGGCCTGTTGGCTAATCGCGAGCCAGATTAAACTTCCTCTTTGACACCCCACCAAACCAATAGCAAACGCCAGGTGTCCGTACTCGTCTAAAAAATTTTGTTCAGGATGGTTCGCTTAATTCTTGCATTCTTACTCGTCTGTGGCTTCCCCCTGTTTCAGGCCCGACCTGCTGTGCGCTCTATAAAAGATACGAAGCAATTTGACCAGCTGGTGAAGAAACACAAGGCAGAAACGGGGTTGCCTGTCATTGTTGATTTTTACAGTGATGGTTGCGGTCCTTGCAGGTAAGGACTATGTGCGTGTTTGGGTGGGTTTCGGAAAAAATTGATATATACTTATCTCTAAGGTTTCCCCCCCCCCTACGCCTTTGGCTTTTTTTCACCCACCCAAACTGACCCCCCCATTTGCAGACAAATCGCCCCCGTCTACAAGCAAGTTGCGAAGCAGTATGAGGGAAAGGCTGTCTTCGTCAAAGTTAATATGAATACTCAGCACCAGCTTGCTCAGCGGTATGGGGTTCGTTCGATGCCGACGTTCATTTTCTTGCTTGAGGGTAAGAAGATGCATGAGTTCAGTGGGGCAGGGGAGCAGCAGCTGAGGCAGTTTACCGAGCAGATTGTGAATAAGTCACGGCGGAACAACGTTAAGATTACTGAGGAGAATTTGGTAGCATTTTATAGCGAGTTCGACAAAGAGAAGGAGACCGAGGCGGTTCTTGCAATCCATGCGAAGTGTGCTAATTCTGTGAAAAAGGGGGGGGAGGAATGTGGGGGGGGTGCAGCTGCTGACCTGCACAGGAAGCTGAAGAAGAAATACGGGAAGGGCCCTAAGATGGAAAAAAGATTTAAGCCGGATGCTAAAAATGAGGATGCTGCTGCTGATGGTGAAGATGATCATCAGCAGCAGCAGCAACAACAGCAGCAGCAGCAGCAGCAGCAGCAGCAACAACAAAAGCAGCGACGCAAGACCTCTTCAACACCATCACCATCTCCCCCGAAACCTAATTTACACCTCGCTAGCACTGAAGATATTATGGCGGAGCTTGAGAAGAGGGAGGAAGCTGAGCGTGAGAAGCGGGAAGAAGAGGAGGAAGATGACGACGATGATGAGGATTTGAATTTGTGGCAACCGAGCGACTTTCCGGAGCGAGTGACGATTCTGGGCGGTGGGCCGGCCGGGATGAGCGCCGCCATATACGCGGCTCGAGCCGGCTTGACACCAGTGATCGTTGCCCCGCCCATGGGAGGTCAGCTTCAGGGGAAAGGCGTAGATGTTGAGAATTACCCAGGCCTCGCCAACATGACTGGCCCTGGAATTGTGGCGGCCATGAGAGAGCAGGCAGTTGAGTTTGGGACGCTTTTCCAGGCAGAGGAGGCCATCAGTGTCGACGTGAGCAAACGTCCTTACAGAGTTACTACCAACACAACAACGATTGAGACGCACAGCATCATTGTTGCCACGGGCGCGGAGAGCAAGTGGCTCGATGTCCCGGGGGAGTATGAGCTGCGTGGGGGGGGGGTGAGCTCATGTGCGACGTGTGACGGGTTCCTCTTCAAGGATCAAGATGTTGTAGTCGTCGGGGGTGGCGACACCGCCATGGAAGACGCCCTAGTTTTGGCCAGAACGAGCAAGTCTGTCACGGTAATTCATCGCCGGGACGAGTTCAGAGCTAGCCATATTCTGTCGCAGCGAGTCTTGCAGCACCCGGACATATCCGTGATTTGGAACAGTACGGTGAAGGAGATTGTCGGGAAGGTTGTCAGCAACGAGCTGAACGATAATAATGGCGACGACGATGAAGAGCAGGAGGAAGACAACCTTGACGACATTGGGACAAAGAAAGTTGTGCAGAAAGTACTCGTGAGTAATGTCAACACCAACGCAGTTACTTCGATCGATTGCAACGCCGTGTTTGTTGCCATAGGACATGTCCCCAACAGCGGGATTTTCAATGGCCAGGTTGAATTCGACGAGTCCCACAGTGGTTATTTAAAAGTAGTGGATGGCACACCTAGAACAAGCGTCCCTGGTGTATTCGCCGCTGGAGATATCAGCGATGCCATATATAGACAAGCCATAACAAGCGCGGGAAGCGGGGCCGCTGCAGCTTTGGAAGCCGAGCGTTGGCTCGCCGTCGAGGGTTTAGGAAACGAGAAGGCCGAGTTTGAGGCGGAGCTTTTAAGGGACTTAATTGGGGATGAAGGAACAGGGGGGAGTGGAGAAGAATACAATGTGTATTCCGACAACGCAAATGCTGGCAAGGGCAAGCAAGAACTGTAAAAATAGTAAAAATGTTGTATAGCAACGTTTTACAGCAGTGTAACACAAAAACATTATTACATTCCTTTCGATTTTGAAGCCGCCAGCAAGAATTTGTTTTCTGTTTTTGTCACTTGGTCAACAAGCCTGCCAAAAACGCTCTTATCCCCATGGTCGATCCCTTTTTTTGCGCCCACCACACGCCTCAGTTTGGCGAGCGCTCGGCCCCTCTTTTGCTTCACCATATCTTGAACGCTAAGATACTTCCATAGCTCCTCAGAATCAGCTCTAACGTCAGGGTTGGGTTGTAGCGCCATCCGTATCGCCCCTCTAACTCTTTCCCCAAAATGTAAGCTCACTTCCCGGACGGTGGCCTCGACTCCAAACTTCGCCACATTTGGGAGCTTCCCCGTGCACCAGTAGAACATGCAACAGCCAAAGGCAAAAATGTCAGCTTTTGGTCCGACTTCATATCCCGCCTCGACCTCGGGCGATACTACGCTCCAACTCCCCGTGTCACATCGCCCCATGCTATATATGCAGCCTGGAGCTCTCGCCGCTTTAAAGCACATGTAACCTCCCACTTTTGCCCTACCACCACTGTCGAGATAGACGTTGCCTGGGTTCAGGTTGCGGTGGGTCAAACCCAGCTCGTGAAGGACCTTGAGCCCTTCGGCCACGTTTTGGCACCATCCTTGCATAGTGTGTGGATCAATCTCTAAGAAATCCACGGTTCTGATGTAATCGACTAGCTTACCACCCCCGCACCACTCGAAGACAAATGCCGCCAAGTGCCACTGCTGGTGCGCACTACCGTGCAGCGTGAACCTCTGGATGAGATGTCTCTCCACGCTCTTGACTCTGACAATGCTCCGGTGAGTTATATCTCCGATTAGTTCAGCCTCCTCCACCACCCGAACAACATCTTCCTCATACTCGCATGGAAGAAATTTTATAACCTGGTAAAACCCGCTCGAGGGATCTTGGACCTGGCACGTCATCTCCATATTTCCAGATAGTAGGGTCCGGTGCCATTTGTACCTGAGCAAACCCGACCGCAAACCTCTGCACAAATTTACAATCTCCAAGTAATTTCTGTGTCCACTCTCCTGTTCGTCTCTCAGAGGCCTCTCGATAGCTCTAAGCCTAACTTCTTCGTTCTTCTTCTGTTCAACCTCCTCCCTGAACAAGTACCGCCTCTCCATCTCTTCTCTGGTTGTTTCAGCCTCCCAAAACCGCACCCTCTCTTCCAGTTCGTTGACGATCTTGGCCTTGCTAGCCATTCCCAAGCCGACCATTTGTTTCACGTTGAGCATTCCTTTCTTCAAGATTGATCCTAAGACCATCTTTTTCTTACCAATGATGGTCTTTGCGCGGGTTTTCTTCCGTAAAGCTTCGTCTTTTTCGTTATCTCTCTCTAGCGCGACGTCAGATGGCACGATTACGGTGTTTTCCAGATCATCCGCTGTTGTCCACACAGGATTTTGGCTATCTTTTACGACAGTTGTAGTTCCGACCAGCTCGTGGTGCCATTTGATCTCGCATATCGTGTCATTCTTCTCCTCGTGTGACGCCCTTGCCAAATTATTCCCTCTCAGAACTGTAATTTTCCACTTGCGAGAGGTTAGAGGGGAGTTTTCCGCCATATTTATGTCGCCGATGGCAACTGTAATAGAGCCCGTAACGTTTTCTACGCTCATAGCCTTCGCAGTATTGTGATGGTGGTGGCCACTTGCTGCCTTCAAATCCAAAGTCACCACCTCAAACCCGAACTGGTCTCTTTTATCGCTCGACTCCGTCAAATTCAAGTACGGGATCGAAGTAGTGCCCAAAAACTTCTTTTTATTGTTGTTGTTTGCAACGTCCACGTCGTAAAGCTCGAGTGCAATTTTGCTATTTTGAGGGGTGCTCACACGTACATTTCCATTTTGATCAGTCGCGATACCGTGCGCGATGACCACATCATTGTTATCCTTTATCATTTCTCCGTTGAGGTTCTCGTTATTTTCACGGTCAACTTCGTGTGCCTGCTGATTCGCCTGTTTCAGCTTTTCAGCGAGGGTGAGGGGCTTTTTCTGCTTCAATATATTCATACCGGCGCTCGCTCCTAGATCACCTTCACTACCAACGCCGCCAACATTGCTGAGCCCTATTTTTTCAACTGTAAATTCCCCTTCTTTCAGGAAGCTGCTCGCTGTATATTTTTTGACTCCAGCAGCGAAGATCGCGTTACTCTTTTCGTCCAACCTGTTCAAATGCTTCAAGTTGAGATTCAGGGGAGGAGTGAGGGGTCTCACGGGGCGTTCCCACGTTGCCTCTCCCGTGGAGGCATTTTCGTAGTAGTAAGCCCCACTCTCTTCGTCTAAATAGGCTGTCCAACCTTCAATGAGCTCGCGACTGTTCCATTCCTCCTCTTTCTTCTCGTCTTCCAATTCTGAGAAGACATTGCCTTGGTGGCTATAATGTAGCCTGTATGCTTCCTTCAGCGAGACCTTGTCAGCCAAATTCCAAACAACCTCCGCTACCTCTCGCTCCACCCACGCTCGGTTAATGACCTGTCCAATGATATCATCCAGGCACTTCTTAGTCGTCGCCCTTTGGGCGGCCGACAGCTCCTGAGCGCCACTGTTGATTCGGAGCTCGATCAGTTCTTTCGTCTCTTTCTCTTTGGCAGTCCTCATTTCGAAGAACTTATCGTCCCAATCTAATCTCCAATCCTCTTCCAAGTCTTGTAACGATTTTATGTCCGATTCGTACTTTTTTCGCCTTGTGTTGCAGCAGTAGTTACGAGATTGGTTCACTTTGATGATGCATTTGTGGTGAAATTTCTCCCAAATTCTGTCGGTTGCTCGATCTCTCCTCTGATCTTTTTTGAAAACGATCCCCCCGACAACCAGCACGCCCTCTTCGCCTCCGGCTAGCAACCTCTCTTTCTCCTCTTTTTCCATCTTGACCGTTTCTCGGCGCTGCTTCTGCACTTTCCGCAGATTTCTCAATTCCTCTTTTTTATTTTTTCGCTCGGCTTCCTTCTTCTTTTTCCTCTCTTTTTCGTCCTCCGTCTTCCTCTTCGCTCGTAAATATAACTGGCCGACGGTGGCTACTGCAGCGCCAAAGCTGCAGAATTCTTTCCTGCTAACCCTCCCAGAACTTCTTGCTGGCTGGAGCATAAAAGCGTTGACGAACTGGACATTAAAAAGGGGTGAGAGGCTGTCAACCCGCTTGCACCTCCCCTTCAACTCCTTGTTCTTACTCAGAGCAGTCATGATGGCCTTTTTTGTCGGGTATTGCTCGCCAGTGGTGTTCAGGGCGTCGTAGATACTTTTGACTTCCTCCGCTTCCTTCTTTTTGGCCTCCTTTTGTCTGGAGAGGCGTGCGTTGTTTGCTTCGATATTTTCAGGATTATTCTCGTGAATGATTCGCTCCATTTCGGTCCTTTCATCGTTTTCTTTTTCCGCCTTCATCACATTTGCAAGCTCCTGTTTGTTTTGGTTAAAGGAAAGCAGTTTGTTCTGTAGCCAGTTCTCGACCTTACGGTCCCAGATTTTGTCTTGTAGAATTTCCTGTCTAGCGGCGTGTTCCTTCTTCTTTCTGGCTCTCATAACACTCCTCTCTTTCCATTCCCGTTTTGCCGCTTTATCCTTCCATTTTTCAACCTCTTCTAAGGTGAAGACTTTCTCCTCCCTTGTCTTGCGCTTCCAAGGCTCCGGCTCAATCAACAGTTTTTTCTTCCTCTCTAAGCGGGCAACGTGTTTCTTCTGTAAGATGAGACGGAACTCTGCGCGGTCGCGAGCTTGCTTAACCTTATACTGCTCAGGGGTCCAGTATTTTCCTTGGACTAGCCCTTTGGCGAACTCCCTCTTGTAAAGGGAACAGGCGCGTTCGTACTCCGCCTCGAGATCCCGAAATTTGATGGGCTTCCTCGGTGGTTTGGGGCCCAAAATGAGCCGCTTTCTTCTCGAGATGATCCTTTCGGTGCTATACCCGAAAAATACGGGGTTAATGATATGCGTCCAGTAGTGCTCCCACTGATCAAAGAACTTAACTTCGCCAGAATTATCCACATCTACGCGCACGGCATTGGCGGTGAGCCGGTTGATGTCGATTACATTTGATTGGTGGCCCCCAACAATGGCCTTTATTCTCATCGCACGGTGTATCGCCGGGTCACCATCGCGTCCTACTATTGTGATCACAAAGTTACCACGAGAGGTGCCGAAACCTCCACGGAGCTTTACATAAGAGCCCACGTTGGTAGAGAATGAAGAGAGCTTTGCGGTTTTCGACTTTGCTGCGAGCTTTGCGGCCTGAAATTTGTTTAGACGTTTTCCGTGCCGATCATACTTTATCTCCTTCTCTTCCAGCTTATATTTGTCTTTGTTTTTCTTGTTCTTCTCGTACTCTGCGTAGACCTTTACTCCCTGTTCTAGCTGTTTATTCTCCATAAACTCTTTCCGCCTCTTGTTCATATCCTTGGCCCCTCCTTCGGATTCCAACTCGTCAACCAGGTCATTTGTCGACATCTTTCGTTTCAAATTGGCGGCGCGTCGCTGTCGGGCTCCCTTAGAAGTCTTCTTGTTGAGTTTAATGACGACCTCTCCTTCGCGAGGATTTGCGTCATCGATTGCCGGGAGGCTTAGCGATGACGAAGCCTCCGCTTCCTTGTCTCTTTTCTGTTCTATCTCGTCCTCGACCACTTTCTCAGCTTTGGCGTCTGCATCGCCAATTTTCTTGAGAGTCGGCAAGAAAGATTTTTTTCTCGAACTTGACCTCTTAAGTTCCTCCTCTTCCTTTTCCATCCTTTCCATGTCTTCCTCCACCTTGCTTTTGAACTCCCCTGCTTTCCCAATAATCCATTTCCCCCTTTCATAATATCCTACATCGATGTCTCTGTTGATCGCTTCTTCGATCACGACATCTTCAATTTCCGCTCCGGCCATCTCTGCCAGCTCCAGGCGTAGCTTCTTGTCGAATAAGTCTCTCTTCTTCGTATCGTAAACTACGGTTTTTACCGTTTCTTTCTTTGCCTCCGACGTCTTTCCGTCCTTAGCCCCCTCTGCGTCATCTTTAACCACTGCCTCCGTGACTGTGCGTATCTCGTATGCCGGGGGGATCTTCAAGGCAAGGCTGATGCACACACGAGCAGTATCAATGGGTTTCGGGCGAGGGTATTTCCAGTGCTCAATCCTTTTCTTTTTTTCCACCAGGGCAAGATCCTTTTTCTCAGACTTGGAGAGTTTCTTATTCTTGACAAATTCGCCATCCCGTCCAAGGGTTGTCGGACTAAGCGGAGGGGACGTCGTTGGGGACCTGATTTCTATTTCTGTTTTCTCCCCGTTTGATATTTTCCCCTTTTTCCTTCGGTTAAAGGATAATCTCCTAAAGAAGCTGTCTTTTCTTTCCCTAGTTCCTTCCTCGGTCTCATTGACATTAAGGTTAGTGATCGGTTGTGATGGTGGCGGGGGGAAGGCCTCGTCAGCATTAACGTCGTTATTGGCGTCGGTATCAGCGTCCTTAGCCGGAACAGGGGGTGGCTTTGCTGAAGCGGTTGTCTTTCGGGGGTTGATCTTGCTCAAAAGAGATGTTATGCTCCCCTTTCTTCTCTCCGGTCCCTCCCCCCCCCCCCCCCAGATCTCGCCATCTTTTTTCCCAGTCTTTCCGCTCATCCTTAACAATAACCCTTTTAGCCCCCTCTTAGACTCCGCCTGTAAAATTTCGTTTTGCAGTTCCTCGTCTGCCTTCTTCCCCTCCTCTTCAGCGGATGGGTCCTCAACCCCGTCCATCGGCTTTATGCTCAACCCAGCCTCCGTCTCACCATCATCCCTGCCCAATTTGAAAGCAACCGCTGCTGCGGCTTTGTTCTTCTTCTCTTTACTGACAATCTCAGCAAGCCCCTTCGCCTTGGCCGTCTTGGCCGCATCAGTCTTGAGACCGCCTGTAAATTTGTTCTGGAGCTTTAGTTTTTGCCATCGACCCTGTGACTTCGTTTTGTACGGCTCTTTGCTCTGGGGAGTCCAATTCACGACATCGCCGCACATCGTGACCTTCGCATCGAAGAACATGATGTCGGTGACGAGGCGTCGCGATTCCGTGCCCTTCGAGCCTTGCCCTCCCTGTGGTAATTCCTTCATGTGAAATCCTTTACTCGCAGGGTGCCAAATGGCCCTAACCCCAACGCGTTCTTTGTGTTTCTTTAGTCGGTCTTCCCTGACCAAATGATAAGTAACAGAATCGACCATGTCTCTCAATACGTCCGTAACCTGCTCATCTTCCGTAGGATTCTCCGCCCTTCTTTTCTTCTCTTTCTCTGCGTCCCGCTTTTTTTGCCTCTCATACCGTTGTCGTCTCCTCTCTTCCTCTGGCTCCTCTCTCCACATAAACTCCCCGTTACCTGGGTTGTCACTATCCCGCGGCGTTAGTCTCGACAAAGCATCAATTTTCTTTTCAAAGGCATATTCAGGTACTTCCATTTGAGTCTGGTTCGTTATTGTGTGCTGATAATAGACATAATCTTCTGTCATCTTTGTCTCCTTGTTGAATCTCTGGTCTTGTACTTTCCTCCAGGGGTAAATGCTCCAAGCATAGAAATCATTTATGGGCTGTCCTTCTCTGTGGATGTACTTTTGGACGAATTCCTTGTACGTAATGTTGCCATCGTCGTCCTCGTCGAACTCTCTCCATACCTCCATGAAGTTTTCGTCGCTCATGACCATCCCATGAATCTTCAGGGCTTCCCTAAATTCGGAAGGTTGCAGAGTTCCGTCTCGATTTACGTCCATATCGCGAAAAGTCTTGTTGATGAGCTGGAAGCTAGAAATCATCAGATTGTCTAGTTCCTTGAAAACCTCCTTCTTGGTGACCCTAACTGCTGCACTCTTGACTTTTTCAAACTCAATTTCCTTCTTCTCGGGGACACCGCATTTTACCCCCGAAACCTTTGAATAGGCCTCGTCGGACATCCCAACTCGCTGCGCATACAGGTGGCCGAGAGTTCCCACGATCGTGTCGGTTATTGGCCAGTCTTCTTGTTCGTAGTCGGCCTCTTCGAAGTCCTCCTCTTCGTCATTGTTTTTATTATTGGTTGGATTTGTGTAGGTGATTTTGTCACTGGACGAATCGTACCAATACTGACGCCCCGAATCATCCCTCATCTCCTGCCAACGGTCATCCACCTTCTTTTCCCCAACGCCAGTCCGATTTTCGGCCTTCTCACTATCCTTCTCCTTCTCTACCGAACCCTCCCTCGCCTGAGCAAGATCTTCTTCTCTGCTCATTTTATGCTCTTCTGGCTCCTCCCAGACGCTTTCACCGGAAAGCAAGTTGTGGTAGTAAATATTTCCATTCTCGTCGGAGCACTCCTGCCATCCTCCCACATTGTCGTCTGACTCAACTGGAGATATAATCAACGCGTTTGGGAGGGAGGAAGAAGAGGTTGGCCCACGATTCGGGGATTGGTTCCGCTGCTGGCCCTGACGCTGTTGTGCAAGCTTCGTCAGCCCAAGCATGTTACCGCTAAAGGCAGCACCGCCGCTGTCTTCGTCGTCTTTACCGCTACTATCATTACTGTTGTTGCCGAAAACATCCAGAACGTCTCTTTGGTCAATTTTTGCGGAGTGAACGCCGCCAGAGTCTATGTTGTATGTTGGATCTTCCCAAGATGATTCTCCAGTTATGCTGTTGTGATAATACGGCGATCCAGTAGAGGGATCTGTGGTTAGTACCCAATCACTTGACATGATAGGAGTTGTTGTTGCGAATAAAGTGAGGCCAAAACTAGGTATTCGAACATTTTATGGTCATCTTTGCGGACACCACACAGTGCAGTGTAACAAGCTCTATGTATTGCGTTGAACGAAAATTAGGTCAACCAATCTTTTATTTGTTAGGCTTGGCTTTGTTTTTGTTCGACCTCGTCGTCTAAGACATCCTCGAAAAATTTGGAATTTTGTGTGTAAAATTGATTTCACCAAATAATATCATTTTTTTTAACAACTTTTTTTCTTTTGTCATGAGAAATATACAAGGCCTTTACTTGTTTATCTTATCAGCTTACAATGTAATTTCTCTCAAGCTTGTGTTCATTAGAATATGCCTGAAAGGTCCAACAGAATCGCGAGAGAAGCAACCATTAGGGAAAGCCATGACAACGTTGAGGCTTTGCCAGACCCCCCCCCAAGAAGCAACTGCGAGGTGCAAACCCCCGACCGCTCCCTAGTCCCACCGTTTTCGAACATGGCATGGAAGAATAAGCCGTCGTTGCAGCTCAGGCAGTAATCGTGTCTGCCGTCATTGAGGATTGATAGGTTGTCAGCGTCTTTCGCCTCAGCAGAAGAAAAATAACCACAAGCCTTGCAAGAGGAATGGCAAGTGCATCCTCCTATCAAGTTTTCACGGCCGTCGTAACATCCGGCAAGTAACTGCATAGCCGTCTCAGATGGGAGCCCAGCGGCTCCAGTTCCACTGCTGGTGTCATCATTCATAATCAGCTCGTCATCGCCGGTACCATCGTCACTGGCACCATCGTCACTGGCACCATCGTCACTGGCACCATCGTCACTGGCACCATCGTCACTGGCACCGTCGTCGCCACCAAAATCGTCATAGGTAGGGTAAACTGTATGAGTGCAGACTTCTTCTTCGGCACTCTTACCGAAGTTTCTAAACCAGATCGGCTCGTAACTGGTCAACTTTTCGGTGTTGACGCCTCCATTACAAGCAGAAGTTCCACTTCTGCCGCAGTGTTTTAAGTTGTCGACTTTTGGCCAGTAGGTAATGAATGATATACACATCTCGTCAGAACTTCCCAATCCAAAACGAACATCTTCACCGTCATCAACCGTGAAAAAACACTGGGTCTTGAAAGAATCACCAGCCTTAATTGTCATGCGGTGAGCGTGGTACGGATCGGAGACGTCCTGGAACCGGAAGTCATAGAACTCAGTAACAATCTCATCAATCATCTCCCCATCCCTAAATTGCTTCAGACTCATAGCTTCTCCGACCTGATGCATGTGGAGCTGGACGCTCAACGTTTTATATTCGACGCCCGCATCAAGGTACTGCTGAGTACATGTCGAAGGGCAGTCAAAAGACCAAGTGGAGATACCCTCCTCGACTTTAGTTCCGGCGTAGGAAATCTGACCATCGCCCACCTGTAAAACTCCTGCATCATTATCTCGAAGATTGGTGCTGTAGTAAATTCTGACGCCGCTTGTGTCTCTGACATTCGAAATTTTCGAGGGATTGTCGTAGTGCGTATTCATCGAGAAACTCTTGTATCCGTGTGCTCCTACCTTGATTCCGACTTCATTGGGGAAGACGAGGGGAATAACCCCAGGAGCCCAGGCCCAGACGATTTCTTGGTCTCCGCAGGCACTTGGATTACTCGTATCGCACCCATACAGCACAAAGTGGTGCACAAAAGCCTCGTTTCCAGGCTGAACCATGTGCTCAGCTCCCACAATGTGAAAGTCTTTGCCAACATCTTCCGCGGGGAACCCTTCCTTGAAGCTTACATAAGTAGTTTTGGTCCACGAGGGTATGGCATAATCATTGCTTTTCACATCAAAATATTTCACGGAGGGATCATTTTTCATTTCCTCGAATGTCATCGTTTGATGATGTAGAGGAACAGACTCCTCTTCAGTGAAGAATTGAAGGCGGAAAGCGAACTTGGATTGTGCATGATAATGCAGATTGTCAAGATCAAAAGGTGAGTAGGCTAACAAGAGGCGACTTGGATACCCATCGTTCAAAATCGGGCGGTCTTGATAATCACCCGTATTGAGCTTGCGCGAAATGATGACAGAAGTATGAGTGGATGTTTGCTGGCCCCAGTGACCTACCCAATCCTGCTTACAATCAACCTCAGGCATCGACTCAGCCTCAGCGTAATAGTCTATCACTGTCAAAGAGCCATCATCATCATCAACACTTGCTACCACGATATCAGACCCGATCATACCACCAGCTTCGGTGATCCCAAGAGCGACATAACCCTTGGTGTCGGCAGTGATTTTTATGAAAATTTCATCACCAATCACGGACCATTCTAACTCATAATCCATAACGTCACGTGGACGGTGAGTGTGCTCAAACACATGGGTTAGAGGGTTGAATCCTGAACCCTCACTACTCAAACGATGAGGAGTGGGGTTCTCATCTCTTGCTTGGGTAAAGACGAGGAGGGATAAAACAGTTGAAATGAAAAACATGCCACGCAGCGGGGTTGATTGTTCAAGGAGACGCAGGAAACGTTCTTATAATTAGTTCAATGAATGAGATTTCAGTTTATGAGCCACTAAAAAAACATGACAGCAGCCGTGAAACTGTCCGAAAACCGGAAAAACTGACAAGCAAAACAAAAAAATCACAAATTTGGTAGTCAAGCAAGGATAAAGGATATATATTAGTACAGTCGTCACGTCACCTTCCTATCTTAGTTTTACCCTTTTCCGAGCATAAACTTGCAGTTTAAAGTTTGCCTCCCTTTTGCAGAGCCCTCTCCTAGTTGCTGTTCTCAAAATAAAAGTCAGGCCATATCCATACCCAAGAGAAAAAATGGTGGCAATGAAGTTCATTCATTCAGCCATGATAGGTTTTTTGGCCTCACCATTCTATCCCTTTGTTTGTGGAGACGATGTACCATCTTCCCCTGTAGTGATGACTGAAGTCAGCTCAAAGGGGACATCTGATGGGACCTGTGATGGAAACGACTGGGTGGAGCTTTTCAACCCTACCGACGGGGATATCAACCTCGGCAATTTTCTACTCCAT
>Ga0115556_1001080_pt1 | contig 18713 bp, 17 predicted proteins | sample COGITO_mtgs_1104_5_FD_87282 | JGI IMG/M metagenome (GOLD analysis project Ga0115556, IMG submission 87282) | Pelagic marine microbial communities from North Sea - COGITO_mtgs_110414 | ecosystem: Environmental > Aquatic > Marine > Epipelagic | place: Germany:Helgoland, sampling site Kabeltonne... | reverse complement strand
TTGCCGTTGCCGTTGCCGTTGCCGTTGCCGTTGCCGTTGCCGTTGCCGTCTCCCTCGTTTTCCTCGGACTTCGCAGCCTTTGCAGCTTTCTTAGCCTCTTTCTCTAGCTTTTTGGCTTCTTTCTCAGCCTTTCGGGCCTTCTTTGCGGCCTTTTCAATCTTACGAAGCCGTTTTGCCTCATTCTCATCAATTTCACCGTCAGCAGTCTCAGCATTGCCATCATTAGGACCTTCAGCCATTTCAAGTTCCTTCTGCTTGTCCTCATCTGCCTTCAACAGCTTTGCCATTTCCATGCGTTTCTCCAGCTTGCTAAGCTTCTTATTCTCCCCCCCAACAGCAAGGGCCTCCATCTCTGCAGTAGGCGGGGTTGGGGGAGCTTTAGCCAAGGACATATTCTCTTCCATTTCGGCCGTTTTCATTGCCTTCTGTTTCTTCAGCTTCTTCTTCGATTTGGCTGGAGGTTCCGGTTCCGGTTCCGGTTCTGGTTCCGGTTCTGGTTCCGGTTCCGGTTCCGGTTCAGGATCTTCCTCGCTACTGCTACTGCTGCTGCTCCCCATCAAAGCAAGTCTTGCCTCCTCCTCCCTTGCCTCCCTCTCCCTCTGCTTCTTTAAGTCCTTCTTGCTCACCCTCTTTGGAGGCTGCGACATGCTCTCATCTTCTTCCGCAGCCTCAGCAGCTTCCTCTGCTTCCCTTGCCTCCCTCTCCCGCTTCTCCTCCAGACGCTTTCGCTCAAGCATCTTGTTTTTTTCCTTCTTTGTCATCTTCTTGGCAGGGATAACTTCGTCCTCCGAATCGATTTGATTGTCACTCATCGATGGAGGTGGGTCATTGTCATCGTTGCTGCCATCGTTGTTATCGCCAATTTCATCGTCATTCTTCTTATCAGTAGAAACCTGAGCTGCCTTTGCGGCCCGACGAGCTTTCTTCTCCTTCGCAGTTAACTTCTTCTGAGGCTCGGGCTCTGAGGCCGCAGCTGGGGGGGAGGAATTCGACTCATCCTCTGAAGAATCTTCCCCTCGTCGACCCTTCTTCCCTTTCTTTCCCTTGGCCATCACTAAAAAAAGTTTTGGCACAATTTACTGAGGTCTCGTTTTGTGTGGTGCACAGAACGGCGGTTTTCACTGGTGTATTGCTCTTACGTCAGTTTGTTTTGGCGCATACAGAGCCTGGTCAGCACGTAGATTAATTGGGGCACAATTGAGCTGTGGAATGGTGCAATTGGCAATTGGGCAGTGGTCACCAACAAAAATAAAAGTCTTGGGTTTTTATCAAGTAAGGAAATTTTTTGGACCTCCCGGTCCAATCTCAGGCTTTTGTTCTTGTTTTGCTCGCTGTTACCGTTGCTAAAAGGAAAATGAGTGGGGAAACACGCATAATATATTCATTCATCCGCTTCCCCCAATCCTTTTTCTTCACTTGTTTCCGCCTGTGTTTTATTCGAACAAAAGCGATTGACCGTTCGCACGGTCTACTTAACTTATCAGCCGGCCTGGTGACTACCCAGTCATGCTGAAAGTTGTATTATCAACCCACACGGCAACAGCCAAACAACAGCCTAACCAAACACAAACAAAATCACAACCCTTATAGCATGTCTCATTTTCCCACACCCCTCGAACTGATCAGCAGTCCTGATCCTGAGCTTTACACGAAAATGATTGATTTGACGGAACGACTCGGCAACAAGGTGAAAGAATTCAATGCGGCTAATCCTTGTGCTCCAATTAAATTGTTGGCTAAGGCTGAATACAGCAACCCAGGCATGAGTCATAAAGACAGGTGAGAGTGATAGGGTGGATGACATTGTTGGGATTGATGGTCTGGGTGGTATTAAGCGGTTACGCGACTTACACATGTGTTTTTATGAACCACAGAATTGCCAAGGCAATGCTCACTGAGGCAGAAAAGAGGGGAGATCTGTTAGACAAGGAAGGGAACAAGAAGACAATATTGGCCGCGAGCAGCGGCAATACCGGCTGCTCTCTTGCTCTAGTTGGCACCTTGATGGGGTTTGATGTGATCATAATTACCAACAAAAAGTGCTCCGATGAGAAGTGTGCACACATCAGGGCCAATGGAGCGACGCTGTGGCTGGCTGAGAAGCTCCCTGACCAGTTCCCTGAATGTTTGGCGGGCGTCACGGATTACATGGCTCAGGAGAAAGTTCTGTGCAACGAGTTTCCTGACAAGTATTACAGTGTCAACCAATATGACAACTTGGACAATTTGCAGGCGCACTACAGCTCCACTGGGAAAGAAATCTGGGAGCAGACCAACGGGGCTGTGACTCACTTTATTATGGCTGGCAGCACTGGGGGAACCATCATGGGGGTAGGCAAGTTCCTGAAGGAGAAGAGGAGCAACGTTGAAATAGTTTTGAGCGACCCGCACAAGAGCCATCTCTCGGGGATTTGGGAAAGCGAGAATAAAGACAGCAGCATCAAGTGCCAGGGAAAAAAAAAATTAAAGGATGTGGAAGAGCTTATTAAAAAGGAAGGGGGAATCCAGGTCGAGGGAGCTGGGAAGTCCGGTTTAACAGCCATTATGAAGCACGGTGGAGTGCTACAATTCGTTGATTTTTGTGAGAGGTGAGTTGAGTCAGAGGCCAGAGGCCAGAGGCCAGAGGCCAGAGGCGGCCAGAAGCCACCATTTGAGGTAAATTTCCTTGAGCTGGTGATGGCCAACGAATTTAGTAATTCACCACATCCCCATCACCCACGCCTCATACACAGTGTCCACGAGTTTGAAGCGTTTGATGAGTGCCGTGCCATGAGCAAGCGTGGAATTATGGTTGGCGGAAGTGCTGGCGTCAACGTGTGCGCCAGCCGGATGGTTGCAGAGCGATGTGTCGCTGAGGGACCCAGGGAGGGCGGAGTCACCATCACAACATTGCTCTGTGACCATGGAATCAAGTACATGAGCAAAATTTTCAACGACGAATGGATGTTAAAAAACGATACGAGAAAAAGAATGCAGTAATTAACATATCGGGCGATGAAGGCTAGGTTTTTTTTTCTCCCGAAGATTTTGATTTTTGAAAGGGAGGTTAAGTGATCTTTGGGACAACAGAAAGCAATCGAGTGAGCATTTTTTTGTTTTGGGACGGCAGAATGAAAGATTTTAATGATTAAGTTTGTGAAGTTTGTGACATACATGGGATTTTGTGGGATCCTGCCTGTTCTGTTGTCAGCAACAATCTAAAACAACTAAAAGCGTTCTTACTACTTGTTAATTAAACCTTTTCTGTCATGACTCATGTGGCATGACTCAAATCAACTCCTCCCTCAGAAGCTGACTGTTGAGCTGTCCACCGTCCTGCGTGCACAAAATTAGTTAGGTTATTTATCCCCCCATCCTCTCCTGTTGTCGAATCACTTACCTTCATCAGAACACCCAGGATTTCATCTTTCCGCTTCCTCCTGAACTTTATTCCCCTCGAGAACCAAACAACTGTCATGAAGATGGTAAAGTACAAGCTCAGACGCAGTTGAAAGAAAGCAAAAACTCCGATGGCCACAGTCTTAACCCCTACCACCATCCAGCACACACGCTCTGATCTCGCAGAATCTCCCTTAGAGATAACAAAGCGACCATACAAGCCGCAAAAAAGGGAGAGGGTAATCATAATCGCTCCTTGAAACTCATAATCGTTCTTGAAATCTGATAAGGACATATTTGGCTAAGTTATGTTTCCTTTATGAAGGTTGTCGTCGGAAAGATGGTTAATGGTTAAGCACTTTGGGTAAATGAAATTGATGGAATAATAAATTCTCGATTTCTGTCTATCTATTCCTGTCACGACCCGTCATCGTTATTGAAACACTAAAACATTCCCCAACCTTACTTATTTCCAAACCTTCTTTCCAACTTCTCCATCACAACTTAACAACCCTTTTGAGTGAAAAAAACGAAGCTATAAGATAAACTGATGTCATATAATGCTAACTTTGGTCCTTGGACATCTATTGAAGGCGGCATGCCAAAAAATGGCCCCCTCGTCTCGCAAATCTGGCCTGCTGCATTCAACCCCCCACCAACCCTCACTGCCACACAAGCCCTCTCCCGCTCCAACTCTCCCAACCTCCCCCGCCACAATGCCTCCTCCCCGCACGCGAATTTTCTAGCGAGCGAGATCGACAGAGAGGCGACCTTGGTTTGTGTTGCAAGGAATGCCAAGGAGTCTGGGAGGGGAGTGCCTTCTGATCCCACTGCCATCAACTGGCTCCTGGGGATGGCTAATGCTGGGCGACACGGTAAGAAAAGCGGCAGAAACGAATACAATACCAGCTTCAATAGCAGAAATCATAGCAGCAACGGTTACGGCTATATCGCCAATAACAACAGCAGGAATAGTGCCGTTTCCTACGATGGCGGGCTCCAAGGCAGCAGCAGCCAGGCAATGAATCACTGGCAAAACACAAATTCCTCGCAAGGAATGAGTTCGCCCATAAGGTTATTCTCTTCGAATCACCCAAGTCACTCCTCTCGCCCCCAGAGGAATTTCCTCGACTCCCCAGAGCGGCACTCACTTACGAGAGTTAAGAGTGTTGGGGAGCTGGTCAGGGACCAGGGAAGGAAGGCAGCGGCGACATCCATGGTAAAAGGGATGACCGTCATGTGCCGGGAAAGGAGGAAACTTCGAGAAATAGCGAGCAAGAGAAAAATCAAGCAGCTTGTCGTCAGCCGGGAGGGCAGTTCTGGTGGTGGAATTGCTTACCCCTTGAAGTAAAACAGATTACGCCAACTCAACCCAATAAAGTGAGAGAAGAGTTGGATGATGTCAACGACTATTGCTCATGAGTTGGGTTGTGTACCCAAGAAGTAGTGCTAGAAAAAGTAAGAATTTCGTAGGACATTGTTGGGTACAAACCCCTCAGTACAATTTTCGCTTATTATGAAACAGAAAAAAGTATACAGACAACTTCCATGCTCGCTTTGCACAGTACCCCACCCCTCTATTCAAGGCTATTCAAACAATTCCCATCCTGAACCTTCCTCCACCTCCTCCTCATCCCACCAACTCTTGTCCCCAAATCACTTCTTCCCCTCCTTAGCATGTTCAGGGAGTAGGGTGCTCATGATGTCACTACCAATTTCCTTCTCGTGTTCAGTGAAGTCAAAAAGAGGCGGGAGTTCTCTCCCGTTGGGCAGAGTGACCGCCGGGTCCCTAAGTTCATTGAAGAAAGGGTGGGCGCAGGCCTGGAAAGGTAGAACGCGCTTGAGGGGGTCATAAGCCAACATGGTGCCAATGAAGTCGATTGCGTCCTCCGGCGTCTTGCTTCTGAACACTTTCTTCCACTGGCAAGCCTTGATCTGGGGAAATTTGAACTCGGTGTAGTTGCTGTTCATGGCTGAGATCTCTTCTCGGGTTGGGGTTCCTAGAACCTTAATGATCTCTACCAACTGGTCAACTCCAGAGTCTCCTGGAAATAGCGGCTGCCCAAGGAGGAGCTCAGCTCCCACGCAGCCTTGGGACCACACATCAATTGCTGTGGAATAGTCTGTTGAGCCGAAAATAAGTTCTGGTGCCCTGTTGAGAGCGCGTGTTGAATTGTTGTGTACATATCAGTATCAGTATCAGTATCAGTGTGAGTAATTTACTGAGAAGAAAGCGGATCACAGTGCCATCGAAAATTAAATAAAATTGTGTCAAAGCACGTCGCCGACAAAGGTCAGCAAAGAAGCACTCAAAACGCACTCAAAATGAAAAAGCCGCACACACACCCTCCACACCCTACTTCACTGACCTGTAATATCGGCTGCAAATGTAGCTCACATTGGGCTCCCCCTTGACAAGCACCTTGGCACTTCCAAAATCGCAGAGTTTCAGCTGGTGGTTAGATGGGTTTAGAAGCAAATTCTGAGGCTTTATGTCACGGTGGCAGATTCCCATAGAGTGGATGTGACACAAGGCTCGGCAAAGCTGGTACATGTAGAGTTTTACGTAAAGGATTGGGAGGGCGATCTTGGACTTTTGGTGCTGTCTAGAGATACTATAAACCGTCTCCTCCACAAACTCCAGAACCAGATTGAGGTAAAGTTCATCTGGCTTGTCCCCCTGCGAGTAGAAGCAATGCTTCAGCGACACAATATTCGAATGGGGAGACTTGACCATCTGCCGCATGATTTGGAGCTCACGATTCTTGAAACGCTTGTCTTGAAGAACCTTTTTTATTGCCACAATTTCCTTGGTCTCCACCACAGTGGCCTGGAAGACAACACCAAAACTGCCGTTCCCTATGATCCGCTCGGCGCTGTAGGAGATAGTCTGGTCATCAAGGCTGCCGGGTGGCCCTTCATCCCCCGCACCCGAAGCAGACCCTCCCTGAGTCAAAGTTGTAGCTGCACTGCTCCCAATGTTATTTCCAGTTCCATTGTTATTGGTGCTGTTGCTGTTGTTATTACTTCCACCCCCAACGTTAGTCACTTTACCCCCTCCCTTGGGAAGCCCATCTTCCCGTATTTTTCGTGCTGATGCATCCTGTGGCACTCTGTCGGAAGTGCTGTCTTTGATGTTAGGATTTATAGCATTGTTCAGATCGTCATTGTTTAGCAGTGAGTTTTGTGCCTGAAAAAAAAAAAAACGCGAAAAAAGGGTGCGTATGTTAGCATGCGATAAACTCATTATTACCAGAGGCACTGCGCGCACTCGCGCGTGGCCGGGTTTCTCAAGCAGGGAGGACAACAACTTCGGTCGAGAGGGCCCAGAACTAAGATCCTCGCCCCTCGCCCCTCGTCCCTCGCACCCTGTACGCTCTCGACTCCCTGGAACTGAACATCCAGTAGCTGCACACAGCGCGGGCCGCACGCGGCGGCCCCCTGGCGGTGCCACATCAACAGGCACACCCCAGAGGAAAAAGAAAAGTCGCCAGAGTTGGAACCAGTACGGAAACTTACTAGAGAGCCATCAACGCGAGTATTCGAGCGCGGGATGCCCGCTGAACTCATTAGAGCCTATTAGAGCCTAAATACTGTAGGCTGGGTTAAAATGGGAGGTTGGGGTTAAAAGATCCGAAAATCTGATTTCATTTCAGCTTCGAGGTAAAACAAAATCCATTATCGATTTGACAGAGAGATAAAAAGTGGCAGAGAATTGTTGGGAGATATTTCACATTGCTGGGTCATATTTATTTCCGGCTGAATCCAGTTGTCGTCGTGGGCGGGACCGACGAGCTCTTGCGAGAGTTGGATGAGTGTTTCGCACATTCTTCAGGAGAGCATCTTCACTCACATTGAGCAAAATAACACAGCGAAGTTCTTTGAGTTGATTGATAGCGACAGTTCACTGTGTAATATAGCGGAGAATCATGGTCGTCTCCCATTACACGTCGCAGCAGCGTCAGGGGATGGGAGCAACAACCTGCAGATTGTAAGGAAGCTTGCGAAGACATCTCCCGAGACTGTCAATATGAAAACCAAGCACGGTTTTACGCCTGTTTATATGGCAGCGATGAAAGGAAACGCAGATGTGAGTATTACATTTGAGTGCGAGGAGCGAATATCTTATAAGAAACGAAAAACTACAGACTAATCAGCTCTCCAACCCAGATCATAGAGTGCCTTGTCAGAGAATTCAGTGCTTCGTTATCTATACCCGATTCAGGCGGTTTGACCCCGTTACATATTGCTGCAAGAAATGGTTTTGCAAATGTTGTGGCCATGATCCGTGAGCTTGATGCCGACGACGAGCTGAAAACAGTAAAAGATAGTATTGGTTGGACTCCTGAGGAGTGGGCGAAGAAAGAGGGACACAGCGATGTACTTGAAGCGCTCAATGAAAATAAACCAAATAATAATGATCGTGAATTAGAGTTTGACAATTCTTGGATGGACGAAGAGAATTGTGACGAGAACGAGAACGATGAGAAAGCAGTTGCGATGGAAAACATGTTTGAGGGCGAGTTAACAGATGAAATTCTTTGAGTGTAGTAATAGCATTCTAAACGCCAGCCCCGCATTTACAATTTACGCAAGCTAGCAAATGTCTGCTGCGCTCTCCGGAGCCTCTCCTGCAGCTGGGCGGTTGCCGGGGACGGTGGTCTCCGATTGTTACTAACATTATTATTGCCGTTTGAGGGAGCAATAGGTGGCCGAATTTGTGTTGGTGCCGGCGTTGGTAATGGTGGAGTCGGCAAAGGCATTGGTGCTGGTGCGCTCACTTTCCCCTCTGTTGTCTTATGGAAGCCTCCCCCGCCCAAAAACTTCTCTTGGAGTCTGGCGAGGTCGTTTTTCTGCCTCAAAATCTTGCTAGAAAGTGGAACTGTGGATGTGTTTGTAGCCACGGACATCGCTGCAGGCACGCTTGACGATAAGTTGCTGACATTAACGTTTTCATCCGTGGTGTTTCCTTGCCCTGGGGTCGCAAGGGGCTCAGGTATATCTATAATCTTGTGCCTGCTGCAATCACCATTTCTGTTCATCTCAGTTATTTTCTCGTTAAGTTTGCAAGATGTCTCGCTTAGACGATTGATCATTTTGCACGCAGTACGAACAATGCTGCTCATGCTCAAGTGATGGTGGTGGTGGTGGTGGTGGTGGTGGTGGTTTTCCTGCCCGAAACTTGCGTTGCTATCATTCAAATTTGAGTAGCTCTCATTCAGCAAACCCACCTCGCTTCTCGCACTGGGCGAAACTGCTAGTATCAAGCTCCTGCTATTCCTCCTTGCATTCTCGATTGCAGACGACAAGTCTCGGTTGTATTCTTCCATCTCTGCCTTGTTTGCTTGCAGCTGATTCGCCAACAATGCCCTCTCTTTGGAAAGCGATTCTAGTCTCCCCTCCAATGTGATTGCCAAAGCACCCTGGCGTTCAGCAAGCTCTGCAGCGCTCTCCAACTCCGCTGCAAGGGCCGTCGATTCGCTTGATAAGGCGGCAACCTCTGCTTCACCAGAAGAGACGCTGGAGGCGAATTTTGCCAGGATTTCTTGTCCTTCTTCCTGGAGGCGGGCGACCTCTCTGTTCTTGAGGTTGACCATCGCCTCACTTTCAACCAGGCGTTTTAATGTGTGATCCAGTCGTACCGTCGCAGTGCGACCGCCGAAGAGAGCTCGCGAAACTGCAGACACGATTTCTGAGTCGGCTTTCTTCACGGTGCTGTCCATGTTGTTCCTTTCGTCGTCGTTGTCGTCGTCGTTATTGTTATTGTTATTGTTATTGTTGCTGTTGTCCTTCTCTTCTCTACAATGTGTCAACCATACCATTTTTAGTTGCCCCATGGCCGCTTCTGCCTCCCTCGCCTTCTCTTGCTGCCTTCTCAACTCTCCTGCTTCGCTACTGAGCTCTCTCACTTTAGATGTGAGCTCCTTATTCTCCTGTTGTCCGTTAACGACAGTTTCAGTCAGGACGCGCCGCTCCGCCTCACGCTCCTCGCGTTCTCGCTGGATGATTGACGTTGTCTCATGAACTTGATTTTCAGCATTGATGAGGTCAGAGTGCAGACTCTTGACCCGGTCTCCCAGAGAGGGGAGGAGCAGGTTTAGGGTGTTGTTTTTCACCCAGTCAGAGAGCCAGATTGCTTTTTTGTTGGGGTTCGTTTTGGTGCTTTTGGCGTTGATCCTGCTAATGCTGCTGTTGGCGTTTGTGATTGCTGTGGAAATGCGCATGCTCACATTTGCATCTTCTTGGTCTTCATCACCTCCGCACATCATGAAACTCGATTCTCCAGCAGCTCCCATGTCGGCTTCCACTTCAAGCTCTCCCCTAACAGCCTCCAACCTTTCCCACACTGGCCTCAATTGTGCTACTTCTCCCTTGAGCATATTGTTCTCCTCTTCCACGTTTTCAAGCTCGTCGCATTTGCGGCGGAGCAAACAAAGCTCTGCCTCTGCCCCTTCCAGCTTAGGGATTGCTGAATTAAGCTTTTGCGTGGTTTGTTGTAATAAGCTTTCAGTCTCAACTAGCTTGCGATTTGTCTCTTTCAAAGCAGTCTCACTGCTTGTTGCAGACGTCGTTCTCTCGCGTAGATCTTCTTTGGCCTTCATCAGCAACGATGTCTTCTCCTCCGTCTCATCGCCAGTCTCCCGCAGCCTGTTGAGAAGTTCCACCTGCATGCGAGATAGCTCATCGATTTCCTCATCGCGAGCAGACACATAGCTCTTCATTTTTTCGTTCTCTCCACTCAAAATCTCATTTTGGTCTCGAATTTTGCCCCCGTTCTTCTTGAGTTGCTCGTTCTCCGATTTGAGGTCACTCACTTCATTTTCAAGCTTGATAATTTCTGATACCCTCTCCTTCAACCCGTCCCTTTCTCTCTCAAGCTTCTCCACACAGCTCAAGCTCTCCTCAACATATTCTAGTAGAGCGTTCTTTTCATCTTCCGTGCGTTCCAGATCTTGAGAGATCTTACCTTCCTTGGAGCGGCGCAGAGTGTCCTCCAATTTTGTGCAGTCGGACAATACTCTCTGGTGCTTAGCAATGAGCTTCTTGTTTTCGTCGACGAGCGACTGAATAAGGTTTTTCTGCCTCAATTCTTCCCGACCTGCGTCCTTGAGGGAAGAATGCAAGCTGCGATTGTCGCCCTTGAGCGTCGCGAGCTGTTTGAGGATCGCCCTGCCGTTGTTGCCAGTTTTGTCGCTAGTGTCGACGAGCCCCAACTCCTCCGCGCGTAGGTCGAGTGCATCCTCCAGGACGAGTGCTTGAATGTCCTTTTCTTTTGCAATAAGCTTCATATCTTTGACCGTCTTTTTCAGCTTGCTTACTTCCTCTTCGAGAACATTCACTCGCTTGCTGTCGTTGATGCTCGTCGGAATCGCCGGCTTCTTTCCATTTGCAGTGTTACTACTTGTCGGTACACAACCGATGCCGATGCCGATGCTGCCCGACTCAAGCTCTTTTACGCGGCGCCGCCAACGACCTTCCTCGCTCTCGTATCGCTCGCACAACCGGCGGAGCTCGAGGTTCTGTCGCCGGACCTCCTTTCCCTTCTCCTCCGTGTTTTTCAGGTTGTTTTCCGTAAGGTTGAGCTGCCGTTGGAGCTCTTTTACCCTCGATTCCCATCGTGCAGTGGAAGACAAGATATAAGACGGTACGTTTTTAGTAAGTATTGGGGCAGGATTCGAGGGGGGCCTACTTGAGGGAATGTCTATCGGGTTAAGTGGTAGGGGTGCCTTAGGATCAAGTTCCTGCAAACGAGACTCAAGAAGGTGCACGTATTCGGCCATGTGCTTCGCGGAAGGAGAAGTCGAGAGCTGCGAAGATACGACATCAGGTCTAGTAGGAGAAGTTGACCTAGCGGAAGAAGTATTGTTCCGAACAGCAGACAGTCTGTGGACGATAGTTTCTTTTGCAGGGGATCGAGGAGGGGAGGTGGGAATCTGAGTCGTCAAGACAACGTGGCCAGAACGACTCTCATCTGCCGAATTCATATCCTCTACGCTTCTGTTGGCGCAAAGTGACGGAGGACAACTACACAAGGAGAGAAAGTTGAGCTCGGGAATAGAAGATGTGTGTTGTGAATCTTGAGAGCAATAAGCGTAATTTTCTGCGAAAAAGTGGAGTGCAGTCAGGCAAAAACACTGAAACCCTGAGTATACAATCGAAACGTACAAAATAAACAGATTGAAGGGTTTCTTATTGTTTTCATAAAAGTTCGTGACCGGCTAGGAATCGAGAAAGACGGTTTGATTTAGTTATTTCCAATTTGCCTATTTTGCTTTTGAAGGGCCCCCTAAGGCGGCAATAACATTGCGCGAGACACACCTTCGGTTTGCCCAGATTGTTAAGGTCGGGGTCTAGTCTGCTTGTGAGTTAGGGTTCATCAACTCCATCATCAACTCCATTGTTTACCACCCAAGAATGGATAATCTTTTGCCAACGTTCACCCAAATCCTGCCCGACGAGCCAGCAAACACACAATCGCTAGCCCAATTTGACCTTGTACAATCCGTTGCCCCTCCTAAGACTCCCCCGCTTGAAAACAAAAATCAGACAACTCACAGGGGTGTTGTTTCTGACTTGCTCAACTGGGCTGAAGGAACCCGCCATTTTGTTCAGGAAAACAGGTTGGAGACAAGTAAGGAGGGGAGACCAGCTGTGAGGCCGGTTGTCTTTGATCCAAGCAGCGAGCAGGTTTATGGTGAGGAAGATGGACCTCCTCCGCTGAATGAAGAGGAGAGGGGCGAGGCTTCACCAACTAAAATTGTAAAGCTTAAAAGCAGCGTGGAGAAAGCAGAAGAAAAGGCTGCGAAAGTAGAGAGGGACCGTATTAGAGAGAAGGGCGAGGCGGTGGTCAGTTTCATTCACATGGCCGGTGATAGAGGCAGTAATGAAGGTGATGGCAGCCAAAACATTGATCCCGAGAATACCGCTGACAACAGCAGCAACAACAACAACAACAACAACAACAACAACAACAACAACAACAACAACAATAACAACAACAGTAGCAGAGGGAATTTTGCTGACCACGTGGCGGCTGGCGAAGCAAATAAATTTTACAACGAGTATGATATGTACATTCGGGGAGGAGGAAATAAGATCCATCACTACGAAGTACATAACGGAAAGAAAGTTTCATTTTCCTCCGGTGGCAAGAAGAAGGGGGAGCAGGGAGGGGTGCCAGTATCTGAGGCAGACAAGGAAGAAATTGCTGCAGGAGGCATTACATTTACGCTTATACGGGATAAATTTAGCTGCGATCACTTCGACGCGGCAATGCAAACGGGGAAGTTCAGTGTAGTGGACGCGGCAAAGCCCTCTGAATTAGAGGAAGAGAGTGGGGGAGAAAGCGACCAGGAAGTAGAAATATCCCCCGTTGAATCAACAGAAGCCAGCGTAAGAATAACGGAAACCGAAATCCCTATCGTTTCTGCGCCCACAAACGAGTCAGCCCCGCAACCTGTGAACATGGGCACAGAATTCACAACTGAATTTGTAGACGGGGCGCTGGGACTAGAGCTGGAAGAAATTCGCGACGAGGGGGACGGGAGCTGCTATATCAAGGTCAAGACAGTGATCAAGGGCGGTCAGGCCGAGGCCGACCCGAGAATTACTGACAGTTGCATCGTTGTCGGTGTCGAAGGGCTTCCCATACAGGATTTGGCCGACTTCCAAGAGATTATGACCGTTGCAACGATGGCAAACGAAGGCGTGGTACACCTTCATTTCTTAGACAGCAAGTTGAGTGAATTTGCGGTAGAGCGAGAGATGGAAAGGGGGGATACAGAAGCGGGGGCCGAAGTGGAGGCCGAGGAAAAGAAACTTGAAGATGAGTTTTTCGTTACTGGTGGCGGCCAGGAGGTAGATATTGATGACGAGATGGTGGCTTCGCGAACAGTCCCGCAAACGCAGATGACCGCATTGACTGAAAATACCCTTATGCCACCCATACCTAAACTCCCAATGAAGTTATCAAAAAGCCTGGACGACGAGAAACAAGTGACAATTTACTTTCAGAACAAGCACGCCACAATGGGTATGCGAGTGAGTTGGGTAGATTATAACGGGGACTTAGTGCCACGGAAGGAGTTGCATCCCGGAGAGAGCTACATGGAGCGTAGTTTTGCGACACACCCTTGGATCTGCAGCGCTATAAATTGGGTTGACGACAAAATGGAGGAAAACAGCGCTACCAATTTATCTTTAGCGAAGGAATACATGAATGTTGACAACAACATCAAGACTGCCCCGGCCGTCTCTCCAGCATTGGTTGTTAGGCTTGGGAGTGTAGCTGCTAATGCCCTTAAGAGCTATAACGTACTCTGGGACCCGATTGTCCGGTCCCTTTCGTTCATGCCTCAGAGCAAGATCAGGTGAGACCAGAGGTTGAAAGGTTGACGGGTTAAGGGAGAAAGGGAGAGAGAAAAATATATTTCTAACCTCAAGTTAATTTTCGTGTAGTTCCGGTCGTGTTCGACCTTGGTTTAACCCCGAAAATGCCACCACACCCGCTAGTCGTGTAGCCTTTGCACGCGCGCAAGTGATCCAGCAGCTCCGTGATGCACGGGTCGACCCTATGGAAGTCTACGAATGCGGCCTTGGCGCAGGGTCACCCAATTTAAATGTAATTTTGTTTGGCCAAGAGCGGCGGAAACTCGTGTTCTGAACGCAATCGCCACCTTCCTTGTTCGAATGATTGTGTGGATAATGTAAAAAACTGGAAACAACACGGCGGTGGTAAATTTATAACGCTGCGGTAACGTTTATATTGCTAGCTAAGCATTCGGTTTCAGTACGCCGTTATTAACCTCTCATAAAATAATATAAAAGTGCACTTACACCAGCGACGACCCCGGCGTTCAAGAAGAGCCCCGAACTGCTGCCGTCGTTGCCGTCTTTAGGACCTCGATTTTCCTTTTTATCTTCATCTTTCTGTTCATCCACTCCCTCCCTGAGGATCTTCACAACCTCTCCGCTTCCTATGGGGCTACCTCCGCCGCTGCTAGGACTAGACATCTCAACACTGTCTCCGTCAAGCGCCAACTTCGCAGGCGTTGGTGTAGAGCAAGGAGCTAGGGCTGCAGGCGGTGAGGATAATATGGGGCTAGTAGTTGTGACACAGCTAGGTGTTTTGCCGCCCGATTTCACAGATGGAGCCGGAGAGAGAAGAGAGTACGCATATTGTCGCATCTCCTGGCTAGGGGGACAAACATCACCGCCGACAGTCGCGCTATTCGTAGGCGATTTTCTCCCCGGTGTTTGCTTGAACGTAACCTCTGAAACCTCATCAAGAAGATCTTCATTGCAGTTGCTGTTGTTGTCATCGTCGTCAATTTCTACATCAAGCTCGTTCTCGATGCGCTCCAACCTCTCAAACAGCCCCTTCTTGAATCCTGTCACCTCGACTTTTTCATTTTCCTCCTCGCTGTCGCTACCGTCGACAAAAGTGTGGTCGGAACTCTCACCAACTTCCAAAGCAACCTTGGGTCCTGAGTTCATTCCAACTTTCCCTTTGACCTTCTTTACAGTCATCACAGTATCTAGCGCACCAGCATTCTTCTTCTTCTTCTTCAACATGGCCGGAATCTGACTCGCCGGTGGAGACAACAGCTGATTGTGAGACTTGAGGATCCTGGAAATGTTGGGGTTGGTCGTTTTTAAAGCAGTGGAAGTGATCAGTGACGGAGGCGGGGAGGGTGCCGCAGAAAAAGTGCCACTATGCTTCATAGCACGACGACGGGTTGCCAGGAAGGAGCGTTCAGGGGACAGAGGATGGTTTTCATTTCGAGTCTGTTTTTTTGAAGATGCAGGAGGAGATGGTGCATGCTTGTTGGATAAGTCACCAAGCGCGTACCTCGAGAGAGATGACATTTTGCTAAGTCAATGTTGGTGGTCAGTGTGGTGGCCAAAATTTGGTGTTTTGATTAGCTTTGAAGTGTAAATAATTCAAATCTGGGTACAAATCGGAACTCTGCCAAAAATCCGCCATCAACACGTGATCAAAAAAAGCTGAAAAAAGGAAATAAAAAAGGGGCTCTGGAGCGGAGTAACATTACCACAAATCCCGCAAGGAGAGATGATTCTGGTGGACCTTGGTAAAGGAATAATACTCTCACTGTTGCTTGTGACAGCAACAACGCCATACACGGTTGACGGAGACACACACAGATGCCAGATAAGAAAAAATGGTCCAAACGACAACAATGATAGGGACCCAAGTACCATCGATATTCCAACATCCAAAATCAACGATGGCGTATGTGATTGCTGCGACGGTAGCGACGAGACGTTGGGGTTGAAGGAGGGTGGTGTGGTTTGCTCCAACACTTGCAAGTCCAGGGCAGATTCCCCCTCTCGAGAAGACAATAATTATCTAGAACTGGTTGAGCGCTACGGCAAGCTTTCAACCCGATACGAAGACGATACAAAGACTCACCAAAATCAATACAGGCGCATTTCTTCGTCATCTGCTCAGCGGCTATCAATTCTTCACCGAACCTCCTCCATTCTCGATGAGGAGAAAAATAAGCTCGAGGAGATGGGGAGGGCGATCGAGATGTACATGCTTTATGAAGGCAAGCGCCGGCTTTCCGACTGGCCGAGGGTGAACTACCACAGGTGAGAGTGTGGGTGCGAGGGAGCGTGAAGGAGCACAAGGAGGGGGGGCCGGCAGAGGAGTGAGAAGACGCAAATTCTAACTTCTTTCTATCAGCGTTGCGGAGGGCATGCTATTCGCAGCAAAGCAGACCAAGTCTGGAATCCCAACGGGCAGTGAGTGGTTCATGAGACCACTGATGTCGGGCGGCGACGATAAAAGTAACATTCATCGGCACCTACAGAACGTTCTAAAGACCTCTTCTCTGCCTGTCAAAGCAGCCATAGCTCTTCAGGAAGAAAACTCCAGAGAGAAAAGTAAGGCCGCTGCCACCACAGGGAAAAAGGTGTTTAACGAACTTCATCTCCGCACTTTCACACTTCTTGACTTCCTTGTGGTCGTCTCAGCTCCTCTGGACGACCCTCGCAAGAAAGGAGACGGAGGAGGGATCAGAATGAACAAAAGCAGCAAAGGGGGAGTAACTCTTTTGAAAACACTATTCGACGACCCCGTGGAAAACTTGTTGAGTGTGATAGGGGTTTTGGGTTTGGGGTGGGCGAGGGGCGGGTGGGAAGTATGGAAAATGTGGAAGGACGAGGACTTGGCTGAAGGCCTCGTCTGCGTTGTCGGAGGAGGAGACGAGGCGGGAGAAAGTTGCACAGCTGACGAGGAAGAGGATACTGAAAAAGAGTACGACGAGATTGGAGAAGAAGGACCTGGCAAGACTGGGGTCTCGTCAGGTTCTGACGAGACCCAGTCAGGTTCTGACGAGACCCAGTCAGGTTCCTCCTCGAATGACATTTTCTCAAACTTCAGAAACTTTATGATATCGATAAATGCCGCCCTTGATCCTGATTCCCTTCCTCTGTACATAAGAATCCGGACGCGCTATAGGAGTCTTCGCAAACGATTAATACCTTCAATCGAGTTAATGTGGGATGCTCCTGTTAAGCTGTACAACTCCGTCGTCGGGGAGATTAGCACATGGGGGAAGCCTAGTCTAACTTACGAGTATCAGCTCCTTCAAGACTCGCTGCTGCAAAAAAAGGAGGAGACCAAGCTTCTTGAAAGTCGGATTAGAATCAACCGTTCCCAACTTGAGGTGAGTGCTGATTTAAAATTTCGAAAAAAGAAAAACGGGCGAATGACTCGCAGTCAGTATGAATAGCTTTTTTTTGCCGCCTAGGTACTGAAACACGCATCCCCTCTTCCCCCAACTTCTTTGCCCGCGCAGACTGATTTTGGCAGCAACGGGGTGTACAGAAGCGGAAAGGGGACGTGCTACAACAATCTGGTCCGCGAGTCGGCAGAAATATGGGAGATCTGCTTGATGGAAGATTTGAAAGTGGGGGGTAAGGTCGTAGGAACCTTTGTGCGGTGGGAAGATGGGGGAAATAGCTACATAATCCAAAGTGTTCGTGATAAAATTGCTGCTCATGTTGATGCTGATGCTGATGCTGATGCTGATGCTGATGATGATGCTGATGCTGATGCTGATGCTAATGCTGAAGTTGGTGACTCTGGAAGCACTGGAAGAGTCGAAATGATATGCGGAGAGTTCAACATGATCTCAGCAGCCACGACCGATCCGCTAAAAGTAACATTTCAAACTCCATTCGCCTGCTCTGCAGAACACATCGACACACTGAAAGAAGAATTAGAAGACCTAAAGAGACAGATAGAGGAACAAAGAAAGGGAAGGCAATAGTTGTTCTCTAAATGTTGCTTTGCTTCGGGTACTGTTTTCCCACACTTTTTTGTTATTCTACTGTGCGTTCACTACCTTATTCGGGGATGATGGCCTTTCTTGCGCTTCTTATGTGCTGTTTGTGCGCAAGGCTCCTCCGCATCTCTTATGTGTAGATAATGAGGAAGAAGAGCAGCACAACCACGATAACCAAAACAACTATGACACAAAAATATTTGCAACCGCCACTCTTCTTTATCAACTCCTTCGTCTTCCTCGTAACAATCTCAAGGTTATCAGTGGCCTTATCTAAGTCCATTTCCATTCCATCTACAAGGTGGCGGGGAAAAGTGTGAGGTAAAGAGAGGGGGAAAGAGGAACCTTCTCTGCTGGCTGAATCAGACACCCACCTAGCATTCGGTTCTGCTCACGCAGCTCGTCGTGAATACCCATCGACATCTCACCCAACCTCATCACTCCCTCCGATAACACATCCAGCGACTCATCTTGTTTCTTCATCATCTGCTGCGAACGAGAGTGCTGCATAACAAAATCATCTTCATCAGCGTGATCAGATTCAAACGTTGGAAGGGACTCGTAGCCCTTCTTTTTCTTCGTCGTCGGCATGCCAAGCCGATTAACAGAAGCTTTAGAGACGAAGTTGGACAACACTGGAGTGAGGTGACAAAAGGGGAAAACCTAATTTGTTTGGAGGGGGGGACACTGCCGTTCCTTCTTTCAGACACCACCATTCGTAGAAACGCCCTTTATATAACACGTCCGTGATTGCATCTTTCGTCATCTCCACAATACCGCTGTTTATCCTCAATCAATTATCTTAACCCAAAATATTGACGTCATTTGGATCTTGACACACAAACTCCCCGCGCCCCCTCCATGTCTGTTGATCCAGAAGCTCAAGAAATCGTCATTGACGAGGACATTGACAATGAGCTACACTCAGGTACCCTACGCGAACGATTGCAGGACCCATCACTCGGTGAAGGAACCATCACCCTCATCATCAGGGACCCCAATATCACAATCATCGGGGAT
>Ga0115556_1001074_pt1 | contig 18743 bp, 6 predicted proteins | sample COGITO_mtgs_1104_5_FD_87282 | JGI IMG/M metagenome (GOLD analysis project Ga0115556, IMG submission 87282) | Pelagic marine microbial communities from North Sea - COGITO_mtgs_110414 | ecosystem: Environmental > Aquatic > Marine > Epipelagic | place: Germany:Helgoland, sampling site Kabeltonne... | reverse complement strand
TCTTTCAAATATGTGGTCCGACGGGTCCTCAATATCCTCCTCGTTCATCGCGTTGTTCGCGTTCAACATCTCGCTCTCAAAGCTCGGTGTTTGATCATCCCCTACCTCAGTTGTATCTCAGTTCTTGCGTTTGCGTTTTCTTTCCCCAAAAGCAGTTCTATGGGAAATTTTTACGAAGAAAAAAACGTCAAAAAGTTGACGCGAAACATCGCCGCGAAACGTAAAGAGAGAGAGAGAGAACGCGAGAGCGTTTCGTGGTCGAGAGAGGTGGTGCGTTTGTCGTTCACTCACGTTCCTCTGTTTTCGTCGCGCGACTTAAAAGAGAGAGAGAGAGAACATAAAGGAGAGATATGAATCTTCTCCGAACGGCGACGACGAAATTGTACAACAAAGTCGTCTCTCCTTCGAACGAAGAAGAAGACGACGAGGATAAAAACAACGGTCCGTTAGACGAAGCGTTGTCGTCTGGTGCCGGTCGCGGTGGAGGTGATGGTGGCGTTGCTTCTGCTTCATCGTCCTCGTCGTCCTTTATGATGCGCAATAAATTCGAGAGGAAGAAGAGCGCTTTAATATTTAACGAGAAAAAACCATCAAACGTCGCCAAAGAGGACGAAGACGTGAAAGACGTGATGTTTGACGAGACGTTAGCGAATGAACTCATGCTGTCGAAACTGTGGAAAGAGGTCGAGGTAAAAGCAAACGATGGTGATGCTGCGACGACCAGGGACGCTTTTCTGCGTTTGCTCGTCGCCGACGCGCGGAAGCGTTGGGACGCGAAGAAGATCGTGGACAAAGTGGAAACGCCGAGCGGGATAATCGCCGTCGGTGTTGGTCGGTGCGGGCACCCGAGGAAGGTTTTGGAGTTTGTTTTTGAAGAATTAATGCGCGCGAAAGAGAAGTTTTCTAGACAGCTGGAGGTGTTTAGTAGCAGCAATGAAGAATTAGATGGAGAGCCAGAGGAGGATGTAAATTCTGGACGCGCGGCGATTCGAGCGGCGGCGAGGATGTGTGCGAGCGAACGGAACCGGAGAATATTTTTAGAGATAGGTTCAGAGAGTAGTTATAGTAGAAGCATACTTGAAGAAATGAGCGCGATTGGAAAGTTTGCGGCGGGTAAGTTGCGAGGAATATCCGTGAACGAGGTGGACGCCGAGCACGCGAGTGGAGTCGTGAATGCGTTGTTTGAGGTATGTGTGGCGGGTTGCGAGGCGATTCTATGGTATTCAGATCCCGATGGAACCAGATGGGAAGAAAGAAAACATGCACCAAACGATGCATTTACTACGGTACCAACGCGTTACGCCAAACTTTTGTTTGAATCGAACGCGATGAGTGCATTGGTGGAAGTCATGAAGGCTGCTCGTATAGCGCGCGCTAGGTTTTCTGGAGGTCTTAGTAGTAGTGAACATTCAGCTACGGCATCATCGCTATCGATCCCCGACGATCAAATGAAAATAATTGCGACGAGTTTAGCGTGCGAATTCGTAGCTCTGCGTGCGATTGGATGTGCGGTGATGGGTGATGAGAACATGGTCTCGTCCGCGAATACGAACGGCGCGTTGGATGTCGTTCTCGAAGGGACCGGGCGCATGCCCACAAACTTATTAGAAGCAACTGTTGGAAGTTCGTTATCGTTGCAAACATCGCTTTTGAACAGTTTTGGCTCTCTTTCGCTTGCTTCCTCAACTGTGTCTAGGGCAATCTCGAGAAAGTCCGCTCGCGCCTCAGAAGCGAAAGATCGAGCAGTTGCCGGGGCCCTCGCGGTAGCCGTCACGTGTAGCGCAATCGAAGATGACAATGATGCCAACGTCATCATGGATTCCGCTTTCACTGCAGCCGCTGCTTTCATAACGAAGTCTGAATCGGATGAAGTAGCATCGCAGATTGTAAACATAGGTTCGTCAGCACAGTCTTTATCTATTTCAAAGAAGAGCGCTTTGAAATTGCGCGCGGGTTTGGCGAGATTCGTGATAGGCGCCTTCAATCGTCATAGCACAGGAGAAGAAGAAGAAAATGAGGAAAAAAATGATGCTATCATATCAAATGAAAATCGCGAAATTATCATCGATGCCATCATCGATGCTAAAGTGTGGGAGACTTTGTTAAACTCAGAAACATTCGGTGAAGTTCCTAAAATCGATGGCGGCGGGGAGAGCAACAAAGAGGAAGACGAAGAAACGCATCTCGCGCGCGAGGAAGCGATATTATTAGTTGGCTTAGCACTCGATAACAAGAGGCCAGGAGATGAAAACGCATTGCAGCATATTCTATCCGCCTTTTGTCAACGCGTCTTTCATCCTTCCGCGTGCGAAGCCTTAGCCGGAGCTTTACTGCGCATAGTGTATAGAAACAATCCTCGAGATTGCAGAGCTTTGGTTGAACTCGAAGCTCCGAATAGAATAGCAGCGGCAGTACATAGTCAAGTGAGAGTGTGGATGTGTCCACCAAATATGTTTGTCTTTGGGGATACCGAGGAAACAGAGAAAAACGACGCAAAGACAAAGTGTGCGCGAGCGTGTGCGGAGTTATTGCAAGCTTTAGCAAAAGAGACCGAAGACCCTGCGCTTCGTCTCGCCTCAGCGCGGTCTCCGTCACTCTTGAGCGTATTATTCGACGATTTTTTGTGGGTAAACGGTGAGTCTTTGGAGTTTGCTTCAAGTTTGGCGACGTATATTGCCGTGGAACAAACGCGAACGGCGGATTCGGAGCTATTCTTTGACATCGATGCCTTTTTCCTTTGGATCAAAGCGTTTTTTCAAGCGTTACCAAAAGCACGCATTTTTGATAGAGAAAGTGATAATGGTGAAAGCGGTGGTGTTTTGATCCCTCTTTTGAAATCTATTCGGAATATTGCCAAGAGAACGCCTCGGGCCAGCGTGCGCAAATGCCAAAATTGGGCAACTATTGAGAACGGCGCTTTATTTCTCACGTTGGCATCACTCTGCGACGGCGAATCCGGTGAGGTGGTTGCCTCTACCGCGCTCGAAACGATTCATTACGCAATTAAAACTAGTACCGATGCCGCGCAGACGTTTGAACAATGCGTAGGGTACGACGCCTTGATTGAAGCCATGAGAATTAACGAAAGAGGCAAAAGTTCGTTCGCGAGTGAAGTGACGCTTATGACCTCAATTCGATTCGCGTGTGACGACGATAATATCGATGAAAAAAGCTCTTCGCGTGCGTGTAAGATAACCTTGAGAAACCCGGGTGCGCTGCGAATCGCGTTCTCAATCGCTCGGAACAGCGAGCGGTGTTCAAAATCCTCTCAGCTGTTTCTGTTGCGGTTCCTTGTCGATTTACTCGAGAGATCCGTCGCCTCTCGAGAGTGCGCGACGAAAGCGGATGCGCTCACGCACCTTTTCGAATGGTGGTGTAATTATAATTTGGATGACAAAGCTGGCGATGTACACGATACCATCATTCACGATGCCAAATGCGTCGAAAACATTGCCAAGTGCATCGAATCTTGCGCTTCTCACTGTCTCACCGCGCTACAACTCCGACACGCGATGAAAACATTGAAAAAGCTTCGCTCGTCCGAATATAAAAGGTTACTTATTGATGCGTTGAAACGCGCGGCAATTAACGATGCGCCTCGAACTTTCTTCGATTTCGCTGGTGGCGCTTCTGGAGGGGTTCGCGTGAAGAAAAAAATTGCGGAGTGTTCAAACGGTGTCACAATTTCGATGTGGATACGCGCAGAAATTGAAGACGAAACCAACGAAGGCAATGCGTCGGCGGATCAAGGAATCTTTAGTCTCCTCACAGAAGCTGGTGTTGGTTTATGTTGCTCGTTGCGTCCAGATGGATCTCTGAAACTCTCGTCGCTTTTACCCAACGGTGAAAGGCACGATTGTTCGTTTTACGACACGTCGTGCCCAATTATACCAGGGAAGTGGACGCATGTGTGCGTATCCGTCAAAGGTGGTGGTCTTATTCTTGGTGGTAGAAATGCGAGCGCGTCGAGCGCAAACGCGCGAATCTGCGTAGATGGTAACGAATCTTACCCGCAAAAGTTGAAGTATCCTTGGAACCGAGCAAATGTGGCAACGAGCGTCGCGCAGAGTATCGCAAATACAGCTATAGGGGATCCGATTTTGCCAAACTCTTCCTACGATGGCAATAAAGGCACAGTTTCTTTGCACATCGGGGCCGCTGCTGGTATAGCGAACTTCGCAAAACCTTTCACGGGGCAGTTTGCAACATTTCGAGTTTTCTCCGAGGCGGTGGATTTCAGCGCGGCGCTCCTTCTCTACGCTTTAGGAGCGGAGTACGTCGGAGCGTTCATGCCAACCGAAGCCGAACCTTCCATATTACTCCTTCGTAGGGGTATATCAATGACAGCTGCGAGAGATGTTTTCGAGAAGAGTTTGCGAACGAGCTTGAAAATGACTATTGATGCGACTGCGGCGACTGGGAACATGCGCACTCGCATAAACCTGAATGTGTCTAAAGGCGAGTCAGAAAACAATGACGATGACGAACTTTGCGCGAGAGTTTGCAGCACAACGTCAGCTGCAGATGTCTGCCGGTCGCTCGGCGGAGCTGAACAACTCATCCCCGAGCTTTTAGAGCAGCAAAAAGACGATACTGACGATTTGAAAGTGCTTCCGGCGGCTGTTTCGCTCATCGCGGCTTTGCTTTCGGATGGGGGATACCCACTTCGCGCGCGAGAGAAAATCATCGCTCTAACCGCACATTCAATAACTTCAAATCGACTCTCTAAAGAGCTTATTCCAGCGTTTGATTGGTTAGCGAAAAGTTGCGCAGGTCAACAACCTCGTGTAAAAAACGGCGCGGTGCAGACACCCGAGTGGTTGGCGGCGTTAGGGGATGCTCGATCTGAAATATTCAATCCCATAAAATGGGCCAGATCGACGTGCAAGGACGCGCGCGCAGAGTATGTTGACTTTTTGAGAAGTAATTGCTCAAACGCGGAGCTTTTACGAGTTTTACCTGTTCGACGAATCGTTCGATCGCTGGAAAAGTTTTGCCCGGCTGAGGACGACGCCTTTCGCAAAGGGTTGTTTGAAATCCTCGAGAACATCCTGATGGACGAAACCATTGATATCGACGGTGTTTATTGCATAGACGCAATCGAATCTTTATGTGCGGCGGCTTCACGATCAGATGCGCACGACGGTTTCTTAGTCGATTGTCTCGCTTTTCTTCGACGCGCGTCCAAGACGCACCGCTTTTGTTTCGAGCTTGTTTCAAATTGCGGAGGATTTGCTATAGCGCTTGCACCGATGTTGTTACCGAGTACGACACCGTCGTTTTCGAGTGAACAAAACTCGAATTCGGCCATGGCAGCACGGATACTCCATTTGGCGTTTTCGCTTCCTGAAACGGCATCCCCAATCGAGTTAGCACTCGATGAGAACGCCGGTGATGCGGACACTGACGGCGAAGGAAAGAATCCTTCTCCGCGCGGTCACACGAAGGCGATGGAAAATATTAGGAACGCATTGAAAAGCCTCGCGTTGAAAGCAACGCCGTCGAGTAAGACTTCCTCCTCGGCAGCGGAGAAGGATTTCGGCACGAGCAAATCTGAACGTAGAATGGATGTTGCCGCAGCGAATGGCGCAATCGATGCGCTCGGAGAAGCCTTGTTCGGAAAGAGTAATGAAACCATCGTCAATGACGAATCGAGTCAGATCCGGGAGGCTCTCGTCGAGTTAGCCATCGACGGCGACGATGTCAACGTAAAAATCAAACATCCGAAAGCGTTCGCGTATTTTCTTCGCGTGACGAAAAGCTGCAACATCGAAAAGTATGCACACGCTAAGCTGCTCTTATCGAGTTTACTAGAGAGTCACGGGAACAACGCGAAGGCGCTCTCGCAATGTAAAGTCAATATTTCAAAGTGTTTAAACGCCGCGAATGATCCGGAAGACGCTCGCATATTAAATCTCATTCCGGATGCCGCATCTAAAGAGAAAAAGGAACTGCCGATGAAAGAAGATGCCGACCAGATGGAAGATGACGATTGGGAAGACGTATCTGCGCCTCCCGCGTTTGCGATTCAAATTACACAAGTCGAAGCGAACATTGCTAAGTGTGACAAGCGAATAGCGGACGAACAGTTTGCCGTGGAAGAGAATGAAGGTTCGTTACGTCGTCTTTTATTTGGTTTAAAATCGAGATGGCAAAAAGCACAAGACCAGGTATTTGCAAGTGATGCGTCGACGGTGGGTGATCATCTCGGCGACGATGGATTTTATGTACTCGATTGCGAAAAAGAAGATTCTGTTGGACGCCGTTTACGAGTAAGAAGGGATAGAATGGATGCGTTGACGCGACAACTTTCGAAGAGCAACACTTTAGTGAATGCCGCCGTAGCCTCGAAAGGCAGCGGCGTTGAAGCGCAAGAGGAAAATTTGCCGATTTTGCAATCCGCCGCGAAGCAATGGAAAGACAAAATCGATGCAAGCGCCTCGACAGTAAAACCATCGCCCTCGGGAAACAATACAATCAACGAAGACGCGGACCTCGACGGCGATCTCACCGAATCCGATGAAGATGAAGAAACGATGCAAAAAGAGCTCGAAAGGCTTCGTGAAGTAGACGCGAACGAAAAGTCCAAGCTTCTCGACAAACAGAAAACAGCCGAGTGGCTGCATTCCAAAGCTGACGAAGCGAAACGCGACAAACACATCTTTTTTACCGTTTCGAACGTGTGCATGGTGTCGTCTTCAGATTTAGTTATCGAAGGTACTCTAGATGTTGCGAAAGACGTGGTCTTCTTTACCGCTAACCGCGATGCGGCGTTGGATTCTATCGACGACGATAAAGAGAACATAGTAAGTCGTTTTTGGAAGTGGCCCGTGAATACCATTGTAGAACTAGTCCACATGCGATGGCGTTTGCGTAATGTTGCCATTGAAATGTACACTAAAGATGGTCGCTCGGTCTTTTTCGCCTTTGCGAACAAGAAACTGAGAGTTGAAGCGTCGGTGAAAATCGCTTCACTCGATGCCTCCATCGTCATTCTTGACCGACGACAAAAAAATCGCACGGCGCAACTGATGCAAAAGAGATGGAAAGAGCGCGAAATATCCACCTTTGATTACTTGATCGCTTTGAATAAACTCGCTGGACGAACATATCACGATTTATCGCAATATCCAGTGTTCCCGTGGATCTTGAGCGATTACGAGTCGGCGACGATTAATCTCGAGGATCCGAAAGTTTATCGAGATTTATCGTTACCCATAGGTGCTTTAAACCCAGTGCGTTTGAAACAGTTCATCGAGCGCTTTAAACAGCTTGAGAGTGACCCTGATGCGTCTATGCCTGCCTTTCATTACGGCTCGCACTACTCATCTGCAGCGGTTGTCTTGTACTTTTTGATTCGATTGGAACCATTTACGAATTTATCGAGGCAATTACAAGGCGGTAAGTTTGACCACTCGGATAGATTATTCTCCGATATTTCGCAAACCTGGAACGCGGTCCTTGAATCTACCGCAGACGTGAAAGAGTTGATCCCGGAGTTTTTCTACCTTCCGGAGTTTCTCGAAAATAGCAACTCGAACGTGTTTGGGAAGCGACAAGACGGCTCCTTAGTCGATACTGTCGTGCTCCCGAAATGGGCCAATGGTAGCACGCGGACATTTATTCAAACTATGCGAGATGCGTTAGAATCCGACCATGTTTCGCATACCATTCACGACTGGATTGATTTGGTCTTTGGCGCGTCGCAACTAGGCGCTCGCGCAAAATCGAAGAAGAATGTGTTTTATTATTTAACGTACGAAGGTGCGGTTGATTTAGACGCAATTGAAGATCCACAGGAACGCTTGGCGATTGAAACGCAAATCGTTAACTTTGGCCAAACGCCCGCGCAGGTGTTTAAACGACCACATCCAAGAAGAATTCCAAGATTGCGAAGGAAACGCGAGGCGTACGCTTCCGTATACGGAGCCTGCTTGAGAGTCTTCAACGGCGAAGAAGATACCGACGACGAAAACGACGATAGGTTCTCCGAACCGTTGAAATTACAAGGTATATTCCAAGACGCGCAATTTGACGGCGCCGCCATTGTCCAACTATCTTACGACCGCGATAAACTCGTGGCGGTTTCCTCGAATCGTAAAATTTGGACCGCGAGAGTCGTTCGCGAAGGCCATAAACTCGATTTCGACTTCCAAGACCAAAACGCGAGAGTCTCTTTGGAACCAATTAACTCGGCGAACAGCAGCACGAAAGACCAACCGTGCAGATCTATCGCGAGAGAAGCAAAAGTTCGTGAACAAATTATCGGTGGCGCTCGAATGCGTACGAAAGGCGATCGATCGTTTGAGGGTGAAATTCCGCTCAGTGCGAACGGGGTTACAACTCTCGATGGCGGCCGAGTCGCCGTTGTGTCTGGTTTTTGGGACGGAACGATACGTGCATACGCTGGCGATGAATTATGCGGGGAAATCGCCTGCTCGAAAGGCCACAGAGACATTGTCGAGTGTTTGGCGATGGACTTACTGCCGCACCCATCGAAACCGTGGAGATTAGATTTTGCCACGGATGGGGGACACACGTTTTCTGGAGGGAGCATATCTGCGGTACAACACCGCGTGTTTGCACCAAACGTGAACAAATCGAACATGAAATATGGGTATTTAGTTTCCGGCGGCGCAGACGCCTCCGTCGGAGTCTGGGAAATCGTAAGCACGCCAAACGGTTTCGGATTACCTGTGCTGCCCAAACTGCAAAAGTTCGGGCACTCAGACGCCATCGTCTCCGTATCTGTCAACGCGTCGCTCGATATCGTCGTCAGTGGATCACTCGACGGAACTTGTCTTTTGCACGACTTGAACGGCATCGGGTCTGGCGGCTCCTCGAACTCAAACACGAACAAAGGCGATCGAAAGTTGAACGATTTCTTCGAGGAGGAACTTTTGAGTGACGCGGTACCGTTACCATCGCCGTCGGATGATATCGACGGGAAGTATAAAGAAAAAGTATGCGTCCCAGTTTGGTGTTCGATCGCGTTCTCCACGGCGAAGATATTTGTCTTTTGGTCGATCGAGCATCACGCGAACGCAACCACCGGCGTCGCTCATCCTCCCAACGGCGGCGTCCTACGTTCCTACTCCACCAACGGCGCCCTCATCTCCTCCCTCGACGTCTCCCGAAAAGATGCCATAACCTCCTTCTCCTTATCCTCGGACGAAAAATGTATCTTTCTTGCCACCGCCAACGGTTTCGTCAGAGTCGTCGACGCCAAACAAACAGGACTCCAGGTCTTGCACTCGCTGAGAGCGTTTTCGAGCTTTAAAATCACCTCGGTGTGTGACGTCGGTAACTTGCTCTTTGCCGGTTTAGAAGACGGGAAGTTGTGCGTGTGGACGTAAAAGTAGTTTAGAAATAAACGTCTAGAAATACTAGTAGTAGAAATCTAAGAAGAAATAGAATGCATGCCACGCGACGCGCAAAAGCGTTGAAAATCTAAAGAGTTCTCGACCGACCAAAAATCACGAGTAAAATCACTCCTCAATTATTACTCCTATTTGTCTCTGTTTGAATTTGTCGAATTGCCCCAACGACCACACATAAAACACACGACACACACACATAAATACATACATAAATATCTTTATGCCCGCCTCGAGAAGAGCAGGGAAGAAACAGAATCGCAGTGATAAAAAGAGACATTCGTTGGACCATTTGTTGCCGTCTTATAAACCGTCTACTACTACACAGAAGAATTCGCCAAATCGAATTTTGAGCAATAAAAGTCCAATTCAACAACAGAAAGCAAACGCGAAGTTTAAGAAGAAGATGCCGACGACGAAGAAGAATCCTCCTCCTCAAAAGCCGGCGGCGAGAACCTCTCGGAGAGGACAACCGCTCGACCCAGCCGTGGCGGCTTTTTTTGACCCGAAAACGAGCGTCACGGCGGAATTGTTAAGTCCAGGAGGCGGTGGTGCAGGAGGAGCAACTTTTTCCCTCAAGAAGAAGAAGAGTAGTAGTAGTACTACTACTACGAAGAAGAACAACAACGAGAAGAAGAACAAACCGTTGCAAGTGAAAAAGACGGTGGCGACGAAAGTGTTGGCCCCGCGAGGGGGAGCGCCGCCTGCAAAGAAGAAGAAGACGCCGGCGAAGAGAGGAGGGAGAGCGGCGCCGGCGGCGAAGAAGACGGCCGTTCCGAAGGCGCCGCAGAACTCGACGCAGTACATCATGGCGGAAAGAAGACGGAAATCGAAGCCGGAAAGACCGATTAAGAGTTTGACGTCGCCGAGAGCGGAACGGCTGGCCAGTCCGGGCGTGCCGCCGAAGAGTAACTTGAACATGTTCGGGAGCATGATGCCGCAAGCGATGAAGGAAGACGAGGAGGAGATGGACGACGGAGAGGATTTGCAAGAGTTAATTGGGGATATTTTCAACGAAAAACCAGTCGCAGTTGCGGCGAAGAGGAAAGTTGGCAACATCGGTGGTCAAGGAGGGAAGAATACCAAGTCTAACGCGGAATCGAACTTATACGACGCGCAGAACACTTTGATCGAGTCGCAGGCGAAGAGAATTGGCGAGTTGCAAAACGAAATCATCCGGTTAAAGATGAAACTGAGAGACTTTGAGGACGAGAAGATGATGGCGGATTCCAACGCCAGTCAGCGTCTGATGGAACGCATGAAAGGCTTATTCAAGTTCTAAAAACGAAAAGTACAGTACTCAATCTACTACTTGTACCTCTACTGGTACCTAGTGATAGCTTTGTTGTTAATTTATTATCTAAATGAACCGTATTTCTTCAACACGGCTCGCGCCAAGTCGTCGCATCCGGACGCTCTGTATATCAAGCTCAAGTTATACGCCGCTTCGACGCTTAAATCTGCGTTTTTCGCAAGATCTTTGTTCGTTTTCACAAACTCGTCTTTAATCTCTAAACACTTCTCGTACAAAGGCTGCGCCAAGTACATCAAATTGATTTGGTGTAAAGCTCTCGCGGCGTTGTACGTCGCCTCCATAGGTGATACATCATTTCTTTGTTTCGCCATCGTATTTAACTGACAAATCGCACGCAAAACTCTTGCGTTCTTTTCAGAATCACCAACGCTCAAGTGCGTTTGTACCGCACCGTGAATTTGTGAGCACGCGATGCCCAAACGTACGTTCGGTTCGTTCGGCGCTAAACGCAACGCTTCTCTCGAATGCATGTTCGCCACCGCCCATTGATCGTTCCAGCCGTGGATGTATCCGGACGCTAACAACGCTGGAACTTTCTCGTTTACGGTCGTTTCAGAGTTAGTTGTGTCGAATTCGTTTCCTGGGAACGTGAATGCTTTTACCGCTTTTTTCGCTGTAGCTAAAACTTTCTTGGCGTTGGTGGTGTTACGACACCCGTCGCGCAAGACGATGTTCCACATTTCGAGAATGTCCGGGTACGCGGTTACAACTTTGTTCGCTTGCTCGGCCATGCCGAACGCGTTGCCTTCTAATTGTGAAAGTTTTGTTCGCATGTAACGAATCGCCACGGTTTGTTCTTTGGACAAACCTCGAGGAAAAGACAAACCAACGATTTTGTCCAATATCGAACGCGCTTCTTTCAAACCGCCGTCCAAGAGAAGCGCGTGTAAGACTTGCACGATCATCACGAACTGCGTCGGGTGGCTGAAACTCGCCGTAGAGTCTCTGTGTTTGTTCAAGATATCAATTTGGTCCGTTATTTTCTTCATTTCTTCCTTGAACTCTTTCGCTTCTTTCTCGCGTTGCAATCGCTCCGCTTTGTCCTTTTCGGTCTCTCCTCCCTCGTCATCGACAACGCTATTATTATTCGTCTCTTCGTTTTGTTCCTCCTGTGGTTGTACTTCGCGTTTTTCGGCGGCGATTTCTTCCGAAGTCTTCGTCTCTTCACCCCGTATTTCTCTTTCAATCTCCGCAACCTCTTCTTTCGTCAAGAATTTCTTATCGAGCTCCCGATTTCTTTCCAAACGTTTGTTCTCGAAGCCTCTAAACGCGCCTTTCGACAACGGGACGAGTTCTTCCTTCCTACTACCGCCTCCGTTCCGACCGCCCCATCCGGTCTTTTGCTTCTTCTTTTTCAGCCCATCTTTACCTCCGGTTTTCTTTAAGTACGCGCTATTTCTCGCGTCCTCTATGTTTTGCAAGTGCTTCGCATCCGCTCGTAACTTTTGAATTTGCGCCTTAACGTCCAACGCTTCGTCCAAGATTTGTTGGACCGTTGGTAACGACTCTCTTATAAAGTCATCCATATTTTGTAACGATCGTCGTAATTCCGAAGCTCGTAATAAAACATTATCATCCACGCTATCGTTTACCAGTTCTTCTAAAGATGGCAACATCTCTTTTGCCTTCTCTTCATCCTTCAACTCGTACAAGAAAATCTCCGTCAATTGTACTCTCGCCGCCGAGCTGTGTTTTCTCGTGCTACAAATCTCTTCGTAAACTTGTTTCGCACCTTCCACACCCCTCGCTATTCGCGCACAATCGGCCATTTTCTCCCAAACGTCTGCGCTATCACGCGTTTTGTCGTATATGAGAAGCGCTTTGTACACTTCCATGGCTTTGTGTTGATCGTTGCCGTGTTCTCGATGCGCGTGCGCCAATCGAAACAAATTTTCAGAGCTCAAATCCGGAAATGGAAACACGTTCTTCTCTCCTTTCTCTGCTCGAGGTGCAGCCTTCTCTATCGCGTCCATGATGACATCCGTACACATTCTCCCTACTCTTAACTTTGCTTCGCAATTCTTTTCGTATTTAATCGCGTCTTCGTCTGTTTTGTGTTGCTTGTAAATCCCGGAAAGCATAATCAATGCTCTAGCCTTCATCGCCTCGCAATTCAGCGGGAACGTTTTCATCTCCTTGTACGAAAAATGACCTTTTTCTTCCCACACTCGACGACATAACTCCACGTATTCGACGACTTTTTCCCACCAATCTAACTCGCTCACTAAATCAATCAAGAACAACATCGTTTTCATGTCCACTCTCGCGGCGTTCTTTCTCGCGTACCCACCTAAAACTTTCGCCGCGTTCGGCTTCAGGTTACACTCCATGCACAAACTCATGCACTTTATGTGCACATCGTACGGATCTATCAAAACATCTTTCGGTCCTAATGATTCTATAATTTGTTCGTACTGCGCAATCGCCTGTCTCTTCTCGCCAAACTCCTCGTACAAATCTGCGCTGTTCAACCTCAACAAATTCCTCTCCGCGTCGTCTAAAATCCCCTCCGATGCTTTCACTGCTCTGCTCAAACAATATATCGCGTGTCGTCTGTTCTCCAACGTCAGCGCCATATCCGCAATTCTCAACCACAACTCCACGTCTTTCTTACTCACGTGCGCCGCGATGGAATAAAAATCCATCGCCTTCGCCATGTCGCCCTTCTCTTCGTAAATCAAACCGAGCGTGTGATACGGACTCGCCTCATGCGGAGCGACCGTGATGCACTCGTGGCACTTCTCGATCGCCTCTTCCACGAAGTTCTGCACGTACAGCATGTTTGCTAATCCTAAAATTTTCTCCGCCTCTGCGCTCACTCGCATCTTCCTCGACACTCTCGTTCTCTTCACCCCGGGAAGGAACACTTTATTCTTCTGTCTGCTCATCGCCGTCATCGGTTTCATGCTCAAAAACGCTTTCGCCTCGGCTGACATCCCAGTCGCCGCGTCCCCGTCGTCCATAGCTTTTAAAACGTCTCGCGTGGTGTACGTCATGTGCGCGTTTTGTAACGCCGTTTTGCGTTGAATTTCCAAGTTCCTCTGCGTGAAGAGCTGCCGTTTTTTTTCCGCGATTTCTTCGTACGATAACGGTTTGTTCGTGTTGTCGTTGTCCTCGTCGTTCGCGTCCTCTTCTTCCTCCTCCTCTTCCAAATATTCTTCGTCTTCGTCTTCTTCTTCGTCTTCCTCCTCGTTGTACTCGTCGTCCGGCGTCCAGCCGGTCGTGAAACGAAACATGATGTTATTTTTTAAAATTGGTTTCGAGTGAATTGTGAAGAAAAATTGAAGATGTCTTTGTTTACATCGGGCTACATGTTTTAGTTCTATAAGTCTCTCTCCTTCTCTGCTATCTCTCCATACGATGAATGTTTTAATAATATATAATTGGTTCTTTTCTTTTCTTTATGTTGTGTTTCAAAACAGTGCATTTCTGTTTCTCTGTTTTCAATTCTTCTTCGACCGACCACGCGCGCAAAAGCTCTTCTCTCTTTTTTTAGTTTCCGGCGAGGTACTTTCTGTACTGTTTTCGTCGTCGCTCTTCCACTTGCTCTTGAGCGCGTCGTCTGTACGCTTTCAAGTCCGCGCATCGAGGCACCGGGCACTCGTGCGCGACGCAGCCTTTAGAGTGAACTTGTAATAACGTCCAGATTTTTCGGCACAAGTGGCATCCGCCAGCCGCTTTGGTTTGACACTTCATCGCGTGTTGGAAGAGTTGTTTCACCTTGGCGCAGTTCGGGTTGTCGCACTTGGCGTTGGCACACGAGGAAGCGTGGACGAGTAAAGCCATGGTTCTTTCGATTTGTTGCTGTCTGGCTTGACGTTCCGCGTCGGTCATTTGTTGCTTTTCGCCTCGGCCTCGGCCTTGGCGTTGCAACGGGTGTTGATGACCAACACGCACGCGGCACTCTTCGCAAATATCAAAGTCAGCGCACTTTGTGCATCTGTAACCGGCACCGGCTTCGAGTTCGCGAGAGCAGACGTTACAGGTAGCCACAAACGCTGGTTCGGATGGGTTATTCAAGTGGTACAACACCATCATCGTCGTGTGCTTCGCGCGACGCAACGAATCGAATTGGAAGTGGTTTCCTTGACACAACGAAAGAAACGCTTGTCGCGTATCGAAAAACTCGGATTGCATGGCTTTGTCCTCTTCCTCTTTGACTTTCTCTTCTTTCACGGCCGGCAACGGCGGGCACTTCTGGCACACCAACTCGCCTCTGCTTAAGAACTTCTTCTCCTCTCTGGGCATGGCGGACTCGATCGAGTTACACTCCTCGCACAGACGCAAAGGATCTTTCGGATTTTCCTCCTTCGGAACGTACAAGTTTTCCTCCGCGACGGTTTTGCGGCAGTTCGTACACTTTGGCGCCAAGTGCGCCAAGATGAAATCGTTGCGCATGGCGGAAATCGTCACGCCGAGTTTTTTCATCAACTCGGAGTCTAAATCACCGTCGACAGACGCCGAGTAGACTTTTTTGTTTGCAGATTTTGCCGCTTTGCGCGCGTTGACTTTCGTGCCCGTCGTGAGCGTCTTCATTTGCTTCTTTTGCTCCTCTTGTTCTGCGATGATGCCTGGGATCCATTCTTCAGCAACGCCGGGAAAATAATCGCCATCAAAGTACGGATAATCTCTCGCCGATCGAACCTCTTGCAAAGAGCCACCTAAATTGTACTCGTCGTAAATGTTCGTCACCGAGTGCACGATGCCTTCCTTGGCGGCGCCGCGGAGCATCTTCATGTACCACTCGCGCAACTTGTCGCTTTTAGGGACTTTTTGCACCTTCGGGTGACAATACAAAATGTAATCGTCACCTTGGAACGGTGGGCACGCCCAAATAAAACACGAGGTGAACCCTCTTTGTTTGGCGTAATCCAGGTAGCCAATCAAAATTTGATGGTACACGAACGTTCTCAGTGCCATCGGTTCGCCGATGCTCGCGACGATACCTTCCGGGCGGAAGTATTTCACCGAGTCCAAATAAGACAAGTAAATGCGTCGTTTGTTCGGGTTCGGACAATCCTCGCCGTACTCTTGGACGTAAATTGCCATCAAACACACGTCCACGCCCTCGATTTTTTGAAAGAGCAAAATGACTCTATTCTTGTACAAAAATTCTTCCGGGAAACCGTCCTTCTTGAACGCATCCATGAACCGCTGTTTCGTGTCGCACTTCTTGTCGGTTTGCGATACGACACGAATGGTTAAATCCTCCGCGGTTGGCACCGTTTCGACCGGTATGCCCAGATGTTTCGCTCTTGCGACACGTTCCTCTGCCAAAGCATCCAAGACGCGCTTCTCCAAATAGTCGCCCAAAACTGTCTTCGTCAACGTCTTGGCCGGTTGCATGGAGTTGGGACGTTCAGACGTCACCGTTCGCTCTTGCTTCTCGATTTGCGATAAAATGCACGTAGGGCACGTGAAATGCGCTTCGCCGTGGGTGTTCTTCCTCCCGTTAAACAAGACACATATTTGGTGATACCAATTGTTGCAGAAATCGCATTGGACCCACGGCTCTTCTAAATCGTCGTCGTTCTTCTTCTTAATCAAAGAGTTCTTCGGGAAGCGTTGGCCTTCGATATCGATGTGGCCTTGGATGGTATTATAACACGGATTACACCACGTGTCCTTACGCATCTCGCCTCCCGGAATGTTTGGGACGTGGTAGTACACTTGACCTCTCTTGATTCTTCCGACGCACGAGTAACAATACATCGGCGGCGGCTCAAACGTTAACCGTTCGACGCCGCAAGCGCGGCAGGAAGACTCCGTAGCGTTGGCAATAATCTTGTCGGCTTCTGCATCGCGTCGTCTCGCGGACATTGGCGCCACAATACCAGGTATTTTCTCTTTCCCTTCCGTCAGTCGTAAAGACGCCAAATGCGTTCGGATCTCCTCCGGCGTGAAACATTCCATCAACGACGTGCCTTCGCCTCCTGGTTTTCTATCCGCGTTTCCGGTCCCTTTCACCATCAACGGCGGAGGCATCAAATCAAACTGCGCTTGCGCCGCCTTGGCGGCCGCTTGTTCAGCTTTCGTCATCTTCTGTTTCTTCCCACCACCTTGCGCCGCCGCAGCCTGTTGCTGCGCGAGCATCGCTTGTTGTTGTTGTCGCTGTTTTAACATCGCCGACCGAACTGGGCCGCACACCGGACAACGCGGATCTTTGCAGTTTTGGTGGTGTTTCAACAACTCTCTGGACGCTAAACATCTCGGGTATTGGCACGTCGGTAACGTGCACTTCAAGACATGCTCCCATAAGTGCTTTGCCACGTGGCAGTGCGGCGTATACGGACACTTTCCTTCCGCCGCTTGACATTTCGACGCGTGACGAAGGAAGAGCAACCATCGCTGTTGCTTGACAATGTACGCTTTCTTGATTTGCTCGTCGGTTGATCCGGGCGGCGCGGATGCCCCCGGACGGATGTGTTGTTGCGTTTGTTGCGTTTGCTGTGCTTGCTGTGCCGCTTGCTGTGTCGCTTGCTCCTGTTCCGCCGCTAATCGAGCCGCAGCTTGCGCTTTCGTTTCTTTCTTCTTCTTCTTCCCGCCCGCTGCGGCTTGTTGCTGTTTGCTCGTCGCAGCGATCGCTTTCGCTCTCGCCACTTGCGCTTTCTTCTCAGCCGCACTTAACGGTTTATTGCTAGTTGTAGTTCCTTGGTTAAATTGCGTCATTTGCGCTGCGGTTAATGGAACGCCGTTTGGTCCGAGCATCTGCATCGGCGCGTTGTTCCCGCCGCCCGGCGACCCCGCTTCTTGACCTCTAATTAATCGCTGTCCATTTGCTAAGACGTTCCCAACCCCGTTCATGGGAACCATTTGCCCTGGTGGCGGCATACCACCACTCCCAATCAACGCACCAGGTGGCACCGCTCCGTTCATTCCCATACCGTTCGCGCTTCCAATCAACGCCGGGTTCGGTTGGCCGCCGTTCATAATCTGTTGCTGTTGCTGCTGCGCTTGCGCTTGTTGCTGCTGTTGTTGCATCTGCGCGGCTTTTGCACCGGGCCTCGTCACCATAATCCTCGCCACGGCCTGTAACCTCGCCTCTAACGTATCTTTATCGCAATACTCCTCCTTCGTTCGCGCGCCTCGATACACCGCTTCTTCGAGACGCAACACAAAGTCCGGAAGCTTTTGTTGCCACTCTTTCGTCACGGACGGTTTGCGCTGTTGAAACAAACGTAATCTGTATTATTATACGTATTATCAAATGAAAGAGTAAATCAAGTTCACCTCGTCAGTTCATGTTCTAGTATCAAAAATCTTCAAACGCGTTTTTTAACATCCAATCGATGCGACGTTCGCGCGGCGAAAACAGCTTCTCAAAGAAGACTTTCACGCGTGTATTTGAAAACGAGTTTGGACCAAGAGAGAGAAAACCAAGAAAAAAAAAACAATCTCGGTTCTTTTCGCCGCGCGACTACGACCAAATAAAACGAATAACAAAACGTACATGTGTTGAATCAAGATTTTCCGTTGTGGAATGTCCTCGTCGCTTTGCCACGTCCGCCATTGCCCGCCTTTTCTTGTCGCCTCGGTCCCGTTGGATGCCATTTCCGATTACTCTTCGCTTTACGCCTTTCTCTCTTTCTTTTCTCTGTTTTTCTCTCTCTGTTTTCTCTTCTTTCAAATTTTTTGTTCGTCTCTTCCTCTTCTGTTCTTTCGTGGCCCTTCTTTCGCCTTCGAAAATTTCTACCCTGCCTTTCGCGCAATCTCACTCGACCACCGCGTATACTCTTCTTCAACGCGCGCGCGATCCGAAGTTTCTTTCCGATCTTTTTCGCTCCTAACGAGGCAAACGTAATCGAGCCGATCAAATACCGGTGGATTTGATCGGTTTTTTACGACGTAACGTGCTCAAAGAGGACGATGAATGGAACTCTGGTGCGCGGTGGAGATTGGGAGATTTTGATTTGTGAGTGCGTGCCTCTCCAAGCAGCACACAAAGTTTTTGCAGGTAAAAGAGGTGAATTTTTTTTCAAAAGAGGATGAAACCAAAGAGCGACTGTTGCTTTTCTGTGCGCTTCTCTTTCTCTCTCTCTCTCTCTCTCTCT
>Ga0115556_1001072_pt1 | contig 18753 bp, 16 predicted proteins | sample COGITO_mtgs_1104_5_FD_87282 | JGI IMG/M metagenome (GOLD analysis project Ga0115556, IMG submission 87282) | Pelagic marine microbial communities from North Sea - COGITO_mtgs_110414 | ecosystem: Environmental > Aquatic > Marine > Epipelagic | place: Germany:Helgoland, sampling site Kabeltonne... | reverse complement strand
CTCAGCGGCGGGGGCCTCCTCAGCGGCGGGGGCCTCCTCAGCGGCGGGGGCCTCCTCGGCGGCGGGAGCCTCAGCAGCTGGCGCCTCCTCAGCAGCTGGGGCCTCAGCGGCAGGTGCCTCCTCAGCAGCAGGAGCCTCGGCAGCGGGTGCCTGGGCCTCGTTATAGATGCCGGCAAGCTTTGCAAAAAGGGCAGCGTCGTCGAGAGGTGTCTCGGCGGTCTTGTTCTCCTGTAATGTGATTATTTCTGGGTTAGCTTCTTGTCCAACTCCAAGCCAAATTCTCCAAGTGAGGGAGTTAACTCCTAACTCACAGGTTAAAAAACACTCACCTCATAAGCGGCCTTCAACTTCTCGAAGACGGCGAGTTCGGTATCAGCTGGAACTGTGCATAGGATGGTGTTAGTGGGGAATTAGAGAGGGAGGAGGGCAGGGATGGGGGTGTTAGGAAAAAATGGGGTCACAGACTAAAACAAAGGTCTAAAACATGATTTTGATGACAAATTTGTAGTATAACGACGGGTTTTGAAGGAACTTACTACTTGCGGCTCCTCCCATGTTGTTTATTTAGTTTTTAAAGATAAAATTGAAGAGATATAGAGATTTAGGTGTCTAACTTATCCGATTCTAAAAAAAGGGTCATTCTCCATCGCTCATCGCTCATCGCTCATAGTAGAGCTCACACAACAAATAAATTGATTGTTGCACTTACTTAGAAAGAATTTTCAATAAGAAAAATTTTGTGCTTCGCCTCTTCACAAACGAAAGAATATCCTAAGCAGAATACCAAATCAATTACAGAACAACAAACAACAACAATTTCATTTGTTAAGCACAATTTTTTAGTTTTTTTTTAATAATCCACTCCCAAATTCCCATCTTCGTTGACCTGATCCCTTTTTTTCTCCAATCTCCTGTCAATGTAGAGGTGCTTGGTTAACGGAGCGAGCTCATCCTTGATTGACTGGGGGGATATGTAATCCCAGTCACTAAAAAGTTTCTGGCTTTCTTCATTAGGGGTGATGCTCCATTTGAACTTAGCGTGGTTTTTGTCTTTTATGCTGCCCTCATCCCTCCGCTTCTTGAAGCTTCTGTTATTTGGGTTCAAGTTACTGCCCATGTCGACGTTGTCATCGTCTACATCAAAGCCAGCAAAGTCCCTCTTTTTCTTCTCTGCAATGTTGGTTCTCACCCACTCCGGGATGACGCTACGATCGTTACTCATCAGTTGCTGAATACTTATGTTAGCCAACCAACCGTGCGTCGAAATCTCAAGGTAACCAAAACGAGCGTCTGGACTCCTTTTAAGCAAGTTGCTGATCACATCGACAGCCTTACTGCTGAAGTAATTAGGATATTCGACCTTATGAAGTTTGCTTACATACCCTGGCGGAAATCTCTTATCTTCTTGACGCAACTGGATAATTTTCATCAAGTTGTCGCTCTCCATGGCAAAGGGGTCTGCAATCTCACTGCTCCTGTTCCCCTTTCCAGGTTCAAAAGAGCTCCAAGGCCGCGTGCCACTGAGCATTTCAAACATGGTTACACCCAGCGCGAAAAAGTCTACCATCTCTGTGTAACCAGTCCTTTCCTGCTCAAATGTTTGCTCTAGCATTTCAGGCGCCAGATAAGCTCGCGTGCCGACGATGCTAGTCCTCCGAATGTTGATTCTTTCCGACGGCTGCTTCTGCCATTCAGGCACGTCGTAGTTCTCCATCTTGCCCCCCGAGTAGCTATCAGGATCGCCTTCAACGCTTCTGAAGCTATTACTTCCCCTTTGAAGTCCCCAGGAGCTCCGCCGAATCCTCTGTCCGCCGGATTCGGAATTATAATTGTTGTCGCTTCCGAATGAGCTCATTCGCGCTCTACGGGTGGTTTTTGGGCTGTTCTGATTGAGTGGGCTGTCCTGATTGTGTGGGCTGTTCTGGTTGATGTTCTGTTGTGGGCTGCTCTGATTGAGTGGGCTTATGAGTGGGCTTGGGCTTCTGAGTGGGCTGGTATTGACTGATATGTGCTCTACTTTAGCTTCGCTTTTGCTACGAGTACTCGGAGTTAACGAACTGCTGTTCGCAATGGAGTTGATAGACTCAATCTCTTTGTTGCTTGAATCCGGACTTCTTAATTGCCACTCCCTCGCTAAGTTCGGGTCTTTTTCTTTTGCCACCACAAAAGCTTCGAGAGCAGCTTTATCAAAGTTTTCGTAGAATTTTCTCTCCTCTCTGCTTTTTTCTACTATGCTGTCAGCACCATCACTGTCGATGTCATCTTCTTCCCCTTCAATGTTGGCACCCCCCACTAATTTAGCATCATCTTTTGGGGGCTGCTTGATGGTCTCGTTCACATAGAGAGGGGCAGCAAGTCCCAAGTCGCACAGCTTCAGGTGTCCACTGTCTGTCACCAAAATATTGCTAGGTTTTAAGTCTCGGAAAACAACCCCATTTTCGTGCAAATGCTTCAGACCCAGCAAAATCTCAAAACAATAGACTTTGGCCAAGCTCTCTGGCAGCCTTCCACTCGGCGTCGAATGAATCAGATGTCCTAGATCACCCCCTCCCACAAGCCCGAGAACTAGCACAGCGCAATTATCCGTCTGAAGAGCGTAATGCAAGTCTACAATGAAAGGATTGCTGTTGTTCGCTATCATAGTCTTTTCCAGCTCAAGCGCTCCTTCGTTCAAGCCGTGAAATTTCAGTAGCGCCGCCTTGCTCTGAATTTTCATAGCCAGATGTTGTTTAGTCGAACGTTTCATGACGTGCACAACACGTGCAAAACCCCCTTTTCCTAGCAATCGGTGGTACACAAAGTCGTCAGTCACAATCTTGCACTTCCGCCGACGTAAGTCTACCCCCACAGTCATGGCCTGCTCGCCAGCCATGTCAGTCTGGTATTTAATGTATTCTTCGCTATCTTTGAACGGAAGGAGTAAGTTCACAGCTAGGTGTCGAAAGACAATGTTGCTCAGTTTGTCGTATATGTTCTTGGTTACCCCCGTGAAATGCTTTTTGTTGATGTTTTCGATTGTTTCCTCGTCTAAAACTATTCTTGCTGGACGATTTACCTTCCCGTTTTCTTTGCTCTTATTGTAGACGCTAAATTTAAGGAGATCAGATAGCTGGCTGCAAATACTCCCGACATTTTCAGGAGGTAGTATGTGGATCTTCATGGCTGATTCTGATGCTATGTACCTGTCGTGTAACTGAATCGCCCGCGTGTAGCGAAATTGTCGATTGTTTATGTCCATGAAACTCGCGCAATCAATCCAACAGTATGTGCAGAGAAGGTTGAATTGTGCCGCTTTCTTGTCTTGTCCAATTGACATGAATGTACAGAGATGTTTCTGCCCCAGCGAAGTTTCTAAAATTGAGCGCAGCTCGTGGTAATCTGGCACAGAGTCATAGTCAAGGGAACCTTGCAAGAGAAGGGGGGGGTGGGTGTGGGTGTGGGGGTGAGTGTGTGTAGGGTTGTAGGGTTGAGCAAGAAATACTCAAAAATTTCACACAAAGAAAAAGACAACACTGACACTCACCCCTCCTTCCATATTTGATTTTATCAAAGTTGACGCTCTTTTTCCTCTCGCGGACTCCTCTATTCTCCCTATGGACTCGTTCGATGTCACCAATTTGCCTCACGTCACTCATCTTCTTGAAAATTCTGCTACTGCCTTTCTTATCTTTCAGTGACCTCAGCTCCATCTGAAAACTGAGGTGTCGCATGGAGGTTTGCGGAGAAGTCGTAAGGGATTGAAAAACTCTGTCGGGGTTGTCACTCCGGGCTGAGTCATTAGGCTCGCTGAAAATAGCAAAATGGTTAGTAAAACGAGGGAAAAAAAGGTGCAGTAATCTGATTCTTTTTGTGACGAACCTGTCCTCATCATCCTCTGCTCCATCCCAACCATTCCCTGCATCTGATTCAGGCTCGAGAGAAGCCTTTCGCGGTAATACTGCAACCAAACGTTTTGAGCACACAGCGTTCCCCATTTATATTCTAATTTTCCTGCAGGGGTCAGGGGAGTTAGGAAGGGGAAGGACCAACTCCCACACAAGGTGTCACAAAATGGAAAAAGGAAGGAGGCTTGTGAATTTCTTGTATCACGGAATCACTTCTTTTCGTCCAGTTTGAGCCTATAGGGAGGTTTTCATTTTTTAATCTCTTGTTGTAATTGAATAACAGGTAATTCAGTGGTGGGAATTGGCCAGCAAAGCTGAGCAAAATTGTCCTTCATTCGGACTTCAGATTCCATGTGGTTTGTTCGGAGTTTTGGTTTGTTCCATTTTCTATTTTTGTATAACCTGAACCTGAATTAATGGATTATCAGCAAGTTGCGAGAAAATAAACTGGAAACTGGAAAACTGCTCTGTCATCAGTTAGTGAAAAAACCCTGATTTAATATGAAATGGTTCGGCACGAAGCGGAGTTAATTAGTAAAATATTCATTCTGGTCAATCGCAGTCTTCAACGTTATGTATTTGTCATTTTTAATAAACCACAAAAAAAGCTCCTCAGTCCTTTGCTTCCTTCTTGGGCTGTCCTAAAACCGGCCGACCGAAAGGATCCCATGGCGCAGATCCTCCCAGAGCTCCTCCCGAGGAAAGATTTTTCCCGAGCCCAGACTTGAGTCCCCCACCATCAAGATCCTTACCCATAGAAGAGCTTATTGCCCCTAGCTGGCTCTCAAGCGCTGATGTTTTTCGCATAGGTGCGAGGTGGTGAAAGGCTACAATATGAGCGATATATAGATTAGTACTGAGAGTGGATTTTAAGTCGTTCTATATATATATCTTAGTCCCTCACTTACCTCCGAGGCTCTGTTTTCGGGTGGCTGTCTGTCCTTCTGATAAGACTCTATCTCCTGACGAAGAGTCCTTAGCATCCTGCTGGTTAGATCCGCTCCCGCTTCCCTCATTTTCCTTCTTCTTCTTCTTCTTCTTCTCCTTCCGCTCTTTCGATCTTCCCCTATCCGTATCCGCTATTTCCTTGGACTCGTCACCAATGACTGTATCATTTTGGGCAGGTTGTTCTGTAGTGCCTGTCGTCACAGCAACCTCCATTGATTTCGAAATCGTGGTTTCTGCTGTTGCTGATGTATTCGGCTCTACAGACGACGTCAACGTGTCATCCGGGTCAGCCTTGGACTCTGCATTTACGTTTCTATTTTGATCACCTTCGGCTTCTTCTCTCTCCGTCTCTGGTGCATCTTTAGCCTGCGCCGGCTCATCGAAGTTGGTGATAACGTCACCCCCAGCAGCAAGCTCTTCTTCGACTAGTTTCGCATTTCGCGCCTCGGCAATAGCGATTGCATCCCCGAAGCTTGCTCCACCAGTTGCCTTGTCCTCTCCAGCCTGAAATAAATCGTTAGTGTTGCTGGTGCCATGCAGTTGTCGAATAGCCGGACCGACGACATCCAACGTCGACTGACAGAAATAACAGCGTTAATAAGTATTTGTTTTTCCCATGGGAACTTGCTACTACTCACCTGACTTATACGTCCCTCCATCTCCTTCTGCATGGCAGCGGATGTTTGCCAGACTGAAACCTTCCTCAGGCTCTTCCATCCATCCACTCCATTGTCATAGGCCCTAATTTGGTACCCCCTCCCCTTACCGCTAACATTAGGGAACTTGCTGTCGAGGAGAGGCTGCTCTCCTCCCCCCTCCAGCAAGGTGAGGTAGTATGTCCCCTCGAAATAGATGCTAATCGTGACGATGCCATTGGGATCGTAACACTTGCTGCACATGATCTCCACATCTTTGTGAGCAGCCTGACTCTCCTTGTCATCAGCAAACTGGAACTCAAAGAAAGAGTCGGTCGGATCACCCTCAAGCCACTGGCTAATACTATCCCCTAGTCCCATGCTACTCAACCTTTCAACCAGGTTGTTGAGAACCCCCTCGGCGTTGACAACCTCACTCTCCATTACTGGGGCAATCTTCATAGCAAATTCAAGCGGCTTGACAAATGGTGACCTACCCGGCATCTGACTGACGTCACATAAGAACTCAAGCCGACTCTGCTGCATCCTCAAAGCTGGAATGACATGGGGAAGATCCACCAGGGCGATCTTGGGGGTCAGTTGAACCCTCCCACTGTAGCACCAGCTACCGAAGCGGAACAAGGCGGTCCTGAATGACCCCTGCTCAGATCCCCCGTCCCCCCCCTTATTCTTCAGAACGCAGTAGCTCTGGATATATGCCTCGCTGCTCAAATTCTTAGTCTTCATTGTCTTGGGCTTAATGATCTGTTGGAGCTTGACGTCGGCCGCAAGGGACTGCCACAAAGTCAGCTTGGTCCACATCCCCATCCCCTCCTTGGGGGAATCGCCATAGTCGCGGAGCATGACTCCTTCTCCCTGGTTGCTGACATCAGGAAATCTGACATCAAGGAGGGGTTGGTCGCCGCTCCCATCACTCACAGAGACGTAAAATGTATCCTCAAAGTACATGGTTATGAAGACAAGCCCTCTTGCATATGTCTTCGAGCAAATGCACTGAATGTCGTCCATGATGTCGCGGGTGTTATCATTGGATTTGTCCGCTGTGAGCTCGAAGTAGCTTTTGGTGTTGTCGTCGTCCATCCAGGTGTACATTTTCTCCATCCGCTCCATGACATCATTTACCTCCTGACTAATAAGCTGTTCAGCGATGAAGTCTTGGGCTTCCTGCGCATATTGCAGCGGCTTCAAAAAGGGACTCGTCTGGGGGATTGCATTAGAATTGCAAAAGAATGCGAGCTTAGACTGTTGTCTCTGCAAAAGGGGAATCAGCCTGGGAATATCACGGAGAGACATTCTGGTTTCGGTGCCGTCAGAGTCATTAGAATCATCATCATCATCTGAGCTTTTGTGGCCATAGTCAAGCGTGACTTTGCCTTGATAACACCAGTTCCCGCAACGAAAGAGTACCGTTCGCTCCCCACTATATATGTCGCTTGAATTTGGGTCGGGCTTGCGTATCAAATAAATTTGCTGGTACCCCTGCAATGGAGTTGGTTGTTTGGGGGGGCGGTTTTCACTATCTGGTGTATTACTTCGCCGAGGGGAAGCATCTGGTGATTGGGCGTCTGACCGAGAACGGACTCGAGAGGGGCTCTCATTGTCCGACTCAGAGTCTATGGTTGATTTGTGTCATGTGGTGAGAGAGGAAAGGAGGGTTCACAATTTGTTAATAATGGTTAGTTTAAGGGTTCTTGCGGAATTGTTTGAGAAAATATACGTGGTTTGAGGAGAGAGACGATCTTGAGGAGAGAGACGATCGCCCGCGAGTCATCCGTGAGCAGTGAACTTACCCGAAATCTGAGGCATCCTGGACAATAACAACTATTAAGAGGAGGGAGCGCTGTGGAGGGAAGGTAGGGAAGGGTGGAATCAAAAGTCTTTGCTTAGTCGCGATGACCTCCTGTAGGGCTTAGATGATCACGAGGATATAGGGTGCTCTTCTGCTCAAGTGTCGGAAATGCACCAAGTGCGTGCCTGAGTCAAGTTGTTTGAGATGGGAAAGGATGACAATTGTCGTTTGAGTAGGATTTCTGCGTTGAGCACTCAAATTTTTGTGACTAAATTCGTTGATTAAGCCAATGCGTATGTATGGCGAGTTAATTCAGTATGAGGTGCGATTAGAATAGACAAATAAATTTGAGTTTTTGGTTTGATCTTCAAAAATGTTTGAGAGGGAGGAGAAATCTCAAAGATTGAAAGAGCTAGGTTTAGTTTCGGAATAAGCCCAAGGAGGTGTGAAGATCGATCAGTTGTGAATAACGTACTGCTGCCTTGGTATAAAATTGAACTTTGAAAACCTCTAGCTTGCAACGACAATTCAAACGATTATGGAGAAAACAGCCTCCCTTGCTTTTGATTCCCTTGATCCTTCGTCTGTCCTTATTCTCGAAACATCGTCGTTGCCTCAGCTCCTCTCTCTGTGCTCTATTCATCCAAAGCTAGAAGATGATTGTATTGCAAGTTGTGATGGCGGAGCAACAGGCACACTTAAGAAAGATGACTTTGTTAGGTGGGCGGTGCGGGTAGAAGCGGAGAGAGTAGGGGGGGGTAACGTGCAGCTCGGGCGTCTAGATGGAGAGGATGAAGAGGAAGGGCGGGGAGACGGGGCCGAGGAGTTGCTGCGTAGGGTAGGAGAACTCGAGGGGAAAAGCAGAAGGATGCATGAAACGGATGTCTTTGAGGCTGCTTACACAGGCAACCTCGAACTTCTGCAATCATTCGCCTCTATTGACCCGTCTTTTTTGTCTAATGCTGACGAAACAGAGTTTGGTTCGCGTTACACTCCGTTGCACTACGCAGCGTACAGTGGCCATTTAAACTGCGTGGAGTTTATAGTAGAAGAATCAGCTGATGCCAACATTGATGCCAGGACGACAGAAGGATGCACTCCACTATTTCTTGCTTCTCAGCAGGGTCACGTCGAGGTGGTAAAGTTTCTCTTGCGCAACGAAGCTGACGTGGCAATCTACGAAGAGGAGAACAAATTTACCCCAGTGGACGTTGCCCGCTTGCACAGGGAGGAGGGTGGAGTCTTTTCTGTATTCGAGAGCGAGGAAGAATGGGAGTACGCCCCTTGGAGGGCAAAACCGGGGAAATTGCAGGAATGCAAGATAGAAGATATTCGAAAGGATTCCTTCCTGGTACAGCTCCCATCATTGCACATTGCGATTGAGGAGCAAAAGCAACTGAAAGTTCGAGAGTATAAGGTCAAGGTGGTTGATGTTGCTTCAGGTGCAATCGTAGATTTAGTGGTCGTGCCGAGAGAAGAGTGGGAAGGAGGGGTTGAGGAGGGAGTTAGGATCAGAGGATTGGGGAGGAGAGAGGGGACAAAATATATTGTTTTCGTAGCCGGTATTAATGGAATGGGCTATGGTGAATACAGCGATGGTGTAGAAGTTGAGATCGGGACTCACACGCACACTGGCGGTGTTGACGTTATGGCTAAGGTTGATGCGAACGAGGTTGGCGCAGAAAAGGAGAACAGCATCATTGGAAATTTGGAGGTCGCAAAGAAACCACACAGAAAAAGGCGGACAAAAAGTTCTGCGACAGACGGTGATTCGTTGGGTACTAGTCCTCGAAGCGTCGGGAGCGTCGAAAGCCAATCGAGCAGCAACCCCAAACAAATAAACAAGGTCCGACCTCGGCCCAAAAATTCAAAAACGACAATTGGAAAACTAGAGGGATTGAAAGGAAGTGGCCGCACATCGAGTGAGATCAAAGGGATGAGCGGAAACAGGGCGCACACATTAGGGAGTTGAGTTAGATTAGATTATCGCCGGTTTTTCTGCTGTAATATATTGTAATTTGCGCTGCTTTAATATGCACTACACGGAAGTTATTTCAGGTAAATTATCTAACAAGTCTTGTGGGTATAATCACCGAAACCCAGATACTTGTCCCCAGTATGCTCAGTCTCGTTCTCAAATTGATTGACTGTTCCGTTTAGTGTGACGTCCACTGGAAGGTTTTGATAATAACACCATGTTTCCACTCTCCAGTCTGTCGTTATTTCATCTTCTCTCAACATGCCGCATTTCTGCTGAACGCTGTTGTAGTATGCTGACTTACAACCAAGAATGCTGTCCCGACCATAACCAGCGATTCCGTTCAAGTAAACACCCCAGAATAAAGCCATTGTCGCCCGACTCCACCAATACTTATGGTTGGCGTGCATTCCTACTAGCCAGCAGGCAAACCAGTGGTGAAAGTGATAAAACGGGTCTGTTGCTGTTGGCACACAGAAAACAACAAATGTTGCTGTGAGTTCAATCAGGCGAGATACCAGGATTCCGTCGTCCCATCCCCGTTTTATATGTAGCATAAGTATGAGAGTGCATAGAAATAAAGTAAAGCCGGCAAACACAAACAGCTCTGTTGGCCATCTGCACTTGATTTGATAATAAGAGACATTGTACCGCGCCCAATCCCACTCAGTCATAGCAGAAAAGAACCACCCTCCGAACATGACTGGAAGTTGAAAATTCAGCGTGTCGATTCCATCTCTGTCATACATTCTCCCTACAAAGAAGAAGACGAGCAAGTCCAACGCAACCGAGTGAAAATCGTAGGTGTGAAGAGCTTCAAGAGTTAAGGATTCGTCATGCTCATAGTTTCTCCACCTAATGTACTTGTGAAGGAGGAGAAGGTTGATATACGATATTATGCAAAATTTTGCAAGGCGTACGTGTTGAGGACTAGCTGTCTTGGTTTTTGTTGTTATTGCCTTGTTCTTATCAACAAGATTCCTCCTTTGGGGTTCTCCCTTTGATTTACTCAATGACCCCCGACGAAGTACTAAAGTATATGGATTGCGAAAGGTGAAGCTGTCAGGTAAGAGTGTGCGAGTAAACAAAGTCACCACAAGGGGGTTTGAAAATATTGGCTCTGAAATCTTCTGCACCTTGAGGGTAGGCAATTTGACGTCTTCTGGTTCATTTCCTAAGGCGACATCGATGCAAGAGTCATTTTTTGATACCAATTCGGCTGAGCGCTCCATGAAGAATGCCTAAATTGGTAACCCTTCATGCACAATTTACTTTACTTTCTTTGCTCTCCCTCTGTAGAAGATGATTTTGACTGGAGCTAGATAACTTAAGTATCTTTTAAGAGCTTACAATTACATTTACTACTATAAAAAGAGTGATTAACCTCGGACTCGTCGATCTCGACTTTTACTTTCAACATGTTGTTTTGTTTGGCTTGAGCATATCTATCGCGCTCTTTCACGCGATGAGGCTGTCATTTATCCATACTACCTACATCCCCCTGCTGTTGACTTTTCTGATTTACCTTCCAACCCTACAAAATGGAATAGTTTGGGATGATAGGGCGGCACTTCTTAACAACAAGGACTCACTTGGAGAACGTCCGATTCGAGATACTTTTAGGCACGATTTTTGGGGACAAGAGATTGGGAGAGACGACAGTCACAAGAGTTACCGTCCCATCTCGGTACTTAGCTACAGGCTAAACCACTATTTTCACGGTGTGCATCCTGCAGGCTATCACCTTCTGAACATAATTATCCACTGTGCGGTGCAGCTGCTAGTGTCGAAATTGGCCGTTTCCGTGTTCAAAAACTCGACAAACGCAGCGATCAAGACTTGTGTGACTACTTGGCTGTTCGCAGTTCATCCTATTCACACTGAGCCAGTTAGCTGTGTTGTGGGGAGGAGCGATTTGTTGTGCTCCTTCTTTTACCTGTCGGCGCTAGTGCTGTACATCAAAGCTGAGACAGAGAGAAGCAGGACTCTCAGGGCTGTATTTCTTTTCGGGGCGTATATGCTGGGTATTCTGGGAAGCTTGAGCAAAGAAGTGGGGCTGATGATTTTTCCTGTTTTCTTGTCGGTTGAAATTATCCGCGCGATTGAGGGAGTAAAGGGGGTGGATGAGAGCGGAGTTATAGGATTGTTTGAAGGGGTGAAAAGTATACCGCAAAGGTGGTTTGTAAAACGACTGCTTACCACTGTTTTGAGTGTGGTGATCCCCGCCGCTACCATCCTTTTCCACTTGTCACTGCACGGAAGCAAGAAGCAGTACACTTGGAGTATTCTGGAAAATGATATAAGCTTGCTACCGTCGCGCTTGCACCGAACTATGAGCTACGCCTACGTTCACGGGGTGTATCTATGGAAGCTTTGCTATCCCTGGAGACTCTGCTATGACTATGGGTGGGCCTGCGTTGTTCCTGTACAGAATATCTACGACCACCGGAACGTGCTGTCAATCTTGTGCTATAGTTTGGTCGCTTTCACGGCTTATTTCGGGCTTACAAGGAAGTGCTCGCCGATTCTCTGGGCGGGAGCGCTCACAATCGTGCCTTTTCTCCCGGCAAGCAATGTCTTGTTCCCTGTGGGCACAATAGTGGGTGAGAGGTTGTTGTATTTGCCCAGTGTGGGGTTTTGCATCGGTGTGGGCTATGCCAGTGAAGAGGCGTATAGGAGGTGGATGGGGGGCGGGGGCGGGGGCGGGGGCGGGGGCAGGGGCGGGGGTGGCGGAGTGGGGGGGGTAAAGGAGAAACGCAGCAAAGGAAGTAAAACAATCGCCAACAACATCAACAACAACAACATCGCCTACAATTCCATCAGACGAACAAAAATAACCCAGACAATGTCCGCCTTACTATGCGTGATGCTCTCCCTTAAAACTCTCCACCGTGGGCACGAGTGGCGTACCGAGAGAAGTCTTTTCGAGTCCGCCCTGAATGTCTGTCCCTCCTCCCTCAAGGTGCTCAACAACCTGGCACTGGTCCTTCTCGATAAGGAGAACGCAAGAAGGGCCGGAGAGCTCCTCGATCGAGCGCTCGATCTCCACCCTAATTATCCTAGCGCGCTCTTTAACAAAGGACTGGTGCACCATCTCTTCAACGAAGATGCTCTCGCCCAAGAATCTTTCGAGAAGAGCCTTTTGTTTGAAGTCTATCAACCCAAAACTCGAGCTTATCTGGCTCAGACCAAGATGAGCATCGGCTACGAACTGCAGCGCGTCGGGGAAGAGGAAAGGGCGAAAGTTGTATTGAGTGAAGCCCTGGTGCAAGCCGACGCCGCAATCTTCCAAGGATGCACCTTGCCCCTCGTGTTCCACGTTCGATGCGCCGTCGGTCACGATCTCGAAATTGACACGGATGAGAGCTTGCAGTACTGCAGCAAGGCTATCGAGCAGAACCAATTGAGAATCGACCAGGGCGTAGAAAATGAACAGATCAAAGCCGAAAATACTTACAATGCCGCCGCCCTTATTCTGAATAAAATGGACAGAAAGGATGAAGCCATCCAAATGTGAGTGAGGGAGGGAGTGAAAGAGGTGTTGTTGTTGTTGTTTGTGTTGTTGTTTGTGTTGTTGTTTGTGTTGTTGTTTGTGTTGTTGTTGTTGTTGTTGTTGTTGTTGCTGTTGTTGTTGTTGTTGCTGTTGTTGTTGTTGTTGTTGTTGTTGTTGTTGTTGTTGTTGTTGTTGTTGTTGTTGTTGTTGTTGTTGTTGCTGCTGCTGTTGTTGCTGTTGTTGCTGTTGTTGTCGCTACTGCTGCTCTGCTACTGCTATTGCTACTGCTGCCAAAAATTGATAGTCGTCGGCTAACTCAATAAAACGCTCGTTGTTGTTGTTGCAGGTACGAAAAAGGGCTCAAGGTAAACAAAGATTGTTTCGAAATTCTGGTGAACGCAGGAGGACTCTACACAGACTTGCGAAACGATGCAAAAGCGATCAATTATTATAACAGAGCTATCAAGATTCAGCCCAAGAACTTTGCCCTCACTGCTAACATTGGGTGGTTAACCGAGCTGCAAGGCAAGCTAGAGGAAGCTCGCGATTACTATCTCAGGGCCCTCGACATCCTTAGCCCCGAGACACACACACAAATCAAAAACAACCTTAGAAATGTTGAGGCAAAAATTGAACAGGAAAGGACTATGAAGGAGGCAGCGAAGGCATCAAACCTGGGACATAGGAACGAATTATAGCCTGTAAATTGTTGCGTGACTTTACGTGCTTTGCAAAGATTTTTGAATTCGTTTATTTAAATACATTTTTGTAATATAATTTCTTTTATGATATTATTTTTATATATATTATATATTATTTGAATACAATAGTTTTCAAAAAAATTGTAAAATTTTATTATTTTTTTTATAAGTAAATTAAATTTTTTTAAAATATATAAAATTATGATATATTTGGTAAAATTATTTGAAAATTATAGATTCAAAATAATGTTAAAAAATATTTTAATAATATCATGAAAGAAAATTGTATTACAAAAATGTATTTAAAAAAAAACGAAATATTTTTCAAAATTTTTTGGTGAGAATTTGTGTGCCCAAAAACACGCATTTAACAGGGGGGTGTACACAAACACGCATGTGATCTAACAGGGGTGTCCGCTCTGTTGCCGTGGCGGCAAACGTAAAGCTCCTCCTGGATGGCAACCTCATTTCTCTCACGTGCAACTTTAGTTTTTCCTCTTGCTTGAGAGAGGCACCATTGTGGCACGCGAGGCCAAGTCTGTCGGACGATGCAGAGGCTGAGTTCTTTCTGGATGATGTGATTAAAAACTGGGAATGAACAGCGAACACACACAAGAACACCACCGGAAACTCGAAAACGAAAACCGAGCATTGTCCAATTATTTATTCTACCTCAACTATTTTCATCTGAAACTCTCTCTGGTCTTCTCCTTTCAAGCCTTTTGTTTTATATTGGATGAAAGCTGCGGCCTCAGCCTTTGTTCTGTATAGCGCAATTCGCTCGGAATTTTGAAAAATTCCGAACCATTCGGAATTTGTAGGCTGCAGAAAAGCGTCTGTCGCAGAAGGAAGCGCCGCATCTGCATCTGCACCTGCATCTGCACCTGCATCCAATTCATAGGTTGTTTGCGGCTCCTGTTCCGTATTCGACGTTTCAAATTCTCTCGACTGTTCCTGTTCCCCTAACAGTCTCTCTTGCTCCGCTCGCATTTCCTGCGCAGCCTCTACCTGAGCTCTCTCCCTCTCTTGCACAAGTTCGTCTAGAATGGGCTCAATGAAGCAGTCCTCAGGTTTTAATTTGTGCTCGAGGATGATGCAGGCTTTAAGGGGAGTTAGCTTTTTGATCTCATCAATCGAAAAGCCCATCGCCTGCAATTCACTCCTCTGCTGTGTAGTAATAATGAATGGCACCTTGGCAACGGTGTTGCTTGATGTTGGTAGAGAAGCTGCCTTTGGTTCAGTTTCAGCAGAGCTGGTGCTCGTCGACCGGAGCAATCGCTCCTTCTGGAACTTTTCGTAGTAGCCCTTAATGCCATAGTACCGGAGATCGTTCATCCCCCGCTGTGCAATTAAGAATGACCTGGCCGCCATGTTCTTGTCAGCTCCGTTGGCCTCAGTCATGCAGATATCATTTATATGTGCGAGCGAGGGAACCGTGCGTTTCGAGGTTCGCGCGAGCTTTGAAATCAGTCGGCTTGTGTCTCGAATGTACCGCTGACCTTTTGCGATCATCACAGGGTGGGCTAAGCAAAGAATGGGATTGGACACTTGTAGGGTTTAATTAGAAGATAAATTCGTGCAGGATCATAGGCGGCAGGAAGAAGGGAATATAAATACAAATCCAAACTTGACCGTTTTCTGGTGAAATTGGCGGAAAGAAAAAATGACAAAAAAGAGGAGAGACCCCACAGAAATCCAAACCAACAAATCAAGAGAATCCGCACCGACCTTAGAATTTCGCAGCATGAGGGTGCTATTGCTGTTGTTACTCCCCCTGGTCCACAGCACGGTGTCCCCCTACGCTACCACCTGCTCTTCGATTTCGTCTGCGGCTTTTGCCAAGCACAAGGGGGCCCTGGCAGAGTGCAACAGGGTTTGCGACGCCGGCGGCGACGTGGAGGGGTTCGGACAGTTGGCAGAGACGTGAGTGTGCCTGAAAGCGGCGATGCGATTGGAGTTGGAGTTATTGTGGGTAGATACTCTGTGAGGTCGCTGTGCGCTCATGTCACTTATTTTTTGTCAGTCCAAAGAAGATAACAATGGGCGGTGTGTAGGCATATTCTGGGCTGTTGTTGACCCTTCTGACCCTTCTGACCCTTCTGACCCTTCTAACCGACCCTTCTAACCAACCCAACCTTCTCTTCTCTTCATTTCAACCTTCTCTTCTCTTCATTTCAACCTTCTCACTTTTTTGCTTTTTTTTGCAGAATGTGTAACACTGCCCTAGAGGACTTTTCTCGAGATTGCCCGCCTCCCTCCAGCGACTCCACCTCGGAATCCGCCGAGTACGACAGCGCCATCACATCTCTGGAAAGCATGCTGGATGCCAACCTACAGAACATTTATCTGAGGCTGCTCCGGAACTACTCGTCCCAGGCAATTGCTAAATACAAGGCGCAGAGTGCGGACTCGCTCAGCAGCACAGCTATCGAGGCTGCCGAGGAATTATTCACGACCAAGGCCAATGCTGCGACTCGCCCTTCTGGAGATTGGTCCTATGTATCCGAGCGAAAGAGTCTTCGCTCTCACCTGAACGACCTCTCTTCCAGCTCAAAGCGCCTGACAGACTTCCAGCTGAAGGCTGCTCGGGAGCAGTCGCAGGCAATGCAGTTCCTGCAGATGCAGCAGCAGCAGCTGCAGCAGGTGCAGATGCAGTTGTATGGAGCCAACTCTCCATGGAACTTTGGTTTCGCCTACAGAATTCCAGACAGCAACGTCAACCTGTCTGGTCAGTACCAGCAAGGGAAAGGCAATGTGCAATTGAGCTGCGTCCCTGATGACTATGCCGCCATGCTTGGGCCCAACGGTTTCACGAACGGCGTTGGACCAGGAAACCTCGGTTTGAGCGTCAACTTGTCAGTGTGAAGTGTGATACAGATACAGATTTGGCTGATTCCATTCGATTCGATTCGATTTGATTTCGATCGATTCTGTGTCACGGAGAGTAAAATAATTAAGTGTACCAAAAATACTAAGTACCAGCTTTTTTGGGTGACAAATTAGGCGTCAGCGTCAAACAATCTCGTCTCTACTTGTTGTCAAAGCAATCTTGTTTGGTTCTTCTACTACTCTTGTTTGTACTTCTACACTCTTGTTTCTACATGTTGTCAAGCAAATCTCGTTTCCTACTTGTCAAACAATCAACACCATCAACACCATCAACACCGTCAACACCATCAACAACATCACAGCATCAATCCAACCACCTATCGCCATTTTTCATCTTTCTACCGAATCCCCAGAATAGCCTCGACAACTTCCTCCCCAATTGCCAAACTGGGCCCAGCCCCTTTTCCTTCGCACCCCAAAACAGCAATGACGTTGCCGAAATTTTTCACACAAACGTCACCTTCGAGGCTGCAACAGGTGAAGCACGTTTTTGCCTGCGCCTCTCCGAGACTGATTTCTTTTGCCATAATCATCCGAAGCTGTTTCTCCAGTATTTTCAAAACCAGCGGATCCCCACTGCCACGCAGGAATTCTTCAAGCTCATCAGTGTTGGTGATATCGTCGATCCATTCATTCGCTCCCCCGCCTATTTTGATGAACGCGCGTCCGCATTCCCTCTCAGGATATTCTATGGGCGGCAGTACATAAACACAACTGCCCTCGACAAAATCGTGAGTTGTCCCTTGCTTATCTTTCTCTTTATCTTCTGTACCCAGCTGAAATTTCAAACCTGGCATGTTAAGACAGCCATCAACGACCTCCGAACTCCCCCCTACTCCTACGTTTCCTACGTCTCCTACGTTTCCTACGTCTCCTACGTGCACGTCGACAGGAACTAGCGCTACTGTACGCTTCGAAATTCGATGTGTTGAACCCATTGTCAGCCCACCAGACAACAACACACTCTCAGTGTATCCACCACAGGCAACGACTATCCGTTCGCCCTCCATCACCTCCCCCGAAGTGAGCGTGACAGTATTTTTTGTTGCCGAAAAAGAGACAACGGAATCGTCAACGTATCTACCTCCATTGGAGACCAGAATGGTCTTGTTTGCCTCCACCAACGACAGAGGATTGATAAATCCCGCTTCCGGTTCATAGACACCACTTCGACCTGGGGGGATATTGAGGTACTTGAAGCGCTGTCGAAGCTCCTCATTGCTCAATGTTTCGTATTTGGTCCCAACCCTATCAAGGCCGCTTCTCACAGGTGACAGCAACTCATCCTCCATGACAAAGAGAGAACCGCAGCGATAGTAAAATTTGACCCCGCTCCGCACTTCTAAATCTCCGTACATCTGCAGAGCTCGCTTATTACGACTGCACCACTTCAACGAACCCTCAGCGTCGGCAACCCGCGAGAGCCGGCCACGGTCATTGTGAGAGCAGTACGATGATTTATGAGGTCCTACCAGAACAACACTTGTGTGGGAGGAAAGTTGGGAGGCAATGGAGCTACCGATCGGCCCGCAACCTACGACTAGTGTAACCATTGTGGGTGCTTTCGTCTTTTTTATTTTTTATGTTTTTCCGATGACGTCTAAAAAGTGGGAAAAGAAGCAAACAAATCTAAATCTGACTCTCAATTCCCATTCCTAGCAACAATAATGTTGCACCACCTCCGCAGTTTAATTCCCTTACTGAGTTTGGCTTCAACGGTGCCCGTACAGTCGGCAAGAAAGGCCAACACTGATGCCCTCCCATCTCCCTCAAAGTCTCCCTCAAAGTCTCCCTCAAAGTCCCCCAGTCACAGTCCTTGTAGCTACATAATGTTTCTGGGAACTGGGTCCTCAACCGGATGCCCCAAAGCTCTCTGTCTTTACTCTGAGGCGGATAATCCCCCCCGCCGACCGAAAGAATGCAACATATCCAAATTGGCTGCCATGGGAGACCCTCGCATGTCCAAGAATTACCGCAACAACCCAAGTCTACTGATTTCTCACGAGCCTTCCGATACTGTGACTGTAATAGACGCCGGAAAAACTTTCCGGGAGTCCTTGATGCGCTGGCTACCCACACTCTCCCCTCGAATTGCGGGGATTGATGCTATAATTCTGACCCACGAGCATATGGATGCCTACGGTGGGATGGACGACATTCGGGGAGCTCAGCGTCTGCACATTTCTGGAAATGGCCTTCGTCCTGTCTCCGTGTTCTTGAACGACAAGACGAGAGATGTCGTCTCTAAAGCGTTCCCTTATCTCATGCCAAATTTTAGTGTAGTCGGTGGAGAGAAAAGGATGGTGGCTTCGCTCAATTTCGAGCGTATCGAAGCCTTTCAGCCTTTTTTTATCGGCGAGGGTGAGGGCGAGAGGAAGGGCGAGAGGAAGGGCGAGAGGAAGGGCGAGAGGAAGG
>Ga0115556_1001069_pt1 | contig 18780 bp, 16 predicted proteins | sample COGITO_mtgs_1104_5_FD_87282 | JGI IMG/M metagenome (GOLD analysis project Ga0115556, IMG submission 87282) | Pelagic marine microbial communities from North Sea - COGITO_mtgs_110414 | ecosystem: Environmental > Aquatic > Marine > Epipelagic | place: Germany:Helgoland, sampling site Kabeltonne... | reverse complement strand
ATCACCATCACTCCATCACCATCACTCCATCACCAACTCAAACAATAACCCTAACAGCAAAAATATTGTGAATGTTGTTTCAAATATACTCGAAGAGCTTCCTACAATTTACTTATCACCCAAGTCGTTCCTAACGTTTCACACAAATTGTCATATGTTCACAGCACCCGGATTTTTGCTTGCTGTCGTCGCCTTTCCTCACTTGTTGCCGGCCTGTTCTCTTTGTTGAGTTTTTCTGCGGCTTCTCTTTCTTCCTGAAGGCGCTTGTTCTCTTTGATTTTTTCAATATCTGCAATGGCGCCGCTGTCCATGAGAACCTCAACTATTTTGCCGTGCCCCCTTGACTTAGCGATTACCAGCGCTGTGCAGAATTTTGGGGAGAAGTAGTTGACATTGCAGCCTCTCTTTAACAGTGATGACGCAGTGGTTAGGTCGCCGTTGTTACAGGCAATCATGAGTGGAGTCCATCCGGCGGCATTAACGTGATCCTTATCGTATTTTCGTTAATGTGAGGGATTGTGTTAGCATTTACATTTTCTTTCTTGAACCACATTTTGCAACGCTTGCCTACTCACTTTGTCACATCCTGCCTCCATGAGGGCCATGCCCACTTCACTGTTACGTTTACATATAGCCAAGTGCAGTCCATCTTCTTCTCGGCGATTCGTATATTTTGTCTCTGCGCCTCTCTCGATCAAGTGGCCAACAATATCCTTCGACCCAAGCTTGCAGCCCCACATTAAAGGGGACATGCCGAAGTTTGACTGCTGATTCATCAGAGAATCCTCTGCTTTGTCTGCATCGTCGTCGGTGAAGTCGGGTTCTACCTCCTCATCGCTAAGCACAAGATCGATTTCCGCGATGCCGGCATCTAGTTGGTCTTCCCTTTGTTTTTTCCGCCGCTCTGCTTTTGCTTGAAGGTGCATCTTTTCTGAATAACTTTTCAGAGGCTCTTGACGAGCAAAGTTCAGTAGGTATTTCGCTGCTTCTACCTGCTTTCCTTTTACCGCGTAATGCAGACAATTCTCCTTGTGTTTATTGAGCTTGTAGATATCACATGGGAACTCACAAAGCCATTTTATGCACTCCATGCTGCCATTGTAAGCAGCAAACATAAGGATGGTTTCTTCCATTTCCCCGTAGAATTGATCCGGGTTGAAGGGAGAGCCTGGCTCGTTTACCATCATCTTCTGCAAGAACTCAATGTCGTTGATCTGTGCTGCATGGTGAAGGGGAGAAGCTAGGGCAAGTCCCTTGCGGTTTGTCGCAGCAGCAGAAGGGTTCTGCATAATTCTAAATATATATTTGCGAAAGAGTTAAGCCAGTGAGGCGTGGCACTTCCTCTTTTATTGTTGTTTCTTGCGAGAGTTGTTTTGGTTATTTTAATTCCCTCTTCTGCCCGCTTTCGGACTTTCCGCTTTTCTCTTCAAATAAATTTATTTCTCTCAGCTTCGGGATTCTGGTGAATAGAGGATTTTTAAGAAAGGCGCTCCCTTAACCCCGATTTCAGCGCCGCCGTGCCGTCAAGTACTTAGGGGATAGCAATCTCCTGGTTTCTTTGGTCCCAGTATATAGTCTTAGTCTTGCCTCTTAATATGAGCTCACTTGATGAGTTTGATGAGTTCGAAGCCCTCTTTGCAGCTGCTTCCACCAATGATAACAAGCCTCCACCTGTCGCAGTTGATGAAGATGATTTTCTTAATGAACTCGCGATGGAGAGCCCAACGAATGCTAGCACTGGGCCAAAAACCAAGATTACCCCCACTACCAATTCCATGCCCCGGAATAGCGCAAGTAGCCTGGATGCTGACAACTTTCTTGATTGGCTAGATGGCGAAAGTTCGAGCAGCTCGGCGGGCGTTGGTATTGGTAACGTGCAAGTCGGTGGCGAGAGAGGGAGTCTTGATGACTTGTTAGGAGTAGGGGAGTTAGCAGAAACAACACCACAATGTCTTCCTCGGGCACAAGCTAGCAATGATGTTGTTGTGGGTATTCCAATTGCAGAATCTAGACCGCCTCCTCCGCCCACGACTGGTCCATCATCGTCACCAGTACTGACTTCTACGCCCAATCCAGGTTCTGTAGACGCGCAGATGCCTGAACCGACAGTAAAAGTGACTAAAGCTGCAGTTGACCCCTCATCGATTCTCGGTGCCAATTATCCTCTCAGTCCTGCGACGCACGATACTTACGAGCTGCTGACATCATGTACCATCGTGGATGCATTCCAAAAGTCTGCTACTCAATCTTCTGTCTCTGAGGTTGTGAAAATTCTCGACTCCGCAGATCCAGCTACTCCCAAGCTAATGGCGCTGGAGGCTTACCTAAAAAAAGGCACTCCGCAGACGATGCACGCTCCCCTTCTCCTTCTTCTTCCGCCCCTTCTCGACCCTTCTTTTGCCCTTCCTCTTCCGCTGCTTCCCCCTCTTCTGACTACGCTTCTCCCCAGCCGATTTCCACTTCTTTCCCTTCCTCTCGAAACAGAACGTACACCTGCCACAAATGCTCTCGGCAACTACATCAAACTTCTGGGCATGTATCACTTTCCAAGTGTAATCACGCATTTGGAACGGTTTGTTGTCAACTTTGAGAAGGAGAAATCGGATGGTGGTGTCTTTGACAACGATCTTCTACAATCTGTTTTCGCCTCAGTTCTGCCTTCCCCTGTGCTGCTGTCTTTGTGGAAAAACATTTTCTCTAGCGAGCTTCCAGGTGAGCCGACGCAAGTGTTTCTGGTCCTGAACCGGTGCTCGCCTTCATCAACCGAATGAATGATGATAATTCCTCCTGATACTTTTGCCTTTTTTATGCCAACAAATTTACTGATACACTACTTCCAATTCAATCCCCCTCACGCTCTTTTCTTCTCCGGCTCACTCTGTGAAGATGCATACCTAATTGTCGTGTCTATTGTGGCTGTAATAGGCAAAAATGGTGTAAGAATTCTCGCGGAGAAGACAACTGAGGGCGTCCGCTCAATTCTTGACTCGCTGGTTAGGCTTGAGCCTGTAACGACACCGGAGAGTGTCAACAGCTGGCTTTGGCCCGAAATCATGTCCCTGCATGAGAGTACACCCAAGACGATTCGCGACGTCGTTGGCAATGTTGAGGACTCAATTTTGAAGATGGTCATGGATGGTCGGCGGAAGGATGTGGAGCGAGAGGAGAGAGAGGAGGAAGCTGCTCAATCAGAAAAAACAAGAAGAGGAAGAAGAAAAAAAATCTGGCAAGACGGCTAGTGACGTCCCGCCCGAAATCATAACTGAGGAGCAACGGATTAAAAAGCGCCTAGTGGACTTCTACCAGAAGCATAACCCTGATAAAGTTTCGTCAATTGATGGCATTATGGAGAAGTACAAGGGTCAGGAGGCGAGACTCTTTGATATGTTGCGAACAAAGTATGGAAGAGACACCCTTCCTGCTTACGACTCGTTGACAATGTCAAAAGATCGAGGGAAAGAAAAGATGGGCCGAATGTGGAATAGTTTTAGTCAATCCATGAGCAAAGGCTACGAAAGGGCGACTGAGAAGCTGAATGCCGCTACTGGGACAGTGGCAGCATCGGCTCAAACGCCCACCCGCGACCGGCGCTCCTCCTCCGTCGAATCGATATCTAACAACGATGACGATAGTTTGAACTCGGTCGCGTTTCACATTGCGCCGAACGAAGTCCTGCCTTGCGTCTGCGGGCAGAAGTATATACCATCTCCACGGCGTGGTTCAGATTCCGCAGCTCCTAACCCTAACACAAACCCTGACCTCAAATACTTTCTGATCGATGTTCGCCACCCGATCAAACCCTCCCAGGGAAAGTTTCCCACGGCCCTTACCATTCCACATTCAACCCTCCTCGACCCGGAGAAAATGCAATCCCACCTCGACAAGTTTGAGTCCCTCAGAGGCAGTGTTCACTTCGTTATCATGGGAGAGGGCGTTCGGGAAGTGGAACGGCGTTACTCCGTTGTTATGAGTTCCCACGCTCTAAAAATGGCCGCGGAGGATGAGAACCGCACAAATGTTGCTGCTCTTTTCTTCATCAAGCGGGGTTTCCCTTTCGTGTCTATCATGAAGGGGGGCTTCGGGGCAGCTCACGCGTGGCTAATTCACGAGGGTCCGAGGTTCAACGTGGGGGTAGAAACACTGGAAGATTATGACGAGGAAGAAAACGAATGGATGCGTTATGAGGTTAAACGACTTGCTCGTAAGGAAGTTCAGATGTTTCTAGGCGACGATGCCCCTGCGCCCAGAGATTCTATGAGCCATAGCATCAAAGAGACCGGGGCCAACATTGACAACTTCTTCAAGAAGATGGGCACAGATCTAACGGAAAAGAGGAGGTCATTGCAGACGAAGCTGATGGAGAAGAAATTTCCACCCCAAGCGAGTGATAAAGATAAATTAGGGGGCAAAGATAGGGCTATCGAAGATATTGTGACGGTAAATTTTCCCAGCAACTCCTCCAGCGAACCCAAAGAAGGCAGCAGCAGTAGCAGTAGTAGCGACTCCGAGGAGCCCAAAACTAGAAAAGCACCGGCCACGACAGTACCGACGACGACGATGTCAAAATCTCCAGCTAAGAAGCAGTTCTTTACTTACAATTCCACCACGTCGTCCCCCCAAGGCAAAAGCGGACCAAAAGCGGCCGATTTTGACATCGGCGGTTTCAGCGATGATGAGAGCGATAATGACGATAACTGATACATAACAAACGGGAAAAAAAAAGTGATTAGAGTATCCACGTAATAATTCGCTCCACTCCTACGATATTGTATTCAAATTTTCTACTGCACTCACTCTTCGCTCTCGCTCACTTTTACTCATTCACTCACACTTTTGTTGTCGTCTTACCCTCCAAAATGTATACTCCCTCCGTCTCTAAAAATGTGGCTCCAACGTTTGTCAAAAAACTCTTTGCAAAGTCATTGCCCTGATGGTTGCTGAAGACAACTTCCTTCCTCGCTAATCTACTCAGCGCGTCTGCAAACCTTTTCTCTCTTTCCACCACGAAGCCAAGCGTCCGGCAGAACTCGCACACCTTGAAAATCAACGGTGGGATCCCCCCAAACTTCAAGTAGTACAGCACATCGCTGACCAATACATAGTCAAAATGGTCAGGGTAAGATGGCCATGAGCTCGCATCGTCGAGCGTACTCAGATCAAAGACCTCAGCTAGGCAACTGACACAATTTTTGTGAGTCTCTTCAACCATCCTCTTTGATATATCAAGGCCATACAGATTCAAATCGATGCTTCTTTTGTTCGCCCCAGATGAAATAGCCTGTAGCATGTATCCTAAATTGCAAGAGACGTCCAGTACCGACAAGTGGTCATCCATAGATCGGTCATTCTTCATCCCCACGTCCTTAAAGTCAGCTGTCAAACTCCTCATTATGTACTGCACTTGTGCCGTTCTCTGAATCTTACGCTCGTCATATTTCCAAATGTCGCCCTCGCTAAATACGTAGTCCCAGTTTTTCGTCGTCGGCCATAAATAAGCCAACCAGATGTGGTGACGGCCATTACTAGCAGTGAACAAGAAGCTGAGTGATAACTGCAGAATCACAATCACAGGGAGAGCAATTAAAACGCAACGTCGAGGACTAGAGAAACAACGCCGGCAACGTCGCAGGCAAGAACAGCGGTATCTTGATCTTCTCTCATGGGACCGCTTTTGCTTTTTTGGCGTAGAAGGAGTTGCCTGAGGGTGCAACGGGAGGATGATTTGGGCCTTCATCTCTCACACAGTCAGTCGTCCATCTATTGGTTTATCGTGAGCTTCTGTGGCCAACGATACTTATGTTGGTAGTTCCGTTGCCATTTTTTTTTCATTCGTAGTGTTTTTTACCTTTGGCTTAAATGACAAGTCCGCAAATGCTTGCATGCTTCGAACTGAACCTGCCCATGATCGATCAATCCCACAAGCACAGGTGGACAAATCCGTAGCGCTTTTTTTTAATCAAGCCCTTAGGTCTTCCCCCCCACCACAATTCGCATTCCCCCCCCCCCCCTCTCTGATGAAGCTCTTCTTCTTCGCCCTCCTTGCCCAGCATGCATTTCTCACTTCTGCAACCCTTGACAATGTCTCCTCAAGGCTCCAAGTGGAGATTCCCGTCAATTTATTTCGCGATGAGGGGTATGATCACCGGGAGGCACTATTTGGCAAGCCTCTCTACGGAGGTGCAATTGCTGAGAAGGTGATCTATGCCGATTCTGATCTCTGTGACTCTAATGTGGACACACACAAGGGATACCCCTGCACTAGCTACGACTCTGACGGCAAGTGCACGCCTTGGAGCGGTCGATTCATTCTGATGGTGGACCGGGGCGCCTGCCACTTTGTCACCAAGGCATTGAATGCTCAAAATGCTGGTGCTGCGGGTGTTCTCATTGCTGACAATCAGTGCCAGTGCTCTTCTGTGGGCGCAGGGCTGTGTACCAACGATCCGGGGATAGATTGCGAGAGCTTTTTGCCCATTATGGCGGATGACGGAAATGGAGGAGTAGTCACCATCCCTAGCTTTCTGATGCTCAAGCAAGATGCTGATATAATTAAAAACACCCTGAAGTCAAACCAGAATGTGCAGGTGAAGATGTCCTGGAATATGCCCGCCCCGGATGACCGGGTAGAATGGGATCTCTGGTCGACGCCCTCGGAGACTGTTTCGCAGCACTTTCAGGCATCTTTCCTGGACAAGGTCATTGCCCTTGGTGCGCATGCATTTTTTACTCCTCACTACTACGTTTATGATGGAATCTCAAATGGTTGCCACGGAGATGGATCACCCTGCGGTAATCTTTGCATTAATAAGGGGCGTTACTGCAGTACTGATCCTGACAACGATATGGAGAAGGGGATCAGTGGCGCAGATGTTGTCAAGGAGTCGCTCAGAGAACTGTGTGTCTGGAAGCACTACGGAGGAGATGGGATTGGGAAGTCTTGGTGGATGTACAAAAAATGTTTCATCGAGCAGTGCAGCTCGAGTCCTGCTACATTTTCTAGCCCTGTCTGCATCGATACTTGCTTCACAGAGGCAGGAATCCTCACTTCCACCATCGAGAGCTGCATCAATGACAGTGGAGGCTTCGATGCAGATGTCAGCAACACACTTCTTGACGCCGAAATTTCTGCAAAGACTTCGCTGGGTGTCCTTGTAATCCCGTCCGCATTCGTAAATGAGGTCACCATAAGGGGTGCTCTCAATGAGGCGACAGTATTTTCCTCTATTTGCGTCGGTTTTAAAGATGGGACGCAACCTGATATTTGCAAGCAATGCAACGGTTGCCCAGATCTCGACACCTGTATAGCCCAGGGTGTGTGCGGTGGCGGGTCGTCTTCGGAGTCTTCCGGAGGAATAGGGGTCGCCACTCTTGTAGCTGCTCTTTGTTTTACTGTCGGAATAATGGGGACTGCGGCTTACATCCACCACAAAAGGAGCCAGAGAGAGATGCGTGACCAAGTCCGTGGAATTCTCGCTGAGTACATGCCACTTGATGATGGAGCAATGCAGCTGAGTGTCAAGTCGGGAGGCTCTACTGCAAATTTGTAATAAATGTGTGAAACTGTTTTGAATAGAGACGACAACAAAATTTTATTTATTTTTTTTTGTCAGAAAGTCTTGCACTAAATTTAACATTACCCCCTCCCACAAGTATGTCCAATCGGCACCTGTCGTGCTCTAAATGTCTTACAGCGAGCTATCTTACAGCGAGCTGCTAAGCACATAATCGAAGGCTGGCCCACTAAACAAGTTAAGCGTTCCGTTGAAGTCCCTTTCCCTCTGTGTGTCAACAACCATGAACTGCTTGTCAACGTCAACGTGACTATCGAGACTCTCTTGCCTGAGCTGGGTAGCCTTCTTCACGTCCCTGCTGCAGATGGCCCCCAACAATTTCTCGTAATTGATCTTCAGGTCATCGTTGGCGAACAAAAAGTCGCTGATAAGGTCCCTATCCCTCGGATCAAAGTCAATGAAGAACTCTGCAGTTACATCGTCAATTGCTGACAAGAACTGCGACTTTGTAACCGCTCCTAGATGATATATGTCAAAGGCAGTCATGTGTTTTCGCAACTGCTTCTTCCTGTTGTGCCTAGCGAAGCAACTGCTGAAGCTATTGAATGCCCTCGTGAGCTGCCTGCTCAAATCACCGCTGAAGCTGAAGTTCTCCTTGTTCATATTCTCCAGATACTCATCCGTGGTGAGACCTTCTCCGGCGCTCTTAGTCATATTGGCTAGTGGGTTCTTGGGCCCAATCTTTGGCTTCTCCCCGTAAGTCTTGGGGCCGATGTAAGCCTCCACATACTTGTCAAAGTCGCCGGGATGAATCGCATCACACATGGCATTGTAGTCTAATGTACCGTCAGCGTTAGTGTCGTACTGCATCCTCAACGCATCGGCTGCCTTCTCGGTCATGATCGCGTGGAACTTGTGTTTCCTCAGTGCCGTCTTGTAACTGTGGGCGTCGATGAAACCGCTCCCGTCACTATCGTACTCCCTAAAACTGTCCCTCAACTTGCTAGTCCCGGCCTGGTCAAAGTGTGTCCGCATGACTTTAAGCATCCTCTCTTCGACGCTAAAGGCAAAGGTACCCTGCCTGTCCCTTTCATACTCCCTCGCTGTCCTCGGCGCCGCAAGCACCATGAGATCAATGAAGTCGTTGAACTGAACCATCTTTCCCTCCTCTGTATCCTTTCCAAAGTCCTGAATGATCATGTCGATCTCGCTATCCGGCAGATCGTAAATCTTCACTACGCCGGTGCTGTCTGCTTCTGCCTCGATTGCCCTGATTGTGTCCTTAAAGACCTGCGCGCTCACCATGTTGATGTTATATTTGTCCCCTTCCTTGAAGATTGTCCTGATAGGCAACTTACTCGCCACAAATTTCTCCGATATCCTAGCAATATCCAAGTCGGTGTGGCTCTGCGGGAACTCGTCTTTGTCGGTCTCCATGATCTTCTTCGTGTAATCGTCATAACCGACGACCTCCAGCGTGAACAGCATACTCCCTGTGCTTGGCATCTCAAAGGTAATCTTGGCTCCAAGATAGAAATCCGTCGGCTTGATCCACCTACTCAAGGCCCCTCCCCTCCCACCGCGCCCACCTCCAACTGGCGTTTCGACATCTCCCTCCAGACCCTGCGCGCGGATGAACTTCTTGTACCTCCCCTTGCCCAAGAACAGACCGCCAACGATCCCGCTGTTCCTAATCGGAGGCTCGTAAACACTCACTTGGTCCGTAGCCAAGAAATAGTTAATGACGAACTCCCTGTCTTTGTCCTGCCCGCTGGCATCAGTGAGCTTTGCAAGAAACCTCAAAACCTTCCCCTTGGCCCTCATGAAGCGCGCAAAGTCTTCTAACTTCCTGTCGATTATCTTGGGCTCCAAACTGGCTCCCATGGCATACAGATCGTCTTCGCTTCCGTAGCCATTGTAAGCAGGAACCTTAGGCAACGCCGGTCCCTCGCTCTCTTCGACACTAAGTTTGAGTGGTTTCTGGATGATGCCCTGCTTTGCGTACCACTTAACGCTGGAGTCGTCGCACGAGACCAACAACACTTTTCTGCCGTAGATGTTGAGCGTTCTGCCACAAATCAAATCTCTGTATGTGACGCAGTCAACCTGCTCCCTCTCGCCTTCGTTCCTGTCCATGGCTCCTCCAATGCCGTTTGGCACGTAGTTACTCTCCTTCGGCAACTTCTGCCTCCTAAGTAGATTAGGAAAGTTGTGGCGTCCTTGAGCAGCGACCTCCTTTATCTCGACAGTATCATTCAGAACATAGTAGTAGAGAAGGTAGTCGCGCCTCTCTCCGTACAATTTGTCGTCCTGGTAAGCACACTTGAAGCAGAGCACCACGGGATCCTTACTGAAGTACTCTCCCTTGGCCCTGGCAGATTGTGGCCTGACCTTCTTAGGGATGCTCCTGCTAGCCCTCAGGTCGCTGTAACCGTCATCCGGGACACCCATGCTAGGGGGGAGAGCCTTCCCTTCGTTCCGATAGTAGCTTCTAGTCGCTTGATCGGCGTCCACAATCATGAAGGTTCTAAAATTGATCTCAACCTCCGATCCAATGCTGAAGTCATCAGGGGTGAACAAACCACCCCCATTCTTCTGGACCTGAAGTCGGCGCATAAACCTGCCCTGGGGAAGTCCACTGTTCTTGGTCTTGGGCTCGTCGATGCAAATGCTGCAATCGGCAAGGAAGTAGGTGATAGTGCACTGACGAATTCGGTAGCCTTTCTTGGTGTCATTGCCCCCTCCCTCCATGACAGGCTCTCGGAAGTAACTCATGAAACGAAGCGTCTTTTTCTCCTCCTGCTCCCACTTGGGACGGGAAGCACCGGCAGTTGACGGGCGATGAGACTGGAAATCCGAGCTCGTCGTCCTCCAAGTGCTTGCGAGGGGCTTCAGGTCACGTGCTGAGACCATTGCAGGACGCATTGTTGCTGAGGCAGACTGAGGTCGGTTGAGGCGCTGCAGATGTGTTGTGGTACAGTGAGTGCATTTGTGCGGGACAGTTGTGTCAATATGCAATGTGTTAGTGCGTGCAGTACTTTTCGATGCGATAATGCGGTAATTTGGAACCCTTTGCAAGTTTGCCCGCGCAGTCTGACAGCCCTTCAGCATCATCAGATGACCATCTGATCAATGAAGGGGGGGGCTCGCTTGATGACAACCAAGACCAGTCCTACGATACAATCAAAGCGAGTAGTAGACCACGTTGAACGCAAAAAGCAACTCCACAACCCCCCCCCCCATTGAGTTTGGAACAAACGCAAGGTCGCAACAGCTAGTGAAAAAACATACCAGCCAACTCGGTTGAGGATCGCGACGAAGGCCGGGAACCGCCGGCATCTGAAGTGAATCCATAAGTGATTTTTTTTTTTCTTGCTCAATTTACTAGAGCGTACTTTCTGCAACTTAAAGACGTGTGGGACAACAGCTTCGGAGCCTCCTTAGCCTCCTCGGCCCTCGGCCCTCGGCCTCGGCCTCCTTGATTTTTCGATTTTTCATCGCTTATCGTAGTGCCTGAGTCTGCACTTGAAGCTTATTAAATTTAAAAACCTTCTGGCGCACCTCTCCGTATTCGTTGGTCTCTTTCCTCTGTAATTTATAATGAAGGTGTTTGCTGGCCTCCTCTTTCTCTTCCTCATCCACAAAACCCATCAAGTTGATGATGATCCTCAAGCTCTACATAAATTCACGAATAAGGCAAGTCAACGGTCGAACAATCCCAAATCAACGAAAAATGAGAAGATCGTCAAGAAAAATGACAACAACGGCCCGAGTAATAGAAGAAAACCCAAAAACAAAAACAAACCTCAATCCCCCCCTCCCCTCACAACTGCCCCGAACCCGACCCTGTCAACCGCAAACAATCACACATGTTTCTGCAATAGCGATACCTCGAACAGCGCCAAATCATTTTTCGGTCGCAACAATAATAACCCCTCTACTGGATTGGTGTACCTAGTTAATGCTCACGATGATCGTACTCTCCACGATGCTTCCAAATTGATTGATGCCATTTCGCATCCCAAAAACCTAATATTCGTTCATATCGATAAAAAATATCCACGTCAATTCTGGGAGCAATCTGAGTTGTATAAGATGATCACTGAGTGTCCTCCCTGTGGCATCCGCATCATCAGTAGCGAAAGGACAAGTGACTGGGGAAAATGGAATATGAATGACCCTGTTCTCTGGGCAATTGACGAGCTCGCGCACAACCCCGAGTTTAAAGACTTCGTTTACGACAAATTCATCACACTCTCTGGAGACACGTACCCGACGATGTCTCAGAATTACCTTCATTACCTATTTTCGCCCAGTGGGCCGCTGAACAAGTGGAATTTTGTCACTTCTATTTGGTGTGAGACGGGGCTCAGACCGACAAAATACAGGTGAGACGAGAATGCCCTTGTTTCTGTCCTTTCAAGAAATTGTTCGCATCTTTATTTCCCTTCTCCTTTGTTTGCGCGAGCTCACGCGGAGCTACTCTCTTTTCTTCACCAACGAACTAATTCATTGGCCAATCAGCGAATTCCCCAAGAGCTGGCACAAACGTAAGGCTTACCCGAAGCCACTGCTTGTCCAGTATAAAGATGAACACGGTTCGGCCAAATCGGACTTCGTAGACGTTTATTATGGTAGTCAATGGATGATGCTGACCCCCGAATTTGTGACTTACATGGGAGTTTCCCTCCGCGATCCTGACTCTTTCCCCTCTAAGCTGAAGGAGGTGAGATCACGTTGTGCTTACACGATGAGGCTCGCTAGAAACTGGTGCGATGGTATCTGTCTTGCTAACCTTCTCGTTCTTGAAACTTTCGCTTTGCTCGTGCTCGATGCAGTACATGATCAAGAATGGCTCTGTTGTCACTGACGAAACTTATTTCAGTACAGTAATTATGCATTCGAAATTTAAACCCAGTATTCCCGATGTTCCGCGCCACTCTGGTCTTCCTGGGGCCGAGTGGCTCACGTCCCCGCGCTATGAGCGCATGGATGAGCATATGCCTAGCGCAACTGGAACCCTCCCGGACATGCAGCGTTACCGTGCTCCGGATGGCATTGAGCCGAGGGTCTGGGGCCCTTACTTTTTGGGCATCAATGATTTGGAGCTTATCAAGTCAAGCGGTGCGTTGTTCTTCCGAAAAGTTTCTGAGACGGTCGAGCCTAACCTCTACAAGGTATTTCCCTGCGAGCGAAGAGAGGAAGTTGAAAAGTTGCCGGACATCGGATGGAGCAAAATGACAGAGTATGCTATCCGTGAGCGCCCTAACTTCCGCTAATGTAACAGCCGCTAATTACGGTCGACAATAATTTAGATGCGTATGGGATCTCTTTTTTTTAATATCTTCACAGCCATTAAACATATTACTCAACCGCCGCGACAACTTACTTTCTAGATTGCAGACGATATCGAGAGCCTTTTTCTGCGGAAGTCTGGGAAGGAAGGCCTGTCGTCACTGCCCCTTACATCATAGGCCCCGGAACTCACACGCTTGGAGCCGGCCTGGGACTCGGTCTGGAAACTGTTGATGCGAGCATCATCGCGTGCATCGCATTTCGCCTTCGAAACCATTTTCGTTGTTTTTGGTTTGATTGACAAAGCAGCCTTTGTCTCCTCAGTTGGTTTCTCCTGCAGTAATTTCTCCACCTTAATTCCCCCGCTCCCTTCGCCGGCTGTGAAGGTCATGTTGTTGATGCTCATGAATCTGTCGGCACCTGGTGCTCCCAAGTGCTCGAACAGCATGTGTGAAGGCAGGCCTTTATTCTGTTGCATGATCTCAGCTCTTCCCATCAGGTTCAGGTCAGCCCCGCCAGCGTTGTCTACCATGTCCTTTGGATCAATCAGCTTCTCGCGAACATCAGTCGTGTACACAGTGGGGTGGTGGGGAGGGTTACGGGCGAGGTCCTGACCAATCATATCCTCCACCCAGTTTTCCACTTTCACAGAGCTGTTGTAGTGATTCTTGTGGCCGCAGATGCCGAATCCATCAGACATTTTTTCTTAGGTGAGGTTATTAGGGCGATATGGGTTGGTGTGAGGGGTTCAAAAAGTGAAGAAAAGAGATCAATTGCTTTTTTTCTTATTGTCCGTTGAGAATTGACGGGGGGGTGTGTGGGTTTTTTGCTGATTATTCATTCTCTAATTCTCCGTCTCCAGTATCCCAATGGCGCTAAAAGTACCACTGCTGCCAACAACAACATCATAATGTTTTCAGAGAAGTCCGTTATTTGCATTGTTAGCATCACCTAACCGCTCATCCTACAATACGGCAAGAAGTGTACACGTAGAAGTAAGACATGGACACCGGTGGGTTTGAGATCCAGATTGGGGAAATGAGACGGTTGCTGAAATCAACTTCTGATGCTGCTAAGAGGGAGTCTATTACGCTCGCTATAGACGGTCTCCAAAAGAAGCAACAGATCTATCTCCAGAACAAAGCTGACGGCACGGATGAGATGGAGATTGATCCCTTCCAAGATTTTACTCACTCTCCCTCCGTGACATCTGGAAACACTCGGCCTATGTCATCACGTCCAATGTCTGCTCGGCGCCGCTCGGTCCCAAATCTCAATACCGTTCCAGAAAACAAAAATCTTAAACCAACCAACATTGGAGGGCCGCATGCCATCAACAACAGCATGTTATCCAATTCTATGCTCCAAGTCGCCACAGCGGCATCTCCTAACACAGTTAATCGAAAACATCGACGTAACAGTTTGAATGGCACCCCAAATGCTATTTCTATAACGGAGGATATTTTCTCTCCCCACCTTCTCTCTGGAACAGCTGAAAAGATAGAGATGATTGGATCCGGTCCTTCCGCTATTGTGGCTTCGAGCCAGATAAAGGGAGAGCGACGAGAGCGCCAGGATAGTAATAACATTTCGATGAACATTTACAATTCTCCGCCCTCCTCAAAGCATTCCATCAGCGGTGAGAACCAGATGACAGGTAATGAGAGAAAGAGGAACTCTATCGCCAACTCCAACGCCACTTCCAACGACTTGACTATCGGCCTGAGCAGGAGCTTACAGTCCCTGCATAGTCAAAGGGAACCGGCTGATAAATACGATGGCTATAGCAGCAGTGAAAGCATTAGTTCCACCACATCCGACCGTGCCCCACTATGCAGGAAGCGTCGAGCTAAGGTGGGAATTCTAGGCTCTCTTGATGACGTTATCGAGGAGATGCCTGTTTTCAATATCAGCAATGACGTGAGCTTATTGGGAAATCTGAAAGAGATCAATCCAAGGTGAGTAGAATGGACTGCTCAAAGTCAATAATCCGCACAGCATTCATCTAACGTTTCACCCACTGTTCCTTGCGTGCAATGCCACTTGTAAATATCAGTTGTGTTGACAACCAATTTTCCACGAGCGGTCTTATTGACTGTTTTGGTGCTCCCCTCGTTGTTGACGACAATATGCGTGTGAAGGCGGCATTGGTGAGAAAGAAATCTGCCAGCGGAGGTTTGCAGATGAAAAACAATACCAGTGATAGGGGATCCCCAGAAGGAACACCGAGGTCAAAGTCAGTGCGCAACGCGCTGACGAGTTTTACCCCTTGGATCACCACCGGTCTGTTTCCCCAGTTCTACTGCGTGCAATTGAAGAAAATTGTCAGTGTGTGTAAAGTTGTTGTGGTCGCGAGCGGCATTTGCCGCTTTCACTTGTTGATTGACGGAGTGCAGTATTATAGCAACACAACGAACGCGAGTGGCATTTGTGATGAGTCTAGCATTGGGATGACTGTTCACAGCTTTGATGTCGAAAGAAAAGTGGACGACGATGTGAAAGATGTAAAAGGGGCGAAAGATGCGAAAGAATTGAAATTGGTGGTGGAATCAGCTTTTACAGGCTGTCATTTCGTGACCGTCCGATCTCTTAAAGTTTTGGTCGAGTGATTCAATAGAAGAATCGTACAGTAGGTTTTCTCATGATGGAAGATATTTTCCTGACGATAGATTGCGTTCTTACGGTGAAAGAAAAGCTGACAAAGACGACATAAACAGGAAATGTAAACGCACGCAAGTAGCAGATATTTTTTAAGACCAAATTCTTTAGGGTTCTTCTTAGGAGGTTCGTAATTATCCGAAGTGAAAGCCGCCCCCCCCACCACCTCCCATTCCGCCCTGCTGTTGCATGAACATATTGAACAGTACGCTCGGGTCCATCCCTCCCATTCCCCCCATACCACCGAAGCCCCCCTCCCCCCTCGGCCTGGCGTGTGGATCATCCAAATCCTGCTCATCGACCCCATCATCGTACATTTTCTTCTTTTTAGGGTCACTCAGCACCTCGTAAGCGTGATTTACATCTCTGAAGGTGTTCTCGGCGGCTTTCTTTTCCTCTTCTGACGAGTTGGCATGGCGATCTGGGTGGCATTTCAAGGCGAGTTTGCGGTAACTCTTCTTGATCTCGGACTCTGTGGCGTCCTTTTGCACGCCAAGGATTTTGTAGAAGTCTTTCCGCTTTGCTCTCTTGAGCTGCACTTTGGCAGCCTTAATTTTCTTCTGGATCCCCCTTTGCTCCTCTTCCGGTACAATCTCCAGCAGCTTCTCATAGTCCCTGATAGCACTCTCAACATCGGCGGGCTCGCCCAATATAAGTAAGCTGTTGGCACGCCTATGGTACGCCTTCTCGTAGTTATCGTCGAGTTCAATAGCACTAGTGCAGTCGGCCACGCATTCCTTGTGATTTCGAAGGGTGGAGTGGGCAGATGCACGGTTATTGAAGAGCTTGGCCCGGAAGTTTACGCTGTCAGTGCAGATTTCGAGGCACTCCGTGTATAGTTCCACGGCCTTGTCGGCATCTCTAGACTTGTAAGCATCGTCTGCCTCTGTCTTCTTCTTCTCGATATTTTTGATGCGCTTCCATTCCTTTGTCGCGATCGAGTTGTCTGGGTCGCCATTTAGTATTTGCTTCAAATGCTTGATAGCATTGGCAAACTCGCCCATGTTGTAGAGACACTTGACACGCATCATGAGCAAGTCTCCATTTCGCTCCATTCCGCTGCGCATCAAGCTGGTGGTGATAGAGTAGGCTTCGTCCATCCTATTCAAGCAAATGAGGGCGTCGCATTTTACCAGCCTGGCCTCCTTCCAATTCGGCGCAAAGGCTAGGACAAGGTCGATCTGGGCGTTAGCCTGCCGTGCCTCAGACCTTTGTCGAGTCTGTCCGAATTTTATTACGCACGATTTCGCCAGCTCCAGCCGTCTCAACACGTCTTTTGCCTGATCACGTTCCTTGAGTGCCTCCGCATGATTCGGATCCCTACAGAGTCCAAGAGAGTATGTTTTGAGCGCCTCGTCGACTTTCCCTATAGTAACTTGCGCTTTGGCTTTCCGAAAATAAGCCTTGACCATTGTGGAGTTGTACTTTATTGCCTGAGTGCAGTCCTCAATGACATCTTCGTGTTTGAGAATCCTAAAAATTGAAAAGTTATAAGCAATGCTACAATGGTCAGCCGACAGCGGTCGTTAAGTCGCCTACACAAGCGGTCGTCGCCAGAAATCAATCGTGTACAAGATAAGCAATGGCCACGCGAATGGCACACAAATGGCCACAAGAATGGCACACGAGAATGGCACACGAGAATGGCACACGAGAATGGCACACGAGAATGGCACACGAGAATGGCACACGAATTGCCACAAGAATGGCATACGAGAATGGCACACGAATGGCACACGAATGGCAAAAATTACTCACATTGAAAGAGCCGCACTGCGGTTGCCATAGTAGGAGGCAAGTGTTGTGGAAAGTTCATCTTTGGCATCCTTATCGGTCTCCTTGTCAAGCTCCTCAAAAGCGACAAGGGCCAGGTCGATAGCGTTCGTATAAGACGCAACAGCCGCCCTATAGTCCTTCTTCTTGTAGAATTCATTGCCTTCAAGCTTGTGCTCACCATGTGTTTTGATCACCTCTTCACTTGTATCCATCTCTTCCTCGTCGGCGCCTGATTCCTCGTCGTCGCTATCGCGAACATCATTCATTTCGTCCCAAGACTCTTCTGACTCGCTCATGGGTAAAAAATTCGCCGTAAAAGAGGAACAAAAATTTGATGGATAATTTGAGGGGAGGGGATTCCTTCTGGTAATAGATAAGGAGCGCGGTAAATTTGGGGCTGAAAGCAGTATAAGTACTTTGAAAGCTCAAGAGGATAGAATTTAAAGATCAAAACTGAAACAAGGAACACACCAGCTGCTGAGTAGTCTTTCTAAAATCTCTGCCGTCTCTCGCGCGAGGCAAAAAACTCAAACATGAAACCCCTCATCATCATCAATCAAGAGTTCTTTGTTCACCGCGTTACCTTTCTTCGTGTAGGAGAACTTACAGGAACCCCTAAATTTTGTCTCTGACTTCCCCAATCATCCACTTAGAAGTAATCGTTTGTGTTCTTCTGCAACGACCAACAGGCTGTGACAACCGGTTTACCCCGTACGCAACCTTTTGAATCAAAACAAAGCGGCGCATCGAACTTGAAATCTGCTGCGAGTAGCGATAAGTTAGTTCCGCTCGATTCTTCCTCCTTTCCTACAAAATGTCAGGAGACCCTGCAAATAACGACGGCAAGAGGGAGATGAATATGAGGGATCTTTTGGTGCCAGGCAACACTGATGCGAGTGAGTTGATTGAGCAAATGGATAGGAAAGAGAACTTATTCAGCCAGATTGGTGATTACATTAGCAAAGTGCAGGCAGAAACGGGCAACAATGCGATGCACGTACGGAAGAAGCTCCTTGAGCTAGAAAAGTCCAGAGAACAATTAGAGAAGACGGAACAAAAATTGACTGAAAGCAAGCATAAAGAGAATCAGATGGGTGCTGAAATCGCGCAGATTCGAGCATACAACGAATCTCTCCGCAGTGATATTGAAAAGCTAAATGCGGTTGTTGTAGCAGAAAAGGGACTGACGGTGAGGCAGTCACAGGAACTTTCGCGGTGGCAAGAGACGGTCACTGTCATGCGAGCAGAGGTGGGGCAGCTGAAGGCAGAAGGAAAACGAGCGGATGCACTGCAGCAAGCCAATGAAGAGCTCAACAACGAATTGAACAGGTGAATACCACAAAACAATATGCGGGCCAAAGCAAAATCGCCCCCCCCCCCCCCCCCCCCCCCCCCCGCACCCCTCCGACCACCCCCCCCCCCCCCCCGCCCCCCCGCCGCCCCCCGGCCTCCCCTCCTCCCCTCAGCCTCACGTCCTCCCCTCAGCCTCCTGTCCTCTACTAGGCCTTCTGTCCCGCAGGGCTCCTGGTCCTCTTTTCTT
>Ga0115556_1001067_pt1 | contig 18789 bp, 11 predicted proteins | sample COGITO_mtgs_1104_5_FD_87282 | JGI IMG/M metagenome (GOLD analysis project Ga0115556, IMG submission 87282) | Pelagic marine microbial communities from North Sea - COGITO_mtgs_110414 | ecosystem: Environmental > Aquatic > Marine > Epipelagic | place: Germany:Helgoland, sampling site Kabeltonne... | reverse complement strand
CATCATCGACATCGCACTCTGCAATTGGCAAATATCTCTTTAACAGCGCCGCCTCGAAATCCTTGTCGACGTCCTCTACATCAATGTATCGTATAGTGTATAAGTATCTGGGGAGGAGCAGCTTAGTTAGAGGGTGTGTTGTCAATTTGTGTGTGACGACATTTCACCCCAAATTTTTATTCCAATCCAAAGCAACTTGTTTGCTTTTCTTTTTTTCCGGCAGAAGCACCCCACCCCTGACTGCACCCACCCTGACCTACGTGAATGTCTTTCACCCTCCAGGGCTTCCCTGCAGCGGCATTCACAAGTGTTCTTGCATTGACGCTGCAATTGAATCGAGCCTCCTCATGCTTAATAGAGCAAGCAAAGCGAGCGGATGCGAAATCTCAGAAGCCTAAATCTACGGACAATGCCTCCAGCGAAGAAATTACGCTGGATTTGAGGACAGCCACCCCCCGCCCACGCACGTCCCTCCTGAACAATGCAATTCTGACTGTCAATCTCCTGACGTCGATCACCTTGACTATCTTTGGGGTCCTCGACGCCACCGGCAGCAATCATGAATTCGGCTTTGCTCTTTGCTTCCTCACGTCAGCTTCCATCTTCATCTCTACCATCATCAACAAATTGACTAAGCCAACTATGACGGGCCGCTGGTTGGACCTGATCACCAGCTCTCTGTTGCTCTTGGTCTTTTGCGTCCTTTTTTTTGGCCACAGTTCCTCCACTAACTCCAGAACGTTTGTGGACCTTACGATTGACTTTGTCATTTTCTTGCTTTTCGGTTTTTTCGTTACCACCTCTGCATATTCGCTAGTCAGTCAGAGGAAGTCAAAAAGCCGTGACGACAACAGCAAACAAAAAGACGACATCGAGAGTAGCACCCACGCCGACAGCAGCACCGACAACGAAAAAGAGGAGGTGAATTTGTTTTCTTTGATTTGGATGCTTCGCCCCTACTTCTGGCCTGCTGCCACCGCAGAGAGTGCCTTTAAGAACCGTTGCCGTGCCATATCAACTTGGGTTTTTGTAATCATGTCCAAGACTTGTAACGTGATTGCGCCTCTCGCAATTGGCAGTGCGAGCAACGCGCTCATCACGAACGATTGGGACACTGCCGTGAACATGTCAATCCTGTATGTAAGCCTTATATTCTTCGGCAAGTTTTTCAAGGAATGCCAGAGCCTTGTCTATCTTCGAGTCGCGCAGGCCGCTTTTGTGGAGCTGAGCGAGAAGACCTTTGGCCATTTGCATCGCCTTTCCCTGGATTGGCACTTGAAGAAGAAACTAGGTGACGTGATGAGAAGCATGGACCGCGGAATTGCCGCTTCTGACACTCTGATGAAGTATCTGTTCCTGTGGCTGATCCCGGCGATTTTTGAGTGTGTCATCGTTTGTCTCATTTTCTTCTTCAAGTTTGACGATGTCAACCTTGCCCTCTCTCTGTTTTTCTTTGTGTATGCCTACTGTCTAATGACCATTATCCTGACGCTCTGGCGGAAAAAATTCCGAAAGGCTGTCAACACGCACGACAATCAGTGGCATGATATTGCTACAGATTCGCTCATAAATTTTGAAACTGTCAAATATTTCACAGCCGAAAACCACGAGGAGAAGCGATTCTCCAACGCCATTAAGAGCTACCAAAAACAATCAGTGGCAGTGCAGGCGTCTTTATCGTTCTTGAATACCGCTCAGCAGGTTTTGATGCAGTTTGCTCTGGGTCTGAGCCTGGCCTTATCTGTGCGCGCTATCAAGCAAAAGAGCGACTGTTGCGTCAATACCCCGGAAATCGCCTGCGATGCTCTGGACGCGTCGTGCTGCACCGAGTATGGCCAGGCTTGCGAGGGTATGGACATGGGAGATTTTGTCGCTGTGCTTTCCTATGTTGTCAATCTTTTTTCACCTCTGAATTTCCTCGGCAGCGTCTACAACGCGATTGTCATGGCCGTGGTAGATTTAACGAATCTGAACACGCTGCTCAAGGAAGAAGTCGACGTCCACGACAAGGACGGAGCAATCGAGCTCGTCTCACCCGGGAAAGACAGCGACAGCGACAGCGACACTGACCTCGCTGTCGAATTCAGGGACGTTCATTTTAGCTACAAAACCCAGAGCAAAGAAAGGGGTTTGACAGGTCTGAATTTAAAAGTGCCCAAGGGTAACTCCGTCGCCCTCGTGGGGAGCACAGGAGCGGGCAAAACGACAATCTTGAGGTTAATATTCCGATTTTGGGACGTCGTGGGAGGAGCAGTGCTCGTAAATGGGGTGGACGTCAGGGACTGCACACAAGAGTCCCTCAGGAAAATTGTGGGCGTTGTGCCGCAAGACACACCCCTGTTCAACGACACTATTAGATATAACATTGTTTATGGTAACCGCGATGCAACCCAGGCTGACCTGGAGCGTGTTGCCAGGGAGGCTCACATTCTCGAATTCATCGAGGGATTGGAGTTGGGTTGGGACACTGTTGTCGGGGAGAGGGGTCTGAAGCTGAGTGGCGGGGAGAAACAGCGTGTCGCAATTGCAAGATGCTTATTGAAAAACCCACCAATTGTAGTATTAGACGAAGCTACCAGTGCTCTCGACTCGATCACCGAAAGCAGCGTGCAAAAAGCACTGGAGCGGCTGAGTGACAAGAGGACGATCATCGTGATCGCCCACAGGCTGGGAACTATCAGAAATTGTGATCAAATCTGTGTTCTGCGGGGAGGAATGTTGGTCGAGAAAGGCAAGCACGACGAGCTTATGGATGAAGATGATGGAATTTACAAGTCTATGTGGGACATGCAGCTCAAAGCAGTTGAGGGAAAACAAACCTTAAAATAAAAAAGTGGGTGGGGAGCTCAAAGCAGTGTGCAAAAAGAGCAACCGTTTGTCGAGAGATTTGACTGCATTAGTTCCTTAATTCATTAACCACTAAAAAACCACGTCATACGACACACACGACAAAATTGCAAAAAGGCGTTTAACATTCGCTACTGTTTCTTTATCTCAACTCACAACATTCACAACGCAACATACCAGGTAGCAGATTTCCTCCACACTAACCGCTGACCCCTAGCAACCTTCTAAAGAACTCGTAGCACAAGAAAAAGACACCATTCGCAGGAACCTTGTGCATCAGCCTTGGCTTTGCCCCCTTCATAAAAGCTCCCATACCCTCCGCATTTACTGTCTTTGCAAAACAGTCAAATATCCCATCATAAGACATTGTTGAAACTTGTATCCGCGTTTTAATAACGTCCATCGGATTGCTGAGTAAGGACCCCGTCCCCCCTGCCAGCGCTCCGGCGATCATGTCACGTCCCTTTGTTTTGTTTTTCGCTACCCACTTCTTTTGAAGATACTCGTATGTCAGCAGAGTGGTAATAGCATAGGGCACATCGCGCAGCATTTGAACAGATATGCTGCGCATTTTAAGGGTCGACCGAGCAATTCGAGCGAGCAGTCGAGCGAGTATGCCGAGCGAGTATGCGAGTTAGTTCATTCATAGACACCACTGGGTTCGGGTTGACTTGGGGTGTGTTGAAAAGGTGGGAATTCCACCTAGAACCCTAGAGCCCCTACCCACTTACCTATTAAGAGGATAAAATTCCCTAACTCCCCCCGCCAACCACATGCTTTTAATTGCACCCCCTGTAGACTCGTAGATCCCTGCTTGCAGCCTCTGCTTCACAACTTCGTAGGGAACTCTCGCAACACTGGCAACTGTATTCCCCACAGCAGCAGCCACAACTATAGCGCCAACATTAATGTCGGTGGGGTCCTCAGATGGCCCTGGAAATTTATCCTGCAACATTTTCTTGACACCCTGATAAACACCGAAATAAAGTCCAACACTCGGAAAACTACCTAATACGCTAGCCCCAACTCCCCTATAATAACCCCCCCACCCACCCCTCTCCCAGCAGACCTGGCTCGCCTCCCCCAGTGTTATTGCCGTGGGGGAGTGCTGCTGCACAGTCTTTAGCGTGTCAAAGGGCTGGAGGAGAAGCTTACAGGTCATTGCGGAGAGAGCGGAAGCCAATGCATTTTTTAGGCCAGAGGTCACCGCCGTGTCTTCAACTGCTCTGTCCCCTTTCTTTTTTCCACCTTTCTTTGTGACAGAAGAGACAGAAGACAAAGACGAAACGGGGTATACCGACTTTTGAGCACCCGAAACAGGTATAGAGAGGGGAGACCGGGCATGGGGCCCTCCACAAACGGAGTTGAAGAGGAGGAAGAGTGAAAGAAAGAGACGGACAAACACCATTGTTTGAGAGAAGGTTTCAACACCTCTTCCGAATTTCACAAAATTTAAAGTTGCCTAAAATGATATAAACCTTTGTCAAGTGCGGTGTGAGCACGTTTTTCAAGGCGTGAGAATCGTGAATGGCGACGTGTGAACAGGACACTTGGTGAACCGTAGATTCCAAATTCTCAGGAACATCCACCTTACACGATTCTCACGCTTTGAAAAACGTGCTCATACCCCCGGCACTTCATAACTCAACAAGAAAAACAAAATGCTTTCCCGAACAGCTGCTCGAATGTCCCGCAGTTTCGCCCCTCTCGGTGACAGAGTCTTGGTAAAGCGAGCAATGCAGGAGACCAAGGTGAGTTTTAGCAATTCTGCGCCTCAAAGATGACGCAGACAGTTATGTATTTCGAACTGTGCAACCAGACGACATGAGCAACGAGGCTTTGATCAATACAATCCGATCCGATCCGATCCGATCCGATCCGAGCCAATCCATCTAATCCAGTCCTCTTCCCTTGTGAATGATACATTATTACATATTGCAGACTGCCGGTGGCATTTTCTTGCCCGGCGACGAGAAGGCTGCCAACGAGGGCACCGTCTCTGCTGTTGGTCCCGGACTTCCCACTGAAACCGGCGCTGTCATCCCCATGAACGTCAAGGTTGGAGACAAGGTCTTGTTGCCTGAGTACGGCGGAATGAAGGTCGAGGTAAGCCAATTGTGTCTGCCATCTAGTATCCGGTCTTTAAGTGTATTTGGTCGTTTAGATAATTGCCTTTGAGTGTCTTCCATACTGACTGACTGACTGGCTGGCTGACACCTGACGCCCTCCCCCCCCCCCCTCATTATCCCAACCCCTGTTGCAGATTGGGGATGATGAAATGTTCCTCTACCGCGAGCATGATATCCTCGGGACTTTCAGTTAGAGGGTTATCCTTTGCGACTGGTGATGCGAGATAAAGGAGGAATTTATTTTGGATTTTGGAAGACAATTGTGTAGAAAAGAGATAACAACAATAACAAACGATTCGGTGATAAGACTGTTTGTGCACAATAAAGTTTGTTCCTTTTCCTTTACTTGCTCGTCAAATCGAGAAGCCCCCCCCCGATACAATGCTACCTGGTAATCAATCAACAATTAAATATCTTATCTCACTCCTCTTTCTTCAGTAACGGGAAGGCAATGACATCTTTGATGCTCTTCTCGCTTGTGAGCAGCATGACAAGTCGATCGATTCCGATCCCAAGCCCCCCAGTGGGCGGCATTCCGACTTCTAGTGCGGCCAAAAAGGCCTCGTCAACTTCTTCCCCCTCGCCAACCTGCCCCTCGAACCTCTCCCTCTGATCTACCGGATCTGTGAGTTCAGTGAAAGCGTTGGCTAGCTCCCTCCCGCATACAAACAGCTCGAACCTCTCCGTCAAACCCTTTTTCCTCTCATCTCTGTGCCTCCTTGCCAGCGGCGAGATTTCAACTGGATAATCTGTCACAAAGGTTGGCTGGATTAATTTCTCCTCAGCAAACTCCTCAAAGCACCAGTTCAGAACCTCCCCTCCAGTCTTCATCTTTCCGACCTCATCGGTGACTTTAATCCCGGCTCCTTGGAGCGACTCAACCGCTGATTCGTACGAAGAGAAGTCAGGAGTCGAAGGAGAGTCGGGAAAGTGCTCCAAAACAATATCCAACATCGATACCCTCCTCCAATCAACCCCAAGATCGATCTCGATCCCTGATTCTGATTCTGATTCTGATTCTGATTCTTCCCCATTCACTTCCCCTTCCAAGGTCTTTGATCCACCAAAAGTGAAAACTTGGCGATCGAAGACGGTCGAGGCAACGGACTTAACCATTCCCTCAGTCAAATCCATCATGTCATCGTAATCCGAGTAAGCCTGGTAGAGCTCTATGGAGGTGAACTCTGGGTTGTGGCGGGTGCTGAGCCCCTCATTCCTGAAGATCCTCCCAATCTCGTAGACGCGGTCAAAGCCGCCGATGACAAGGCGCTTCAAGTGCAACTCCGTTGCGATTCGTAGCGTTAGGTCCATATCTAGAGAATTGTGATGGGTCTCGAAGGGAAGGGCATCAGCTCCTCCTGGGACTGAGTGGAGGATGGGAGTCTCCACCTCGATGAATTCACGCTCATCGAGATAGCTTCTGATTGCAGAGATGATCTTCGAGCGCTGCAGCATTGTCTCGCGGACGGACGAGTTCACGATCATGTCAACTTCGCGCTGTCGGTACCGCTTGTTGATGTCTTTCAAACCCCCGAATTTATCTGGTAATGGGGAGAGAGACTTAGTCAGAAGCTCATAAGAAGTGGCTTTGAGTGTGGTCTCGCCCTTATCGGTCTTCCGGACAGTGCCAGTAACGGAAATGATGTCCCCGGCGTCCGTTGAGCTCTTCATCAGCGAGAAGAGCTCGTCGCCGATTACAGACTTGGAAAATTGAGTCTGGAGCTTTCCCTTAGTATCTTGGACGACAAGAAAAGCCAGCTTGCCAAAGACGCGACGGGAAATGATCCGACCGGATACAGTAAAAATCGAAGAGTCTGGATCGTCCATACCGGCTTCCAAGGCGGAGAGCCTGGAGTCGTTGAGAATATCAAGGGAGTACGCATTGGAGGGATTGGTTGCTTTTGGTTTGAAGGGCTCAATTTGGGCTGTGCGCAGGGTGTCAATTTTCTGCAGACGGGCGAGGCGGATGTCCCGCGGCGAGGGTGTCGGCTTGCCGACCGTCTTACTTTTACCAGTCTTTGAATTTTCGGGGGCGTTGAGGAGGGAAGTCGTTGTCCTTGCTGCTGTATTCGTCTTTGTTGATGTGGTTGTGCTTCTTGTCGTTGTTCGTTTCAGAGGACTCAAGAATCCGCCTCGGAAGGCAAACCCAAAGGCAGGAGAAGTCGTCAGAGCGATTGCAGATGGAAATCGCATCAATGTCGTGAGCGTTATCGCGAGAAGTGTGTTGAAGAGGATGGCAGTGACACAGCGCATAAAGCCACTGACGTTGGTGATGGTTTTTACAGTTCCAGACGAAGTTTGTGGTAAAATTTTAGCGAATTAGCGACCCCAACAAAACTTCAGAGAGGGAATGAGTGCCGATATTGAGCAAAATTATCAGATTCTTAGTTGTTTTGAAGAAAATCTCACACACATCGCAGAAAAAACCTGGTCCCTTCAATTTGACAAAATAAAGAGACATACAAAGGACCGAAGCACCATCTCATACGCAACACGACGCAGACCGCACACGCATAGTGTGGTTTCTGCGTGCTCCGGCTTCAAACAGACCTAAGACCTAATGTCGTCTCTGTCCTCCCCTCCGTCTCTCCCCCCCCCAACGTCTGCAGACTTTCTTTCCTTGGATGTACCGCCACTGAAAGATCCTTCTTCCGCTTCTAAACCCAAACATGGCTCTAAGAAGCGACGGCGACGCTCCAGTGGAAATCAAGCTTCGGATGACAAAAAAAATGTAACGAGTGATCCTGACAGCACGAATACACCCCACTACGACGATTCTGACCTCGACGACGGATACGACAGTAACTCCGATGACGCGAGTTCTTCCTCGGACGACATTGACTCAGCCCTTCCTCCTTGGATGGATGGGCCTCCCAACCCTTCTCTCCCTCCACTGATTCAACTGCACAATGAGATTATCCAGCTGCAGAAAATGACACAACCCACTGAACGACAGAAGAGGGAGAGAGAGGAAGTGGTGAAGGAAGTGCAGCAGGTGGTGAGAGAGTGTCTTGGTGAGAAGTGGGAGGCGCAATTGTTTGGGAGCCAGGCAACAGGTTTGCTTTTACCAACCAGTGACATAGACATGGTTGTTTTGGAAAAAGGCAGCGAGGAGGTTGTAGATATCTCCGATGACGATTCTGTGATTAATATAGACGACGATGACGACGGCGATGACGACGGCGATGACGATGACGACGACTGCCAGGATGATGCTGAAGGCAACAGTGACAGAAAAAGAAAAAGTGAAAAAGGCGGAAGAAGCTCCTCAACACCTTTGTCAGGAATGGCACCTCTCTCGACAATGGCAGAACTGTCAAGCTCATTACCTCCAATGCGTGTGCTCTCGGACGCCCTCCTCAGCCACTGGGGACCTTCGTTGATATATATGGAAGTTTTGACGCACACGCGTATACCAATCATCAAGCTAACCCATGGGCCCACCAACCTGAGCGTGGACATTTCTTTCTCCACCCCCGGTGGACCTGCAGCCGCCTCTCTGATGAAAAAGTTCCTGAAGGATATCCCCCCTCTTAAACCTCTCGTGATTGCACTGAAGTGGTTCCTCTCACTTCGCTCCCTCAACGAGCCCTACTCTGGCGGGGTCGGCTCATACATGCTACAGCTGATGGTAGTGTCTTTTTTGCAGCACCGATTTAGAGAAGACATGAATGCAAGAAGGCCATTCGTACCCAATCTGGGAGGGCTGATGCTCGAGTTTCTGGAATTGTATGGAGGGGAATTCAATTATGTCACGACCGGTCTTAGCGTAAATGGCGACGGTCGCTACTGGCCTAAGGGTGACGATGCCTACAAAGAAGTTTTTTACCAGCCGAATAGAACCTTTCAGCTAGGGATCGAAAATCCATTAGAGCCTGATGTTGATGTCGGGAAGCCGTCCTTCAAAATTGGATTGGTTGCGAGGAGCTTCCAATATAATCATAAGGTTTTGCTAGCCAGGGTCAGTGAGCCAACAGGAATGCATGGGGTGAGCACCTTGGAGGGGCTCGTTCCCTTGAAAAGAAGACAGTGGAAGAAAATGAGCAAAAATTGCAGGCGGTAATAATAACGACTTGAACGAACAACTAAGTAAATTGTAAAAAGAAGAAGAAGAAATGGGGATTTTCGACGAGAATATATTTTACTATTTTGCGTTCCTCCATTCCCCCCTTAAATGATAGACCCCCTCTAACAATTGGTGACAAGTTGGAGGGCACCAACCTTTCTAGACTTCGTTGTACTAGTCGTCAGGGAGTATTGAGGAAGGAGAAGGCAATAATACTTCTTTCCTTTTGCTTTTGATGAGGGCCTTCATTAGCGCTTTCAACAGAAATGGGTGAATGTTTTTTTGCAAAATGGAACTGGCTTTATGAGATAACCTGGGAGTTGTCTTTTCCTGCATTTGTTCTTGATTTAATTTGGAAAAAAACTGGATTCTTATTTTAGGCAACCTTATTTTGTCCAAAAATAAGAACCTTATTTTGTCCAAAATAAGAATGCCTAATAATAGAAAACGAGCTGGGTGCGGTGGGCGTCGATGAAAAAATCTTGAGCGAGAAAGCTGACGAAGAGCTGGTCGAGGTGATGAACGGCTGCATCTGTTGCACTGTTCGAGGTGACCTGATCAAAGCTCTGAAGAATCTGCACTCAAAGATTGCTGACTTTGATGCTGTGATAATTGAGTGCACTGGCATGGCCGACCCAGCGCCGGTGGCCCAGACTTTTTTCGTACACGAGGAGATAGGTAAACTATACGAACTGGATGGATTGATCACAGTGGTTGACTCCATGTATATTCGTACTAGACTGGATGAGAGAAAAGAGAAGGGTATAGTGAACGAAGCGTCCCAGCAGGTTGCCTTCGCCGATCGCATTCTTTGTAATAAAATTGACCTGGTGAATGAAGAGGATCTTGCGGATATTGAGGGTAGGTTAAGGGCCATTAACCCTACGGCTGAGATAATTCGCTGCCAGCAGAGTGCTGCTGACCCCTCAAAGTTGATCAACATTAACGCATTTACTCTGGAGCGTGTTCAGGAGATGGATGCGCAGTTCTTAGACACAGAGAGAAGGTCCAAGCACGACCCGAACATCAATTCTATTGCTTTCAATTTTGAAGGTTATCTTAATCTCTTCTTGCTCCAACAACTCATAGATACGATCATCAACGAGTTGGGCGCAAACCTCTACCGCTACAAGGGAGTGTTGAATATTGCCGGTATGAGCAAGAGGTACGTTTTTCAGGGAGTAGGTATGCTCTTCTCCGGGAACTTCACCACCGAGTGGACGGAGGATGAGTGCCGCGATTGCAGGTTTGTGTTCATTGGGAAGGGACTGATGGAAGAAGAAATCCGAACGGCCTTTTACGAGTGTGAGTGCGATGAAGAACTCCGATTTAAGGTCGGGGATACTGTCTCAGCTTGTGTTGGCGATCCTGATACCAAGGATGGTTGGGCAAAGGGTACCGTCATAAAGACTTGGGACGAAGGCAATCCATACCGCATTGAGATCCACGATGAAGAGAAGAGGAACGTTTGGGCTCCAGTTGATGACAACAATTTTTGCAAGAAGCAGTGACGTGTTTCGTCAATGTAAGCAAACGATCTATAATAGACCAAGCTGTGGAACCACGTCTAAGTAGACATTGAGAAGGGGTAAAGTTAAGGTCTGTGCTGTGTGAATATTTATTGGGAAATTTTTTTCAAAAAGGCAACATATGTTACAAAATTAATTGGGGAAAGGTTGCACAACACATCAATCACTGTCCTCATCAGAGTCCTCCTCGCTGTCTTCTTCTTCTTCTTCCTCCTCCTCCTCCTCTTCTTCACTCTCTGCATATGCATCGGGATATTTTTTCTTCAGGTCTTCCTCCAGCATGACCTCGTCTTCATCATTGCCGGTGCCTTCTCTTGCACTGATTTTCTCCAGACCAACACTGACAACCCCCTTCATTAGGCTCTTAAAGAATTCCGAGCTATCATTGCTTGCATGGGTGACGTTCTCCCCCCCACCGAAATTACCCCTCCCGCCGACCCCGCTGAAAGTTCTCGCCAATCCAACTAGAGTATGGCCGACCACAACCACCTTGCCGTTGTTGGCATCATGAGCCCTCACCACGGCATCGACAATCTCCCTGGTGGAGTTCTGGAAAGCGTTGCACTCGGCAACACCACTCAAACCGATCATCAGAATTGTCTTGCTGCTACCGCATATCCTTACGACGTTGCTAGTTGAAGACATGCCAATGTCAAATGCCCTTGCACCCTCAGGAAGTCCTTCGCCTCCGACACTGCATTCGTTAGTCTCTCCTACATAATCGAAGCCGGCCTCTCCCTCCTCCTCGTCATCGTCACCCTCTTCGTCTTCATCCTCATCGTCCTCATCTTCTTCGTCGTCGTCACCGCCCACCCCCTTCTTCTCTCCTACCTTCCCCCCTCCTCCCTCCTCCTCGTCTTCATCCTCCTCCGCCTCCTCCTCCTCCTCCTCCTCAGGAGCTTGTTCCTTATAATAGCCGATTACGCCCTTGCCACTGATATTTACATCTCCGCAGACAACATCGCTCGGCAAGACAACATTGACCCCCTTTCGCCTTCCCTTCTTCAAGAGATCTATCGCTGCGCCAAACAAACCGCTTTCGACTGCAGTATCACCCATATTCTTCCCAAGAGCAGCCAAAAATGTATTGGCAACACCTCCAACAAGGCACAAATTGTCGCAGAGGTCAAGAAGGTAATCAACCTGCTTGGGCTCGAATTTATTCCCCCCAAGAATGACAGTCGCAGGGCGCTGCCTGTCTTCGCTGACAAGGTAGCTGACCGCAGCGATCTCCGCCCTTAAGGTCGGCCCCATGACACGAAGACCTGAGGCAGGTTTGAGATCAGAGAGAGATCCCTCTTCCGTAGTAAGAGAACTGCTCACATCTTGAACCAAGACGTCTATGTGGTTGCTGAGAACTTCTCCAACAGTCGGACCGACTTCCTCTACCACGTCGTCTTCCCCCTCCCACATAGGAAGCCTGTCCTCTTCATCGTCACTATCTTCCCTAGGAGGAGACTTCTCGAAGGGCACGAGACCAGGGCAATTCAATTTCTCAAGGAGGTGGATCTTAGGCATCCTCACGGTCACCTTCTCAAATTCACCACCATCATCATCATAATCGTCCCCACCAACCATTCCATCGTCCTTCTTCTCTTCTCCTTCTGATTTCTCTTTTTTCAGATTGATAACCACCTCTTCCCCAATTTCGCTGTCCAAATTCTTGACGAGCTCATAGACAGTGGAACTGAAGGTGCACCCCCCTTTCAGGAACTCTCCGAGAAGCTCGTTTATTTTTGCAGAGATAGGAGCGAGCGTGCTCGTCGCTGACGGTCCCATCATGGCGGCGGAGTTGTCTCCAATGCTGTCGACGACACTTCCGCTTCCGACTGTGTATTCCATGCTCTCCTCTTCTTCCACGTCATCTTCTCCCCCATTATCCTCTTCCGTCTCTCGAACGGAACTCTCGCTCTCACTTTCTTGGGTTGTGAGTTTACTACACAGCACGATAGCTTTAGGTGGATTTCTGCATTTGCACAGAGTCTTCACAAATTTACACACCCTCGCGATCTTATCCGTAACCGCCCAGCTCCCCCCGAGAACCCATTCTCCCTTCTCCTCGTCGAAGGTGATCCCCAACAAGCCGACATCCAAATCAACCTGCAGCATCACCGTTTTGTTCGCAAGTTCCCCCGCGCGCAGCGAAGACATCCTATCGTATCTATCGAGGCACTGCTCGGCGGCACTCTGTCGATAGAGATCGAGCTCTGCCTGAGTGATGCGAAGAGACATCTCTACGGCAATCGCTCCAAACTTCTCCCCGAGTTTAGAGACCTTGGAGAGGTGGTAATGATCTTCAGGAGTTTGCGGTCCCAGGGGAGGTTTAGATTCCTTGGCCTTGGCCTTCTCCTTCTCTTTCGCAGCCTTTGCCCTCGGTGATAGCTCTGAGTCGTCTTCTTCCTCCTCTTCCTTTTCCGGTATCTCAATACCGTTAAGGCGGTTCCACTCCCTCTCTCCTTCTTCGGTGACATAGAAACTTGGGAGCGGTGCGATAACCTGATCCTCAGGAATGCCATTCTCTGCCCTTGCCTCCTCCACAGCATCAACAACGGCGTCCCCTATCGTAGAGACGAGGTCGTAGCAGAGTTTGTAACCTTCAGCTCTTTTGCGTTGGCCGGAATTTCCGACAAGAGTATAGTAGCGGCAAAGAAGGCTTTCCTGGAGGACACGCCTGGGGTCGCGAGGGTAGGTTTTAGGGGGCTCAACTTCAACTACCCCCTCGCCTTCTTGAACGGCGTGGGGTTCCTCCTCTTCCTCCTCTTCCTCTTCGTCCTCCTCGCTATTTTCATCATCATCATCATCTTCGTCTTCCTCTTCTTCTTCGTCGTTTTCTTCCTCCTCCTCATCGTCATTCTCTTCTCCCCCATCTTCGGGGATAGGTTCAGGTTCAGGAGGCATTAACCCATCAATGATTCGAAGGAGCACGTCCACCTTACCGCTCCACCCCACATCAACATCAAGCCCTGCAATCAATTGCCGAACGGGATGAGAATCGGCGGAGTGGTTCCCCCAAGCGCGGGTTGTGCCGTCATCGAGGATGTCTACTACCTGTTGAGCGGCAGATTTTTGGACTGAAGGAGAAGATTGATCATCAGCGGTGGCGCTGGCGTCCTCATCAAGCTCCATGCTGGAAGTAGCAGTTGCAGAGTCTCCCATTGTTTCTTCTTCTTCTTCTTTTTCGTCGGCTTGCTCTTCGTCACCTTCGTCCTCGTCGCTCTCCTCCACGAGTGCAGCAGGCTCCTCCACCCCAGCCACATACTCGACAGCCCCCAAGCAATCAACGAACAACGCCACAAAGTCGTCATAGCTCTTTGCATCAAAGTAAAGCCCTCTCTCACGGTTCTCTTTGAGAAATAGAGCCTTTTGCTCCCCCCTTATGTCCTCTTCTGTGTGAGGTCTGAGTACGTTATCAACGAGGTGACTTTCGATGCGGTTCGCGGCAGCAGAGGAGGTAAGAGAGGACACATCTTCCCTTACAACGCTGCGAAGGTGCTCGCTCGTGTCAAGAGTCGAGGCGATGCCGCGCAATTGCAGCATCTTCTTTCCATCCTCCTCCCCATCCCCCGTTCGAGGCGTGGTGCTTATCTCCCAGCTCTGGCTGTAGCTTCCCGGCGTGGACGACAAGAAATTGAACAGGATCACCTTGGTCTCCGAAGGAAGCAGACAGCCACGAGTGTCGTGACAAAAGAAACGCTGCGCATCTGCCTCAACTGGATCGACTGAGGGGGGGCGATTCGACGTAACGATAGAGGTCTTGTTGTTCTTTGCAGCCCACTGATAGAAAAGTACAGTCGAGCCAGTGTTCGTTATCGAGACAGACTGACCAGCGTTGGAGAAAACTGAAGCATTGAATAGGACGGTGGGGTGGGAAAGGGTGTACGATGGCCCTATCGACCTACTTTTGCCGCTCGTGTTGGAGTTTTCAGACTTATCAATGGAATTCAAAGCAATTTCACTGTCAATTGTCTCGATAGTGGTGGCAGGCTTTTTAAAGGAGGCATTCACCCCTCCCGCCTCTTCTGAGGCCTTCTTTTTGTCAAAATACTCCCGGCTGCTCTCAATAGCCCAATCGAAGAGACCAGTTGTCTTAACGCAAAGACCAACTGCTGCATCGGTTCCGAGCTCATGGGGACGGAGGTTCTGCAGAGACTTGGCGAGTTGCCTCTTTCGCTTGTTGAGCACCACACTGTCCCTCCAAGTCAGCGCTGTCTTCATCTTTCCAGTGCTGTGATCCTTCACGAGCTGTCGCTCCGATTTTTTGTTCGGCCTTCGGACGATCCGAGGTGGGGGCTGGGTGTCCTTAATTGGGCAGAAGAGGCCACTGAAAATGTTACCGATGGGGATGGTACGGGAACCGATGCCACGAAGCGACATCTCCCAGTAGTTGCTACCGTAGCGCTCGTGAGCGGGAATCGCAGATTGTATGAGTTGTAGTTCCTCCATTTGCTCACGGTACTCATCTGCCTTGCTGATGACAAGCTGGTCTGGATTGCGACCAAGCTCGCGGGCCACCTTAATTTTAAATGCGTTCCAGCTTTTCTTCCTCTTCTCCCAATTTTTCAGGATGGTCGCTTCCTTGCTTGCGCCTATCTGCTCGCTTAAAGGAATCAGCGCATTCAAGGTGGATTCTAGCTCCTTGTCGGCCTTATAAATGTTCTCGGCGCGGCCTTTTGCTTCGGATAGCTGCTTCATGTACGCCTGTGGGTTGGACTCAGGGTCGACACTGTGAGCCTCACTAGTCATGCTACCTACCCGACTTACGCCCCCTTGAGTGCGAACAGACTTCGGGTGCAACCCGGAGCGAAGACTCGCAGCTTGTGACTTTGAATCCTCCAGGACTGCTGTGCCATCGTTATTTGAGGCTATATTGGTCTCCAACATCTCCTCAACCTCGTGCCACTCGGACATATTTCCCAGGTAGGTGTAGTCCTTATCATTAGGAAGCGTAGTAGAAAGGAGCGGAGGGGCATCCTTAACCGGGACGCGGGAAATCTTCTCGTTAGAACGAGGGGGTCGCTTCACTATAACAGTGTTGATCTTTTTCTGGTTCTCATTGCTTCGAAGCTTATACTTGCGCTTTGGAGAAGAGCGAGTAGAGGGACTCGAGGTGGTTCCAGCAGCCATGGCGTCAGTGGCAGTCATTTTTTGCTACAGGTGAGAGAAGCTCAGTCGGATAGGTTGGAGAGGTTGGGAAGTTGAGTTGGTGAAGGTCTTGGGGGACAGAAGGTAAATGGCAGGGTGGATGGAAAAAGGTAGGCAGCGGGACCCTGTCGTTGAACAGGCCGCTCAGGAAAAAAATGGAAGAGTTATACCGAAGGCTGCTGTGTTTTCGATTTGGTCGTTAGCCCGAAAGAGGTTGTGCGTTACTTTCTGGAATTTAAAAGATAAACTAGAAAATTGAAAAGAAGCCTCCTCTAGGTCAGATATCCCTACAGATAGCACCTGGGTCAGGGCGTTAGCAAAAGTCCTCTGCACGGTGTCACCTTTCTCACCTCTTGCACGACCCAAAAAAGTACAATAAAATACCATGCCCATGGATGTCTCCATATACGCAGCCTCTTCGACGACACGGCTGCCATCAATTGGCGTCTCTTCTTCAACCCGAGAGATGCTGGATCGACGCAGGAGAGACCGGGAGGCTCTTGAAAAGCACAGAGTCGAGTTGGAAGCTGACGAGAACTACTCAACACATTTCGATGCTGAATGCGTAAGGTACGATAAAAAGCTTAAGCCGTATGTCACGAGGACAGTCGACCCGAAAGAAGTACGAGTTGGAGGAGGAGGGAAATGGGATCTGATGAATATTGTTGGGAATGACAAGAATACCAGAAAGGAGAAGACGAAAAGGACGGTGGGATTCAGTAAGTCACTTCCCGCCCTTCCGACAGCCATACAAGCCGATAAATTGCTTTCGAAAAGGAGAGACGCGTCAATGGAGAAACGTAGCGAGAAACCAGCCCCTAAAATGTTTCCTGAGATGCTAAGTGTTGGCTTCAAAAATCTCGATGACATGAGTCCGTCCCAGAGCAACGACAAGAACATCTACAAGGGACTCCGGGATTTCAACAACGGCGAATATTCAGTAGCCATTGTGCGGTTGCTGAAAGCATCACGAGCTCACCCTTCGTCCCCCCTGGTCAACTTCTTGCTGGGGTTGGCCTATGCCAAGCTGACTAATTTCAAAGTTGCCAGAAAACACTTTCACATCTGCTGCAAGTTAGAGGCTGAGGGATTTACCGCGCTTGCCTTTTACAACAAAGGACTCGCAAATTGCAACCTTTCTTTGTACAAAAACGGAATTGAGGATCTCACGAAGGCTATTAGTTTGAGGAAAGAGCTCGATTTCTTCAAAACTCGAGCGCTTGTTTACAGACGAAGGGGGGAGTACAAGAAAGCCCAGCAAGATTATATCGCCATCCAGTTACTGGAGGCCCAGCGAGAACAGAAATCGCTTTTGAGAGGGGAAGGTGCTAGGGAGGGGAGTGTATTCAGTCTCTCATCATCATCGCCAGGTAGGAAAGTAAGTCCGACAAAGATTGCACAGAAACAAGCCATGGAGGCAAGCAAGGCAAAAAGGGAGAAGAGTCAGGAAGCTCTTAAACAGAAAATATATGGAATGGTTCATGTAGCTCTTATGACACCCCCAGCAGAGCGGACCGATAAGCAGCTTGACATTCTCGTGAAGGAGACCAAAACGATGACCGCTTTTAAACACATTAACGAGCACCAGCTACGTGAGCTCTGGAAGCACTTCGTATACAAAAAGTTTACAACAAACGTTCGAATTTTTGAGAAAGGCGATGAAGCGGAAATCTTCTACGTCATATTAACCGGTTCCGTGTCGGCGAGAATCCCGAAGCAAACGGAAAGGGATATTGAGGGACCGACGGCGACGGCGACGGCGACGGCGACGGCGAGGACTCGGCAACCTTCTATAGCTTTGCTAGCAGAGGATGACGAAACTACAATCAATGTCATGCATGCCGGTGAGACGCTGGGGGAGGCCGTAGGAGCAAATGACGTTTCTGCGCAAGTCAGGAAAGCAAGCTGTGTGACAGAGGAGCATTCAGAGCTCCTTTTGCTCGATCAGAAAGGGTTCGATCAAACTTTCAGGAAATTTTTCCAGAAACGCGACTTGGAAAAAATCTTGCTGCTCAAAGAGAACTTTGCTTGCTTCCGCGAGTGGCCGACAGGAGACCTAAGCAAGATAGCGACGTTCTGCCGTGAGCACACCTTCCCTCCTGGCAGCACAATAATCAAGCAAGGAGCCCGCGCCGACGCTCTCTTCTTTGTGGAACATGGTCTCGTCAAAGTCGTCCGAAGCATTCATATGGTCGAAGCCGGAAACAACGTCAACATCTGTGATGTTCTCGTCACCAAACTGTGCAGCAATGAAATATTCGGCGAGGAAATAATTTTGAAGGAAAACAACTCAGAACACAAGAGCTCAATTATCTCTGATACACGGGTGAAGTGCCTACGAATTGATGTTGCCCAAATAGACAATAAACTCTGGGCCAAAAATAATTCGGCCGCAGCGATTAAAAAAATGGCTGTGAACTACCCCGACGACTGCATTTTGCTTCAGTTTCACCTCGACAAAGTGCGGAAGTTGAAAAATCTTGGCATTAATCCCCTCGGTGGCGACCCAAAAGTAGACTAATAAATACGTGAGAAGCAGTTTGATACACGGCAGGACAGGATACCGAGAGCTCTATTGTTGTTAATGAAGCATTTGGCTATTCAGAAACGCCCGAGAAGAACGGAAAAGCCCGATCCATTTTTCGACACCACCATTCGTATAAACGCCCTTTATATAACACTTGCGTGATAACGTTTTTCGTCATCGTCCACAATATCGCAATTTATCCTCAATCAATCCTCTTCACCCCTAAACATTGACGGCAACACGAACTCGCTGTGCCCCCTCCCATGTCTGTTGATCCAGTTGACCAAGAAATCGTCATTTGCGAGGATGTTGACAATGTGCTGCGCTCTGGAGCCCTACGCGAACGATTACAGGACCCATCACTAAGTGAAGGAACCATCACACTCATCATCAGGGACCACAATAGCACAATCATCGGGGATATGAATCTTGGTAGGGACGATCGAGAAGGGGCTCCCCTCTATGGGTGCAAATCCCTCCTTCGCGTCGATCTCAAGGGATGTACGAAACTCACGCAGCTGGGCAATTATGTGTTTAGCGATTGCTCCT
>Ga0115556_1001066_pt1 | contig 18801 bp, 7 predicted proteins | sample COGITO_mtgs_1104_5_FD_87282 | JGI IMG/M metagenome (GOLD analysis project Ga0115556, IMG submission 87282) | Pelagic marine microbial communities from North Sea - COGITO_mtgs_110414 | ecosystem: Environmental > Aquatic > Marine > Epipelagic | place: Germany:Helgoland, sampling site Kabeltonne... | reverse complement strand
GGGGAAAACGTTACTCGACTGGGACGTGTCCATGATCGAGGACATGTCGGACGCGTTCGCGTACCAGTACACTTTTAACGGGGACTTATCAAAGTGGGACGTATCTTCGGTGACGAGGTTTGATAGAATGTTCAACTACGCGACGTCGTACGAAGGCGTCGGCGTGGAGACGTGGGACACGTCCAAAGCGGAGTCCATGCAAGACATGTTTTGGGAGGCGACAAAGTTCAACGGGAAAGTTTCCGGCTGGAACACCAATCAAGTGATTAATATGAAGTGGATGTTCGACAAGGCGAAGAGCTTTGCGCAGGACGTTTCCGGGTGGACCAAGCACGACGGAAATGCCCAGTGCGGCTATTATGGATCCAATTACGATTTCTCGTGTACTGGTGGCGTCGGCGCGGACACGTCGCTGATGTTTCTAGACGCGGAAGCTTTTTTGGCGTCGTATAATTGCGGGGTGGACGGACCACCGAAGGCCTGCACGCCGAGCGAGAACGAGGTTTCAACTGGGTTCGCCGAGTACGCTCCGGCGTTGACGTTTGACCCCTCGGTGTACACTGTCGAGTGGTTCAACTCAGATGCCGCGTCGGATTATTACACTTTGGACGATAGCACCATTTGGGGCACTCCGCGATTGGACGTCCAATCCGGCGAAACGATCACCGATATGAAGTTTGAGTTGAACGAGGAGTACGCGAAGATGATCGGCGGGTGCGTCTTGCCGGGCGTTTTAGTCGCCGTGTTCATGTTCGTGTTTACTCTCCTCTTCTTCGCGTTTAAGTTTGCGACGTGCTGCATTTGGGTGGTGACGGGATCGTGCGAGTGCTGCTTGAGATCGAAAATCCCGACTGCGTCCGAGAAGACGTTCGCGAAGTGCGTCGTCGTGGTGTGCGCTTTGATTTCCATCGTCGGTTGCGGGTTGATTTACTGGGGAGCATCGGAGTTACCGCTCGCGGTCAGCGACGTCGTCAAGGAACTTAGCGACTCGTTGAACATTTTGACGAGTGACGTGGATATAATCGACGCGGCGTATACGAACTCCGCGGCTTTAATCCCGGACGGCGGCCAAGATGAAAAAGTGCAAATTTCCAACACGGTAGCGAGCGTGCAGTCGACCGTGAGCACGTTTGAAAACGAAGTCGAAATGTACGTGGAGCAAACGGAACAAGCCGCCATCGCGTTGGCCTCATTTTTGTTGGTCATTTCTTTAATTTGCGGCGGTTTGGTCTTTGGTAACTTTAAAAAGTGTCTCTTCTTCGCCTCCATACCGTTGTGGCTGTTCATGTTGGTTTCGTGGATCATGTTTGGCGTGTTTATGGGCGTCGCGCAATTTTTCGACGATTTGGAAACGACCGTGATCGATTGGCGATCAGCGGAAGGGTTTTACCCGCCCGCCGCGAATCCAATGACGTCGTTGGACGACGTGTTGCCGTGCTTCAGCGATCGCGTCGCTTTGGATACGATCACGGGCGCGAGAGAAACTATTTACGAAGGCATCAACAATTTGAACACAAAGTTGAACACTAACACCGTGGCCACCGAATATATCAACGCAGAATACAAAAAAACGACGGCGTTGGAAATGTGCGGAGCAAAGACTGGTAAGTTCAATGAAATTGGCGTCTCCAGTGAAAACGTGGCGTACGACGAATACAAAGCGTTGGCGTGCAACTTGCACGAGAGAGGCTTGTTGCTCGACGGCGACGTAGCTTTCGATGCGACGAACGCGGCTGGCTACGATCAAGATGGGAAATCACACACGAAGTCGTTGCAAGACGCGAGCGGGTTTTACTCGAGTAATTACGGCTACGTTTTGCCCATCTCCGAAGTGTCGGGGACCATCGACATGATTAATGCGTTGCCAAACATCGACTCTTTGGCCCGATGCAAATACGTGCAAAGCTTTGTCGCGAAAGTCGCCGCGGAGCAGCAAGATTACGTCGATCCGATCACCGGCGAGACGATTCAAGCCCCGGACGATTCACCGTTGAATAGATTGTTGATCCATTCCCAAACTTTAGCGGTGGCCTGGTTTTTGATTGGTTTGTCTTACATCATTTTGTACGTCGTCATGATGAAGTACATGTATTGGATGCAAGCCGAAGATAAGGAGAAGTTATCCGAGGAGGAGATGAAAGAAGTGTGGGGCTCGTACCACGAATAAGAATAAGAATGAGAGAAGACTTCTTCATTCCTGATTTTTATAATCAGAATCGATTTTACACGCGTACGCGCGCGACGATAAAAATCGTATCATTATTACGTATATTTATAAAAAGTTTTGTATTACGAAAAGACGAAAGGTTTGGTATACGACTTTATTACTTTCCTGTACAGTACAGTACCATGTATGTACCCGTACTTTGCTATTTTTTATGCACGTTTCATCGTATATTTTACTCAAAAGCGCGTGGTATGCTGCGTGAGCGGATGCTGGTCTTCTCCGGCATCATCTTCGTCATCGCTAAAGTTTGAAACACCTTGACCAACAGCAGAATCTATACCTTCGACGCTTCGCGAATGAACCATGCTTATACTTCCGGGTCCACTATTCGAGGTGCCGTCGTGCGATTTCCGAGAAGTTGGATTATCGCCGAGGCTTTTTCTTCGATCTTTCATTTTATCGAACGACGAGGACGGATGATCATCGCTGGTATTTTCTTCTTTACCCATGGTGATGTGCGCCGGCGGCGCTTCCCGTTCGCTGTCGTCTCCGTCTCCATCTCCGTCGCTCTTTTGCAACGCTTCACTCGCGGAATGCGCGAGGCCGGATAGACCTTGATCACCGTGTTGCGGAGGTTTCTTCGAGGAAGAGACCTCGCTAAAGAGGGCGTGCAGCGTGCTCGAACCCGATTTGAGTTTTTCCATCGTTCTCTGGTGCATAAACGCTTTGTTTTTGTTGTTGACGTTGTTGTTCGGAGAGCTTTTTGTTTCTTCGTCATCACCACTTTTGTTCATCTTGACCAACTTTCCACAACTGACGACGAAGAGCTTCACTTGCCCTAAAGGCGTCCATTTGCCCGTGAAGGCGTTGCCGCTAATGGGCGCATCTCTTCCGGATATACGTTCTCGACGAGATGCGTACTCGTCCACGCCGCCGCCATCTCTCACGCTACCCTCTTCGCCACCGCCGCCACTCATCGAGTTTGTTCTGGTGAGTTCCATGGACGCCGATCGAGAAGAAGCGGCGGTTAATCCGGGAAGCTGCGATTTCGGCGCGTCTGGAGTCGGTTCCAACGGCGTAGGCTGTTTCGAGCCTAAACCGAATATGTTCGCTAACGAGTTCTTTCTCGCACCCATACCGCCGGAAGAAGAAGCGACACCGGGCATCGAATGTCCCAATCTGTATTCCGAATTCGAGCCTCCTCCTCCTCCTCCTTCGGTACCAGAGCCGAAGTCCTGTTCCGCCGAGGATTTCCCGCACGTCCCTCCTCGAATACCTACGCATCTCGAATCTAGAATCGCTGGCGCGATAACAATACCTACGCCTTCGACGCGAGCCATCCCGCTGATTAAAACAATGATTTTCGAAGGATCGTCGCATCGAAATTCAGTCGTCGTCGACGAGGCGGCGCTCTCTTGCGAGCCGCCTACTTTTTCAAATTTTCCTCTCGCCGCGAATCTGTGCGGCGAAAACTTTCTCAAACCACCTTCAATCCAGGACGTTCGCGATACGACCGCGCTCACCGCGCGTCTCAACGACGATTCCGCGAGCAACGCTACCGCGGCTCTTCGGTACGAATCCAAACACTCGCGTTCTTTTTCGTCCGAAAAAATGGTTTCCGCCAACGCTCTCGGGACGATGAAGCCAAACATTTTCGCCTTGGCAATCGCTTGAATCCCCGAGCGGTGAATAAACGTCCCAGTTCGCGAATCTCGACACATTTCCTCGTAGGCGGTTATCGCCCACGCGGCTCGATGCGATTTACACCCAATCACTAACGGTTCGTCTCCTGGAACGTCGTTGATTGTCCTGATCTCTAAAACGCCGTTGCCTATGAGCAAAATACCTTCCTCTGGCAGCGGTTTCGAAGGGTCGACGACGACGTCGCCGATGGAGTATTCTATGACGTCAGCTTCTCGAGCGATGCGAGTGCGCAAGGTTCGAGACGTCACGCCTGATCTAACAGTTGGGTCCATAATTGGTGTGGCGGATAAAATGCGTCCGGGAGAGGTTTTCGATGGTCGCAACGGTTGGGAGAGCAATTTTCGCAACACTTGCGCGTGCTCGCTAGACAAAATAGCCGCCTCACCTTGTTTCAACAAACCCGTACGAGTCAATCGAGCAATCTCGTGCGAGACGACTTCCAACGTTTCTCTGGCTAAATCTTCCGATCGTAAAGCTCTCGCCACGTGATTGTGCGAATGTTGCATCTTCTTCAACAACTCCTTCGCCTTTTCACACTCTTCGTTGGATTCTTTGAGCACGATGCGTAAGTGTTCTTGAACGGCTGCGGAAGACGATCCGGTCGTTTCCGCTTCCAACTGTTGGACGGCGTCCACCCTGCGACGCGAAGGCCCTCGGTGCGTATTTGTTCCAGTAGCGGAAGCTTTGTTTGCGCCGCCGCCGACTTTCCTTTGGTCGCCGCCTTTGCGCCTGCCGGCGGGCGAGGTCAGCGAGTTAGACGTTAACTGATTCAACGAATGAATGGAGCTTTGCGTCAAGTAATGATCGGAATCGGGTTCGTCGCCTCCGCCGCTAACGTCTTTATGGTGCGCCCTCGTACCTTCGCCGCCATCCTCTTCTTCCTCATCTTTCTCTTTGGAATCCAACAAAAGCCGTTCAAATCGCGCGGACGTTCTCTCGTGTACCGCGCAAAACGCGTTTAACGCTTGCATTCGTCGTCTCACGACCATCCACGGTTCCTCGATGATGCCTAATTTGCGTAAACCTTGCAAGATTTTCTTTCCGATTTGGTTAGATTCCATAATCGCGCTCAATTTTTTCCTCCAAGCTTTCGGTTCCAACATTCTCAAGAGATGGTCTAAATCCGTCAAAGACGTCCCAGGTGGTTCGTCTTCCGCGAATTCACCGGCTTCCATGATGTGACTGCACACGACCGCGTCGCACAAATCTTCCTCCAAAATTTTCCACGCTTCCGATCGGACGCCGTGGAGAAATCGACGACGAATTTCCTGGACCAACAAATTTTTATTCTGTTCGCGCATAAAAGCGTCTTGTTCGATAATTTTCACCGCCTCCATCTCTGTTTCGTCCATTTGCGGGTCGTCGACGACTCGCAACGCGGGAATGAGTTGTTTGACTGCGGTGAAATCCGGCGCGCCGACGTATTGCGCACCGGTTTGACCGAGCGTTTGTTCGTAGTGTTCCATCGCGCGTTCGTGAATAGCTCTTCGCGCGGCAGTTAACGCAGACGCTTGCGATTTTTCCGCTTTCAATAGCCCGCTCAAACGCAACATCAACGCGCTCGTCGACGCGTTCAACAGCAACGTTCCGACGACCGCGGAGGAAACTAAAATTAAAACCAACCCTCGATCTCGAGCGGTGAACGCGACGTCTTCTTCCAAGACGACCAAACCTAGCGCTAAACCAATCGCGCCTCTCAAACCGCCCCAAACGCATATGAACCCTTCCGATCGACTCATTTGATACCCGGTTTTCCATTTCATGGGAATCCATAAGATGGAGATAGTCACGAATCGAATGAGATTTAAAAACACGTACAACAAAACGCCCCAGCCTGCGTCGGAGAATTTCAACTCCAACTCGTCGTTCATAACCTCCGACGCGATAATAAACCCGGTCAAAACGAACACCAACGTGTTTGCGCAATACGTCAACACTTCCCAAAAGTGGTGCATGGTATGTTCGATGTTCCCGACGAAAAAAACGCGACCTTTCGCGCTGATGTAAAATCCCATGCTCACGCACGCCAACACGCCCGAGACGTGAAAAACGCTCTCGGCAACCATAAACGTCAAGTAACACGCGAACAGCGTCAAAGTAATTTGTACCAAATGGTCTCTGAATATCGACTTGAGCCAAAAAATAACCAACTGTCCGGCGACGACGCCAACGAGCAAAGCGCCAAGCGGTTGCGTCAAGAACATCAAAAACACATCCAACGAAGTCTTGTGTTCGCCTTTACTAATCTCAAAAAACAACGTGAACACGACGATAGCGGTACCATCGTTCACCAGCGACTCGCCTTCAATCACGTGCCCTAAAATCTTCGACGCGCCTACCTCTTTCAAAATCGACACCACCGCCACCGGATCCGTCGCCGCTAAAATCGATCCAACCATCATCGAAAAGTTCCAATCCCAATCGAACGGAAACGCGTGCAAAACCGTCGCCGTAAGCGCCATGTTTATCAACACCCCCGGCCCTGCTAAGATCAAAATCTTCGTCAAAACTTTCGACAAGGTGTGCCACTCCATGGAAAAACTGGACTCGAATATCAGCGCCGGTAAGAAAACCGCCAGCAAAAGGTGCGGGTTTATGTGCACGAACGCGTCCAAGGAGTTGCCGACGCCGGACAAATCGAATTGGTCGTTCAATACGCCCATGCATATTCCTATGACCTGTTTTTTAAAACAAGAAAGAGGTGGAAAAAGAAAGCGAGAAGAGAAGCGTGTTAGTATTTCTGGTGGTGAGAAAAAGCGTCCTAAAAGTTAGACGTAAAGCCGAAATGATTCGCATCGTCGCTACGACGAGCGTAAATTTTCCTACTCACCAGCAAGGCAACGGTATAGGGAACCGGCGAATTGACGAAAGTGAACGCGCTCCGACAGGCGGTCCCGATCGCTAAGGCGATAAAAATGAACCATAAAATCGCCGTTGGATCATCACCCTCGTGGTGCTTTCCTCCTTCTCCGTCTGTGACGGAAGAACTCGCCGCTGCTGCTTCCGCGAGAAGGCGTCGCCGCCATATCGTTTCCCGAGAAAACAGAGACATTTTACACTAAAGAGACTCTTTCCTGCGCCTGCTCGTCACCATGAAGAAGACGACGAAGAAAAGACGACGACGACAAAGGAGTAGTGGACGACGATCTTTGGGACGAAGGGGAGTTCAGAGAGAGAAAGAAGCCGTTTAGATGATGATGGTGGTGTTGTAAAGTGAGGATTGGTTTTGGATAAATGTGTGAACTGTGGACTCTTTTCGTATACTAAGCAGGATAAATGACATATCCTACATATTAGAGAGCGAAGCCAATCTTTTGGAAACACCGAGCGACGCAACTTTGCACGTCCCCATCCAGCAACGACAACGTGGATTTCAGGACGTCTCCTGGACATTTTTGGGCGCACTGCGCCAAGGATTGACCGAAATATATTTCGATATCCGGAACTTCGTCTCGCAAAACGTCTTCGTCGGCGCGCGCGCCTTTAACTTTCGCGGCGGAGAGTTGAGAGTAAGAGGCGGAGTAGCCGCCTTGTTGCTCGATTTTTTCGAGGAGTTCGTCCGCGAGGTCGATGTCGTCGGCGAGTTTCTCGGTGTTGTTGGAGGTGGTGGTGCCATTCGGTGCTAATGATTTCCCGTCTTGGTCGGTCGTGGAAACGTAGGCGTCTACGCACCTCGCCGACGCCGCGCACACGTCTCTCCAACACTGGGCGTTGGTGTTCAACAACTCCGTTTCGCACAAAAATCGCGCGCCAGCCACGGCGACGAGCTTTTTCTCCTCTTTGGCGGCAACTTTTTGACTTTCGACGGCGAAAATGTTCGAGAGAATCATCTCGTGAATCCCGGCTTGTACGGTCGCCATGCTCGATACCGCCGCCTCGGCGCCTCGCTTGGCGACCAACACGCTCAAAAATACGACAAAGCCTCGGCAAAATTTCGGCGTCTTGCCGCTTTGTAAGCGCTGGAACAAAACCTGCCAAATTGTCGGCAAATGTTCGCTCCAGACGGATAAATCTAAACTCTTCGCGAATGCGTTCAAAATGTAAAAGCCTTGATGATCGTGCGCTTTGCTCGAGATGAGTTTTTGAAACACCCCTAAGACGCCGGTGAGGTACCCTAATTGGGCGATTTGTACCGGCGCGGCTTTGAGATATGCGTCTAACAATCGGACTAATGCGGGGATGTTGGCTTGTCTGTCCCACGTGTGCGGCGCGAGCAACGCTGGGAGGAGTTGTAAGTATTGTTCGGTTAAGGAGATCCCAACCGCGACTCCGCCGGTACCCGCCGCCGGTACCGCCGCGGATTCCAACATCAGCGCCAAGATTTGAAAGACGTACGGCGTGAATTCCGCGTTGTCTCTGGCGAGAATTCCCAAGAACGTCGGGAATAATGCACTTTCCACGCGCTGTTTCTCCTGCGAATTCGGCGAGAAATCAACGCACTGCACGCACGCCGTCGTTGCTTCGAACAAGAAGTGATTGTACGTCGGATTCCTAGGGTTGTTCGCGGCTTCGTCGAGACGCTTGCAAAGCTTTTCGCAACACGCAAAAATTACTTCGTTGGCGAGTAACTTGCCGCCGCCGCTGGCGTTTGAACCTCCTCCACCGATATATCGCAACGTTTTCGCGATTAATTTCGCGATGAACTCATTCTCGCTAGAATCTTGCAATTCAAATCCGTTGAAACAGTTTTGCAGAATATCATTCGCGAACGGCGCAAAGTCGTTCGGAGCAAACTTGACCGGCGCCGAAGCGGCTATGGTGCTATTTTGTTGTTGCAGTTGCTGCTGTTGCTGCTGCAACTGGCTATAATCGCGACAGGTCATCATCTTTTCTATGCAGTTTGCCGCGTACGAGTGAACGACGTTAGAGCTATCCAAGAGTAACTTAGCCAAATGCGGCAACATTTGCAATTCTGCGTCTCTCGGGACGAATCCTCTAAAAACGGTGAGGAGCTTCAAGCAGTCCGCGCGCACGACTGGGTGCGACGTCGTCGCGTTCTCGCACAGTAGTTCGCTCCTGATGTGCGCGTTGAAGAAGTCCGCCACGTCTACTAACTCGTTAATCTCCGTCGCGCCTCGCGCGTTGGTTTTCTTCTTCACCGCCAACGCCAACACCAAATAAATGGCGCAATCTTTCGCTTTCCAAAACATGGACGGATTTTGTACGTACTGCGCTAAGAGCTGTTGCACGTATCCGCCAACCGCGGCGGTGCAGCTTTGTGGAAACTTGGCGGCTAACGCTTTGATCAGTTCGCACGCCGCCCTCCGCCTCGTCTCTTGGTCGCCTCCTTCCATATCTCTTCGCAAATACTCCGCAAAGTTATCCGTGAAAATTTCCTCGTCCTCCGTCCGAAATTGCAAATTTGGAATGGCTATATTTTCGATGATATTTTGCAACGTTTCCGGCGCTTCGAAGAGCGTATGATGCACGCCGGAAGCGACGACGGTCAAAAATGCCATCCCCGAGGACGCGACGCGTTCGCGGTATCGCTCGACTTCATCCTCGTCTTCCTCGTGGTTGTTTTGATATTGACTATTATTATCGCTACTTTTCTCCTTGGAATAATTGCCTAACAGCGTCCACACGTCTCTGACGAAAGTTTCCAAGTATGGCTTAAATTCCTCTTCGTTCTTCTCCGCGTACAGATTTAAAGCGTCGCAAATTGCCGCGCGCAACGCGTCCATATCAACACCCCATTCGTCGTTACCGCTCCCACCGCTCTCTATCCCGACGTTCAACATGCCGTGAAACAGCTCCATCCAGTGCGCGATATCGTCCTCAAACACCTCCGGCAACTCCTGCGAGTTCAAGGAGTAAAATATTCTCAAGCACAATCTCAACGCTTTCACCATTTGTTTCCTCTGCGCCTTCTCTTCGTTACTACCACTGCTACCACTGCTACTGCACACTCTTTTCGCGCACTCCCTCGTCACCTCCAACAAAGGCTTCGCGAACCCGTCCAGCGCCATCTTCAACTCCACGTACAACGCGTCCGTCTTCGTCGCTCCTCGAAACCGTTTAAAAATCGCATTCGCCACCGTCAAACTATTTATCAACGTCTCTCCCCTTCTCTGACTATCACCACCTTCGACGAGAATCGATCGACCAATTTTCTGCACTAAGCTCGGCACGAGTTCCGGCCACTTCCCCTGCGGAAACTCTCGCGTGCACGTTAAATCGTTCAAAGCGATGATTTGCAAAGCCTCCGCGAGTTGATTTTTAACGTTAGTATTACGAACCGATGCCTCGTCGTCCTCGAGCGCTTTTTCCAGGACTAAAACGCGTAATCTCGCCTTCGCGTCCGGTTCGATTTCCTTCCACTTCTCTAAAGTCTCCTCCTCCTCCTCGTCCAAATCAGATACAATCCATCGCTTCTTAATCCCGTTTTTAAACGCAACCGCGGCGGCGAGTTTACCCCCGTCCGATACCAATTGCTCTCCCTCGTTACCACCACCATTCCTTAAAGACGAGGACGACGAGGAAAGTAAGAGTAAACTTTCCAATCCATCGCTTCTCGGCAAGACGTTTCGGAGTAAAAATCGGGAACTTTCCTCTCGAATCTGAGGATCGCTCGAAAGCGTCGAGTCGAGGACTCGAGCGAGATGAGGCAAATCCATGGTGATACTTGCTGATACAGAAATTGAATGCAGGAGGAAATGACTTTTACGACGCGTGAGTGTACTTTCGGCGAAGAGAACGGAGAGTTATTGTGACGATGGCGTCGCTTGATTTTGAATCCCGATGGTTTTAATGGTTTAGGGTGTAGGTTTTAGACTTTGCGCTTTGCCTTCCTTTTGAGCGCGAACGCGACGACGACGGACGACGATGATTTATTAGAGCAGTATTCATTCGCGGTGTGTTCTTGTATTCTCAATTCTTTATATATTTATACAGAGAGCAAATTATTAAGAAGGACCTTGGCTGATGCTGACGCCTTGGCCGAGGTACTCGTCTTTGAGTTTTCTTCTACTAGTGTTGCTATCGTCGCTATCGCTATCGTTGGTATTAGTAGTAGTATTATCGAGGTCATCAAAGTCGCCTAAAAAGCGAGCGCGTAAGTCGCTCAAAACTTTGGACGGGTCGACTTTACCGCCTCCCCAGACGCCGGCGCCGACACCGTTTCGGGTGCGTTCGACGCCTTCCATGAGTTCTTCGTATCCGCACGCGTCTTTGCCGTTGCGCGCGGCGAGTAAGGCGGCTTCGTTGCACGCGTTGGCGAGTTCGGCGCCGGTGAATCCTGGAGTTTGTCGAGCGATGGCTTCGCAGATTTGACCGAGCGGTTCTTTTAAGCGCATGCCTCGCAAATGGACCGCGAGTATTTGCGCGCGACCGCTCGTCGTCGGAGGGCCGACAAAGACGCGTCTCGTGAGCCTTCCCGGGCGGGTCAACGCCGGGTCGAGCGCGTCTGGTCTGTTCGTGGCGGCTAAAACTAACACACCCGCGGCTTTGTTAAACCCGTCCATCTCAACGAGCATTTGGTTCAACGTCTGGTCGCGTTCTTCGTTCAATCCTGCGCCTCGTCGAGCGCCGATGGCATCGAGTTCGTCGATGAACACCACGCACGGGGCTTTCTTTCGCGCTTCCGCGAAGAGTTCGCGAACGCGCGCGGCGCCTCGACCGACGAAAAGTTCCACAAACTCCGAAGCAGCGACTGGAAAGAAAGCGACGCCAGCTTCGCCGGCGACCGCCCGAGCGAGCAAGGTTTTCCCCGTCCCCGGAGGTCCAACTAATAGACATCCCGCCGGGAGTCTGTGACGAACTTCTTTGTACCTCTCCTCGTTTCTCAACATCTGAACGAGTTCGTAGAGTTCCTGCTTCGCTTCGTCCACGCCGGCGACGTCTTTGAACGTCGTTTTAGGACCTTTCGAGTCGTCTCGAGCGTCTTTTTTCTTCTTACCGTCTTGTAATCCGTTTTGTTTCCGGACGATGCCTCGCAACCAAAACAGCAGCGGAATAATCGGAAGCCACACAAACGCGGTCGCCAGCGCGCCTTTCGAGGCAAACGTGGAGATGGCGGGAGATACCGCTGAAAATTCCACGTTTGCTTTCTCGAGTTTCGGAATCAACTGTAAATCGTTCGGTAATCGTCTCGTTTGGTACCGTCGTTTCATGTATTTCTGCGCCGGCGGTTGTTGTCGCTTACTCGCCGCTTCCATCGTCGCTTTCGCTGGACTCGAAACGACCAACGAGGACGTCTCCTTCACGTCAAACAACAACCTCGTCGTCCCTTCCTCGAACCTCACTTTCGTCACCTCCCCTTTCTGCACGGACTTCAAAAACGTCGAATACGGCACGCTCTTCACCGCCGGCGCCGGCGGATGCCGCTTCGCGTGTTCGCTCCGAATCCCCAACCCACTCCCAACAAAAAACGCCGCCGATAACACAAACTTCGCCAATCTCGTCTTCAACACCGCCCCGACTGCTTTAAACACGTCCGTAAACACCGTTTTCATCACCACTAAAAACAACGCCACTCGTCTTTTGGTAAACTCGACGAGCGAAAAGTTCCTTCGGCGATTGGTCTCAAACTTCTCCTCCTCGGTTTCCTCCGAGAAGGAGTTTAAAACGTCCGACGGGATTTTATTCGTGTCGTTCTCTTTACTCGCTCGGTTTTCTTCTTCCTCTTCTTCTTTGTCCGATGATGGTGATTCATTTTTACTCGCGTTCGCTCTCACACCACCACCTCGAGCTGAGGAAAGGGAGACAAATCCACGCGTAATCTTTCTCCCGCCGGTGTTGTCCTCGCTTCGTAAAGCGCGCAATTTCGACGCTCGGGGGCATTTCAACACAGCTTTCACCGCGGTATAACCACCCGCGTTTCTTCTTCTTCTCGAAAGTTCTTCTTTTCCTCGCACGTTTCGCTGGCCAGGCGCAACGTGACACGTCGACGGTTTCCCCAAATCCTCATCTCTCCCGCGACGAAGAAGAGACGAAGACGACAAAGAAGTGGAAGACGCGAGCATGTTTTACTACCACCGCTTTAACTCTCTCTCTCTCTCTCTCTCTGTGTGTGTGCGTGTGTGTTTATGTGTGTTACGTGTTCTACGAGCAAAAGTGTGTCTCAGATTTGTGTCGATAAATTAATACTCTGAGGATAAGGCAGGAAAAATGCTTCAAAATACTACCGCACGCAAAAACGTCTCTCTCTCGTCTCTTTTACGCTTTGAACATCTTCTTTTTGATGGCGGAGAGGAGCTTGGTACCGACACCACCACCGCGCTCTTTACCGTCGTTTCTTTTTCGGTCGCTCTGAGTGACGTCGTCGTTTTCTTCTCCTTCGTTTTCATCCCCCGCGGCGAGGGGAGAGGCTTTGGCGGTTTTCTTCGTCTTCTTTTGGGAGGAGGATCCCTTTCCTGATCCTCCTTTGGAAATTTGGGTCGGGGACGGACGTTTCTTGGCGTTGGAGAGCGAGGGGGATTGTTGCTTCAACGGCGTCGTTTTGAGGGAGTCGAACGCGCGAGATGGGGAGATTGGGGTGGTGATTCGAGCGGGCGAGATCGTCCCCGAGATGGACGCGTCGGCGTTTTCGTCGTTGGCGGCTTCTTCCTTCTCTTCTCCTTCTTCTTTGGTCGTCGGAGCATTTTCGACGGCTTCAGAAGCGGCGGCTTCTTTCTCCTTTTGCTGTCTCGCGACGGCGTCTCGTAGCGTCTTCTCTAAAGCGACGTACTCGTCGCACTTCTCCGCGTTCGGTAACTGTTCAATCATCAATCGAACGGTGTGTAACGAGTACCCAAAGAATTCCGGTCCGGAGATGGCGGTTTTCTTCGCCGCCTCGCCTTTTTGTTCGCGGATGGTTTTCGCGCGTTGCAAAACTTCGCCCCAACACGCGGTCGCGGATTTCTTTTCGATGACTATGGAGCCGTCTTCCGTGGTCAAGGAAAAGAGCGGCGTTTTCTCGGATTCGTCCATTTTAATCTCTTGCGTCCACGTGCACTTCTCTTCCAAATTTTCCGGGTCTAATTTGGAATACAACTTTGTGGTTTTGAAACCGAGCGGTAAGATGTAGTTCACGTTCGACCATCCTTTCTTGGCGTCTTCCGGCGAGTGCAACACCGTACCTAAACATTCGATGGTGACGCCGCCTACGGGACCGATGGGCGTTTGAAACGCTTCGTAACCGGTTTCGTCGGCTTCTTTTCGAGGCAACTCTTTCACGGCTTGCGCGGCTCTCTCGAGTTTGGCGAGAGGGTCGCCACCCGCGCCGCCTCCCGCGCGACGGCCGAGAGACGGTGCTTTTGGTTTCTTTTCTTTTTTCGGTTTCGGTTCTTTCGGTACTTTCGGTGCTTTCGGTTTCTTTTCCTTCTTTGGTTTCGGTTCTTTCGGCGCTTTTGGCGGTTTCGGCAACGCCGCGCTGTCGCGCTTGATGCTGAACGCGTTTAACGGTTTGTTTCCGAGCGCGGCAAAGAGGCGGCGGATGCGGTAGGCGAGATGGCGGCCGTGTACCCATTGCTTTTCCGTCTCCATGTCGTCTTCTTGCTGCTGCTGCTGCGGCTGCTCCTGCAGGTCCGTCGCGATTGCGGGCAAAGCGGTGGCCTCGTCTTCTTTCTTTTCCATCATGCGCATGCTCGCCATGAGGTCGTCGTCGGCAGCTTTATCGATATCCATGTCCTGAACACCTCCACCGAATTCGGGCACGTCAACGATGATGCCACCGCCCGGCAACGTCGCCACCGGCAATTTCGCGACGGGGACCGCTTTCTTCTTCTTCTCTTCCTCGGGCGCGACTTTACCCTTAAAATCCCACGCGAAGGCTAACTCCTCGTCGTCGCGAATGTCGTTGTATTTTCCGAAACCCCACTTGAAAGTGCCACAAATCAACGCGCGATCGTGCGCTTCGTTCCACCATTTCGCCGGCGGGGCGATCTTTTGTTGATCTGTTGGTCCCATGGAGACGTCTGGGACGTCCAACTCCATAGAGGCGCCTTCAATGCCGCCAACTTCTTGGACCGCTTTCCATCCGCACAGCAACATTTCCAACTTCAAAGCGTCTTCTGACGATCGCTCTTTGCAGTGCGTGTAAAAATGTCGGTCCGCGAAGATTTCGTTGAGATAATCTTCACCGCCGGTGGCTAAATGTACGATGGCTTTTTCGTCCTCGTCGATTTCGCCGAAAACGGTTTCGCGCAACACCGGCGTAATCGCTTCGTGACGTTGGACAACCAAAGACGCATAGCGTCTGCAAAACGCTTTCAAGTGCGCGATAGTTTTGTCGTTCTTCAACTGCGCGGTGTCGTAGATCTTCTCCCAGTTTCCAAAACCAAACATGGCTAATTTATCCAACGAAGAGCGTTTCTCTTGCCACGACCACTCCCAAATCTCGCCGTTGGCCATGCGTCTGTCTTCTTTCTTCTTCGCCGAGAGTAACAACGCTTGTTGTTTTTGCTCTTCCAGGCGTTTCTTTTGCGCTTCCAGACGCTTTTCTTCCTCGGCTTGTTCCGGCATTAACTTTTGCCAAAAATCCGGATCGTCTAAATCTACGTTCATCTTCTCCGAAGCTTCCGAGGCGAACGTCGCCGTGGCAAACAAAGAAGACTTTTCCTTCTTCTTATCCGACGGCCGCTTTTCTTTCTCGTCCTCCTCGGCGTCGACGACTTTTTGCTCCGAGTTTTGCAAAATCGAGTCGATATCGTCGGAGCCCCACTTCTGGTATCTCTTCTCCGCCTCTTCTCGAGCTTCGGTGAGGAGCCCGTACGCTCCGTGCTTGAGCAAATTTTCAACTTCTTGTCTTTGCTCTTTCGCCGATTTCGCGGAGGGCTTTTGTTGTTGTTGTTGTTGTTGTTGTTGCAGCGCAGCGTTCTCTTTATCGCTATCGTTATTATTGATATCGCCGAAAATGGCTTGTTCTAAACCAAGTTTCATGGACGCTCGAGTAAACATTTCCTTCTCGTACGTCCCTCTCGAAACCAAGCGGTACACCTGGACTGCTTTCGTTTGGCCAATTCTGTGCGCTCTGGCTAACGCTTGCGCGTCGTTTTGCGGGTTCCAATCCGAATCAAACACGATGACTGTATCCGCTTTGGTCAAGTTGATGCCTTGACCGCCGGCCCGAGTGGATAATAAGAACAAAAACGCCTCGGAATCTTCCGCGGAGAATCGGTCGATGGATTCTTGGCGTTTCTTTCCAGTCACGCCACCATCTAATCGCTCGTATTTATGGCCTCTGGCGCGATTGTAATCTTCTAAAACGTCTAAAACGCGCGTCATTTGTGAAAAGATTAAAACTTTCGAGCCGTTCGCTTTCAATTTCGGCAAAAGCTTATCGAGCAATTGCAACTTCCCGCTCGCCGAGACGAGTTTGTCGATGGTAACGGTCATCGTTCCGTTCGAAACGGCATTTTCGACGCCGTCGAGAAGGAACGGGTGTTGACAGCACTTGCGCACTTCCATCATGACGTTGCGAAACATAGAAAGCGCATTCTCGCCGTTCTCTTCCTCCTTCATTGAGATCGTCGCATCGTCCGAGCCAGACGCCGAGGATAAGAACGAAAAGTTGCGCTCAAACAACGCGCGATAGCACTTCTTTTGCAACGGCGCCAACTCGCACTCGACTAACGTTTCAACTCTCGGGGGCAACTTTTGCTCCACATCCGTTTTCAAACGTCTCAACAGGTACGGTTTTAACACCGCGTGCAGCGCGTCCACGTGATTCGCGGTGGAGATGTTGCCGAAGACTTTTTCGAATTTTTCGCGTTCGGCGAATCGTTGCGGGTCGACGAATTTCAACAGACTCCACAATTCGCCGACGTTGTTTTGCAACGGCGTGCCGGTCAATAGCAACGTCTTTTGCTTTTTAAACAAGGAAAGTTCGTTGAAGAGTTTACCTTCGCTGTTTTTCAACTTGTGCGCCTCGTCGACAACTACCGCGGACCATTCAATTTTACCGAGCGCGTTTTTATCAAAGTTCACCATCTCGTACGTGGTCAACACGACGTCCGCTCTCGACCCCGGGGATAAAGTGTTTGATTGCTCGTCTTTAGGCCACAAACACTTGTCTCGGATTTCCGCGCGCGCTTTTGCGGTTCCGCTGTACACGACGACGTTCAAATGCGGTATCCACGTTTGGCACTCGCGTTCCCAGTTCACTAACGTAGACAACGGCGCGACGACCAGCGTTGGAAGGTCCGGGCGTACGCGTTCACAAACAACTTCTAAAACGTTAATTGCTTGCGCGGTTTTACCTAATCCCATCTCATCGGCTAAGATGCAACCTGGACGACCGGCGTGAAAATTGCTCGTGATCCATTTGACGCCTTCGGCTTGATACTCGCGCAAAATGAAATCGGTGTGTTTGCCGTTGAACTTCTCCGGTTCGATCAAAGCATCGTTTGTCGTCCACACTTTCGCTCGCACTTCGCCGTCCTCGGGTTTCTTTGCGGCGTCTTCTAATTCGCCCGCTTTTTCGTTCTTCTCCGTCCATCGCATCTCCTCCTTGTTGAAATCCGGTACGCACGAAGGAAAATGTTCCTCGACAAACTCGAACGATTCCTCCGTCAACTCGTCGTAATTCAAGCCTTTCCACTTGCACAGATACAACGCTCCAGGTTTCACCGCGACAATTTTATCTAGTTCCATGACCTCCTTAGCCACGTCCACGGACACACTCTTCGTATTGGCTTCCCCGGTGACTGGGTCCACCTTCGGAAACTTGATGTACAGTTGCGTCAATCTTTGCTTCTCGACGAAGGATTCTGGAACCCATCGGGAGTGGAAATACGCGACGTTTTTAAACTTCACCAAAAGCTCAATCTCTTTCGTTTCCGTCGTTTCCGTCGTCGTTTCCTTTGTCGCGCTTTTTTTCTCGCGCCATCCCAAAACTTTCTCCACGTTCTTCTCCGAGAATTTCTTCGCATCGTCTTCTTCCTCGTTCGACGATACCGTCGGCCATCGATCGGACTCCCACGCGACCGCGTCTCTGGTCCCGATGCCGCCACCCAAAGCGATCATCATCGCCGCGCCAGTCCGTTTTGGTTCTCGATTATTCTCTCCGTCATCGTCGCTCGTTTCTTCTTCTTTACTCTTCTCCTTTCCTTCTTTTTCCTCCTCCGGGAGGACTTTCGTCGTCTCTTCCCTCAACACTTGACACCAAAACTTCTCCTCTCGTTTCGGTTTCCTCGCATGTCCTCCACCGTTTTGTGCAAACAGTTCGTCGCCGGACATGAGCGGCGTTTTCACCTCTCTCCCGCTCTTCGTCTTCGTCGCGATGCACGCGTCGTCCAAATCTTTCGGCGCTCGTAAAAGCACTTCTCCCGCTTTTTCCAGGCATCCCTCCGCGTTCGCCAACGCGCGAAGCACGGTCGATTGGACGTGATGCGGAAACGCGGATTGGAGAATGTCCAGTTCCGCGGGCCATTTTTTTTCGAGCATCACATCTGCGCGGCGCGCAGTGGTAGTCGCTCCGTGCTTTTGTTCTTCGTGCGCATCATCTGCCATCGCGTCGTTTTTGGTGTTGTCGTTCTTCTTCCGCGCGCAAAGTGCGTGTCTTTGACGTGCGGAGACACCTCTATTCAAAAGAAGTTTGAATTTTTGAACTCCTTTTTTGCGTTTAGGGTAACGCCTTTTTTTTGAACACATTGCACAAAAAGCAAATGTAACATGCGATACAAACGTACTGGTAGTATATATCGTAAGAATAAAGAACACGAACGACACACACGCGCGCATAGAAAAGAAGAAGAGCAGAGGACTCGCAGTGAGCGCGACGACGACGGTTTTAGTTTTACTCTTTTTCTTGTTGTTGTTGTTGTTGTTGTTGTTGTCATCATCATCATCGTTTTGCCCCCTGTAATTTTAACCAAGAATAAAAGAATAGTATGGATCTGAACTCGGCGTTGCGAGAGGAGTTCGACGCGTTGAAGAAATCGTCCGCGGCGCATAGTATTCCGCACGCGCAGTTGCAAGCGGCGTGGGCGAGGACGATGGAGCGCGCGTTG
>Ga0115556_1001057_pt1 | contig 18857 bp, 11 predicted proteins | sample COGITO_mtgs_1104_5_FD_87282 | JGI IMG/M metagenome (GOLD analysis project Ga0115556, IMG submission 87282) | Pelagic marine microbial communities from North Sea - COGITO_mtgs_110414 | ecosystem: Environmental > Aquatic > Marine > Epipelagic | place: Germany:Helgoland, sampling site Kabeltonne... | reverse complement strand
GTGGAAGCGAAAGTGGAAGCGATACCAGTACTGGTTCGAGCGGTAGTTCAAGTAGCAGTGGTAGCAGCAGCAGCAGTGACAGTGAAGAAGAAAGGGTACCTCCCCCGAGGGAATCGGCAGATTCTGTCTTCGAGGGCGTAAACCCAATGCTGAATAACGCGGCAAAAATGAAAACGAGAAGTTAGGGCTTCAGGACATTTCTACAATACGAACGACTTTCGATAAGCCTAAAATATGTTTATTTGGAACATAACCTACTTTTACAGTGCCGAAAGATAGTAATATGTGGTGCTCACACGTGCTATAAAATTGGATATCATGTAGGGTGATCAAACCGTTCGAAATGGTTTCTTGAAAGATTCCGTGTGTTGAGCACGTGTTGAGTGTCTCCATCCGGAACTCCAACTATTTCTTCAAGGTTTTGCGAGTACCAGATGTACGCACTAACAACCCTAAGTTCCTAACGGTTGCTCATTTCACCTCAAGATGTACACCCTTCTTTACATTTTGCTTCTTCAGAGGACTGCCCTAGCTTACAACCTCCCTTCTCTTGAATCATTATCTGGTGATTGGCAGACTTATCATCGTGGGCTTTACCCTGATGTTGACCCTCCTGAGTGGAAGGGAGTGCCGCACGGCATTGCCTTGCCCACTGCCAACAGTTTGGTAGGTTCTCTCATTGCTAGCGAGAACGTTTTCGCCATAAGATCACTGACATTCCCTCCATTCACGAGTGGCCCTTACTCGACTGTGGAGAGAAATTCTAGTCAGCTTGGCCTCCTTTCTATCAACGGAGAGCCTGTCTTTACGGAGCATTATAGATGGAGCCCATATGGGTTTAATAGGAAGGGATCGACTAGTACAGTGCAAGTCCACTCAGAAGTGAGACTTCCTTTGAGTGATTTTTTTGTCATGATGACAATGAATTTCTCCTCCGCTTATGTGGATTATGACGACATCGAACTCCAGTTGAATCCAAACGTCAGATCTTTTCCCGCTAATGCTGTTAACTGCAGCGACCACCAGATTCATTATCCGGAATTTATGCAGCGAAATTGCTGGAATTGGTATGCGCCCAGGTCATTTGTGAACGAATCTGCTGCATTCGTTGAGGTTGATGATGGTGTTTGGGTTGACCACGAAAGTGGAGCGATCACTTCCATTAAATTTGCAAAACACGAGAACACTTACCGAGTTGTGATTGCGTTCGGGAATGACGTTGGTGCTGCTAGCATGGCTCAGGCCGTCCTTGACAATTTTGATGCTCACTTTGAAGCTGCCAAAACCGATCGCGAGGAGCGATTCAAAAGTGTGTTCGACGACGAGGACGACAAATATTTCACAGGATCTCTGCCAACCCTAGAAACCGACGACGTTGACCTTGAGCGAGTCTACTACAGCGGAGTCGTTGGATTCTTAGAGTTGCACCGCCACGTCAACGAAAGAAACCCTCATGTCCCACACGCTCCGCCTAATACAACCACCGCATACGTGACTGGTAGCGGCGAAAATTGCACCACAAACATATTCTTTTGGGATATCGCGTATGCAGCAACTTCATACAGCCTTTTAGACCCCGTTAATACACGGGCCTCAATTTTATATTTCATAAAGATGGCCGGAAATGACAATGAGAGCGGTTGGGGAATCGATTTGATGGGCGGCATCAATGTAGGCAATCATTACGCAGCAAATGATTTCAGCATTTTTAAACTTTCTTACAACTACGTAGCTGTCACTGGTGACTACGATTTCCTGAACGAGCTGGTCGAAGATAAGCCTGTCATTGCCTGGATGGAAAATTTCGCGTTAGCCTTTAAGAATAACACAAGAAATGTAGAAGGTGGGATAGACCTCGCGGATTATGGCGAATCCGAGAACCTACTTGAATGTGTTCCAAGTTATGAGCACAAGGTTGCGGCATTCAACAGCGCTAATGTTTGGATGATGAAAGTTCTGTCAAACTTGATCGAAATTTCTGGCGAGGGTGAAGACGATAAGGTAAAACAGCTCCGTGACGATGCTGATGAGCTTGCGGCGAAAGTTTTGGAACTTTATCAAAATGGACAGGGCGTATTTGCAGCGCGCAGCCTCAACGATACCGACGTTCCTGTGAGAACTGTGATTGATTTCGTTTATACAACCGAATTCATGTCGGAATATTTCCCGAGGGAGATGGCGGATGAAATGGTAAAGTTCGTGTCGGACGAGCTGCTCACCGAAAGTTGGATGAGAGCGCTTTCTCTTTCGGACGAGGCTGCGAAAGATTCTGACAGAACGGACCATGGTCCCAACGGAGCCTACAACGGCTGGCCAGCACTGACGAGCAGCGCTATGATAAAACTCGGCCACTTGGACGAAGGAGTAAAATTTCTCATTCGAACGGCACAAGTAACCAAGTTGGGACCACACGGACAAGCCACAGGGATAATAGAGAACGATGACGGCATTTTCGTTGCTTACAAGCCATTCGAAGTGACGCTTTTCAATGAAGTCACGTCGTTAGATTTTGTCGAGAGTGTGCTCGTGGGAGTGTTTGGACTGGATCTGACGAATAGCCTGGGCAGCAGCAGCATACCGTCTCTGCTCAGCGAGAGCGAACCAAGAGGGGTGGAAGCTAAGTTGAGAGGATTGAGGTTCAAAGGCGGTTTGGTGAATTTAGAGAGTAATAGTGAAGGAATATACGTGACCGACCGCATGACTTCTACCCCATGAGTATTATTAGTGCCGAAATGTTTTCTAATGAAAGCGAAACTGAAAGCACGAAGTTTTTTTTCACGACAAGAGTTTTTCACAAAATTCATCGTCCTTCGAGCTCAATCTCATACTCATTAGAATTCATGGTCCCCGTTCTCCACCCAGCCTTCCTCATCGTTCAGTCTGTCGATCTCACCCCTTATTATCTGGTTGTCTTTGTGGTCGAGATCAAGCGCCGTCATGAAATTTGCCATTGCATCGTCAATCATCCCCAACTTCTTGCACACCTTGCCAATGAGAAAATGAACGCTTGCCTCACGAGGAGCAGAATCCCGGACACTGTGGAGAGCAGAAAGCGCCTCACTGTAATTATTGAGTGAGATGAGAACATTGGCTCGCTGGAAGGTCGCCTGCGGATTGTTGGGCTCCAGCCTGTGCGCAATCTTTAGGACATCGAGGGCATCATGGAACTTTCCGCTAGCTTGCAAAACCATACCAAGGTGACAGTGCAAGACGCTCGACTGCCTGTTGATGGAAATTGCTCGCTTCAGGTGGTACTCCGCCAGATCAAATTTCTCCTGTCTATAGTAAATGCTACCCAACCCGTACCAGGCGTTGTAATGTCTCTCATCGCATCGAAGCGCGTGTCTAAAACAAGCGATGGCCTTCTCGAAGTCTTCATTGCTTACATACTCGTGTCCGCTCAGCGTGTGGCTGTAGTGGAAGTCAGGCTTGACTTGGATGCTGCGGCGAAAGAATTTCAGGGCCATCTCGTGCTCTTTCTGCAGCGAAAAAGCATTGCCGACCACACACCAAGTTTCGGGGGCGAACTTGTCAAAATCAATGACCCTCTGTGCGAGGGTGCAGAGCTCAACCTCCTGCTTCAGATGCCACAGAACCGTAGAGTAAATTTCCAGGCCCTTCACCCGATACGGCTCGAATTGCTGCATGAGGCAGAATGCAACCCTACTCTTAGGGTAGTTTGAGATCTCAAAATAACTCCGTCCGATCATTTGCTGCACCCAACCTGTCTGGAACTGGGGCGTGGAGACACGCCGAAAGAGTTTGAGGGCTTGTACGCATCTATATTGTGAAAGGAGGGTGTAGGCGCTTCCGAGCGTTGCGAGGAGAGAGAGGATTGACTCCACACCTGTCCCCAGGTCGTTATCGTTATCGTTATCGTTGTCGTTGTCGTTGTCGTTGTCGTTGTCGTTGTCATGATCGATATTTGTGTGGTTGGGGTTGTCATCCTCTTCATCATTGTTGTCGTTATTGCCGTTACTATCTGGAGGAGGAGGGGGAGGCATTGGCATACCCTCAGTTGGAGAAAAAATATTCCCCAGAACACCCCCACCAGTACTCCTCTCCATCGTGCTACCAAAAGATAACCTATTCCCCCCCCCACCCCTCTTCCCTCCCCTCTTCATGATGGCGCTCACGCTTCCACCTCCCGAAGTGTTCATTGTGTTCATGGTGTTCACAGTATTCATAAAGCGGCTATCCATGTTTCTCGTGACGTTCATGCTCACGCTGCCTCCGCTGGCATGCAGAAAAGAATCGCCCAGTCCCCCGCTGGAGTCGTAGAGCTCCCTCTGAGCGACCTTCTTCGCGCGGTTCACTGGCGTCTGCAGGTGGATCATCTGCCGTTCAATGGGGGTGAGGTTCGGAGTCGCGAACATCGAACCATGCGGAGCAGCACGACTGTGGCTCTCATCGGGAGGGAGAGAGGCGCCGGTAACTTGGAACTGGATTTGTGTCTGAATATTATTGATGCTCTCATCCTCGAATTTGTTGTTGAATTTGTTCCCATCATTCTGACTAGAAACGGTGGCAGGAGCCGGGCGGAGGGGAGGTGACGCGTGAGAATGATCGCCTCGATCGTTCTGATGACTATTACTCAGCCAAGCCGCATCAGTAGACCCAAATATCTCGCAAGAGGTCAGGCAGCACAGATGGTTTTCAGATGAGGCAGCTGAGGAAGACGTGTACCCCAAATCAGCCAGGGCTGTGTAAGCCAGGAATAGCGTGGGATCCAGCTCGAGACACATGCGGTAGCACAGGATCGCATCCGCCTTACGCGCGGGGGATTTGTGTAGGAAGGTTGCCAATAGATAGATTCCTGCAGCTCCATTGGGAATTTTGTTGCACTTTTTTGCCATTTTCTTGTTACTTTTTGACTCCACTATGGACCCGTCGCCAGAATTAGCGGCCACAATAAGAGGACAGGATTCAGAAAAACCGCGAGTGCTTATCTCCGTGTCGTGCGTTAGCGCAGCCTCGCCGGTGGCCAAGTCATTCAGCTTAAAGCAGCACTCAGCAAGGAGGTAAACACTGCCCTCGTTCATATTCCGGTAGAAACGAGGGTTTATATCGTCGCCGACAGGCTCTTGTAACACCGCATAAGCGCGGGAGTACTCTTGGTTGTGGAAATATGACAAAGCAAGCAAGTACCGTGACTGCTGAGAAGGGTTGTGAGCATGGAACCGGTGTGACAGAAAGATGGCATTCGGAAAAAGATGTAGGTTGTGATTCTGGGTGATTAGGGAGATGTAACTCAATGAAGTTGGGTCTAGAGAACTTTGGGGGTTTTGGGGAGAGGGGGAGGCGGGAGACATCCTCACGGTTTCGGCGGGGGAACCCTGCAAGGTGTGTTTTTGGAGTATTTCTTTAGGTTCAGACTTAATCAGAGTGCTATCGACGACGACAGTTTTATCTCAGATGGCCCAAGGACGTGTATTGAAAATTTCCGAAATCAATAAGTGGTGCAAGACGAATGAGCCATATCTCCGGCTAAAATGACACGACAAAGACACGAAAAAGACAAGACGACATTTAGACTCGCAATGCGTGTCGCTTCTTTCTTCTCCTTTTGGAGCCGGAGAGCGACCAATCAGATGAAAAAGAACAGCACACGCTTTAACACCTCTCGAGGAAAATATTCCAGACTTCGAAATTTGATACTTTGCCGTCTGCGCCGCGTCATGATCATCAACTACAAAATCGCTTTGTTTGGGAATTACAAGCTGGCCAAAACTCTGGAGATTTCACGATTGCGTTTTGAAATGTACTTGCGGCGTGTCGAGCGCATAGCCTTGGCAAAATATCGACTAGAAATATTTGAAGAAGTTTCCGAAAATGTGCGGCTTGGCACAAGCTGCAATAATTCTTCAGAATCAGAGAAACTCTCTGCCATCTCAAATCATCAAATTGACCTTCTCAGTGAGCTTCAACTTGCAGAGAATGACCTCGTTGAGTTCCTCCGCATGGAGTCGTACCATGCTGCCCAAGAGAAGCACCGAGACAACATGGCGGGGAGAATAACCTTTGCGCCTCAGATTGCGAAGCGGGAGAATTATTGGGTTAAAGTGAGACGTGAGCAGGAGAAAGAGATGACGAAGGCACCAGAAAACATCTTTGAAAGAACAGGACAATGCGAAAATAATAGCGAACTTGTACTCTTTTCTTGTTGGGCGAGCTGCATTCTTCTCCCTCTGTTTTCGTCGGCGGAAACGAGAAGAAGTTCACCATTCTTTTCGCACACTAGGCGGATTAATAATCGCGAGGCTGATGAGCAACACCGAAAAGTGACTGCTAAAATCTCTAAATATTACGTCAATGGCACCAACCCAGACCTCGTGATCCCCGAAGCACGACTTTCTGCCCGCTTTGAAAGCTACATCTTTGTGACAGTTTTGGAGTCTTTCGACGGCCAGCGGTTTATGACGATACGGGAGGGGCCGGAAGTAAATTTAAATGACAGTAAATCGGTCAAGTTGACTCCTAAGTCGGCGGAGTTGTTTCGATTCCCTTTGGAGAATCGAAACATGAAACTATTCGAGATCGAAGACTCTGCAAGAACGCGGGAAGGGATACTGGTCGTACCGGAGAAAGAAATATTTCCCTATAATTTTACGATTCACTTTGAGGACTTTCATTGCTATGTGGACGAGAAAGTTTTGGATTTGTACAACCACGTCCTCGGCGAGTTGAAAACACTGCGCTCGGCGCCGAGAAACTGGCTGGAGACAAGGAGGCGCTCTTGGTTCTTGTGGTTCAAGGCCGACCCTCAGCGAAAGGCTGAATTGAGCGAGAGGCGTGCCAAAGTCTTCCGCATGTACTTTGGGGTTCCGGACGTGGCAAAATACTGGCGCAAGGAGGCTAAGGACAAATTCATCCGCTCTGTTGGTATTCAAGTGCATTCTCGCGAAGACGAGTCTCGCGAAGATTTGGTGGCGGGAAGAACATGTAACCAAAAGGTCCACAATAAGGTCGCAACTGGAGAGATCGCACGTGAGAGTGAACTCTATACGAAGGCGATGGCAGAAGGGGCCGTTGCTGACATTTAGTGGTATATCAAATGTTAAAATGAACGAATCGTTAAATTATCATCACCTCATTAATTCTCCACCATCACACCACCATCATCGTCATCGGTGATCAAACAAGGTCTGAAGAGCAGCTCATCAATAGTGCCAAAGTTGTACTCGGCGACGTCATAACCCGGAAGGAGGCTAATACAGCGAGACCTGAAACTAAAAACTAAGGGCAGACCAGTAGGGATCTCGAGCTGGCTGATCTTATCCTCCGGAATCTCGCACAAGTGCATTAATAGACCCCGAATGGCGTTTTCTGAAGAGGCTATGAGAACGCGCTTACCCTTTGCTATGGAGTCAGGAACGATATGTTCGGTGAAGAAGGGGATCGTGCGGTCCATGCAATCCTTTAGCGATTCCGTTTTGGGCAACTTGCGGTGTATCACAATATTCTTTGCCTCAATACTCCGAATGATGGATTCGCTCAGAGAAATCCTGACATCATTGCCGAGATACTTCTGGTAGCGTTCATCGTTTCCCGGGTAGTTCTTATCAAATGAAGACGTTTTTGGAGGTCGCGTTTCAAAGCCACGGCGCCAAGCCAAGAATTTCTCCTCCCCGTGCCGCTGGTTGACCATCCGTTTCGAGAGGCCTTGAAGCGATCCGTACTGTCTCTCGTTGAGTCTCCAACTCTTCAAAATCGGTACCCACAGTGCGTCCTGAGCATCGAGGATACACCACGCGGTTTCAATCGCCCTCGAAAGCCAGGAAGTGTAAACTAGATCAAACTTGATTCCATTTTCTCTGAGGGCAAGTCCCGCAGCACGAGCCTCTGCCCTGCCTTCAGGGGCAAGAGATGCGTCAAGCCAACCGGTGAAGATTTTCAGCTTGTTGAATTCGGTTTGTCCATGCCTAACGATGACCACGTCGTTATAGTCGAGGCGGGGTGCCTTGACGAACGAAGGTACGCTGTTCGACTCCTCCGTTTCGTTAAGCTGCGGCTCATCCAACTTACTATCATCTGGCTCTGGCTTGGGAAAAAAAATTCGTTCAGCCTCGAGTGCTTTTAGAGAACGGACCATTGGGATCTCCGAAGAAGTTGTTTCCGCAGTTTTTGTTGCTGTCGCTGTCGCTGTCGCTGTCGCTGTCGCTGCTGGCGTTGCTGTTGCTGTCGCTGTCGCTGCTGGCGTTGCTGTTGCTGTCGCCGTCGCCGTTCCCGTTGCTGTCCCTGTCCCCGTCATTCCTGCCGTCGATCTCGTTACTGCAGCTGTTCCCATCTTCGCGTCGATTTCTGAGCCAACCCCCTCCCTCAAAGCTTTCTCCCTCTTAAGCGCTTCCCTGAGAAGGCCTGGTTGCTCGAGAAAGACCCCATTCATCCCAAATTCACTCATTGTTGACTGCAACGATTGCCAGGGGAAGAGGTGCCAAGAATGATGAGCAACGAGTACATTGTTCATGGCAGGCAGCGTTCAGTTGATCTGCCGGTACTCACCTGCGACCATTTGGCAACCGTCGAATTGCCAGCCCCCAACTTGACCAGGTTAGCGCCCTTGTCAGCGATTTTGATAGGCACGAGGTCACCAGTTCTCGTCAGGTCGAAGTTGTAAATGATTGGAATGCTTGTGGGAATAGCAACCATCTCAATGTTGGCATCCGTGATGTTGTCGATGATCTTTACCAGTCCCCTCAGGCTATTTCCATGGGCTACAACGCATACGTCCCGGCCCTGCCGAAGATCGCAGGCGATACGATTATGCCAGAGCGGTTCACTGCGACACATACAGTCATGTAGGGATTCAGTTGTTGGCAGTTGGTCGCGACGTAGGTCAGCGAACGCGCGGTTATTTCCCGGGTATTGCGGGCTGTCACGGGACGCAGCGGGGGGCCGGTCGAATAGACCGCCGCGCCATTTGGCCACTATCTCTGAGCCGAGGATCTTTGTGGTTTCGACCTTGCTCAGGCCTTGTAGAGCGCCATAGTGTCGTTCGTTCAATCTCCAAGATTTAAACACAGGCAGGTAGATGAGGTCTAGCTCCTGCAACAGAAGCCAGACACTGCGGACAGCTCTCTTCAAGCGGGACGTATAAATCATGTCAAACCTATACCCGCTTTCAACAAGCAGCCGAGCAGCGTGGGCCACTTCACGTATTCCCCTGTCCGAAAGGTCAGGGTCCGACCAACCTGTGAAGGTCTTGTTCTCATTCCACAGGGACTCGCCATGACGGAGGAGAATCAGTGTGCCAACTTTCTTCTTGGAGGAGCTTTTCAGCGTGAGAACATTGAGAAGGAACTCCTTCACATTTCGAGCAGTCGCCTCGGACAAAGCAAACAAAAATTTTGGTGTGGACTTTATGGTTTGGAAAGGGTGGAGGTCCCGGTCGGGAAAAATTTCTTTGTACCCATCATCATCAACATCCTCGATACGTTGCAATTTACCAAGCGGAGGATCAAAGGTATACTTCACATTTTCATCTTCTTCAGCAGGGGGAAAGTCGTCACCTGGAGATGGGTCAATTGCAGACCCGACGTTGGAGTGCAATAGTGAACGACGAGGCTGCAAGAGCATAGCATGCGGAACACTGAAGCCGATACCGGGCGGAACGACTAGGATAAGGACCAGAGGGAGAATAATTAGGATCATTTAGAGCAGAAATGACAAGTTTAGAATTCCTTTGACGAGTTTAGAATTCCTTGGATATAGGGGGATAAACAAGTTGTTTAAATTTTTTCCATAAAGAGGCTTAATATACTCTCTGACCGTCCGTCTTTGTCAAATTCAAACAAAAATTATGCCCAAGAAGAGTAAAACAAAGAAATTATCTGTGAAGTTTGCGAATGAAGCAAATAATTGCCGATTAAAGTGGTCAGGAGGGATCAGCTGAGAAATTGATTAGATACACATAGTATTAGGAGTATCAGAAAGCTGAGGCCTCACAAATTGTATTCTGACGTGAAAAATTCACCTAAAGTATCCATCTTAGAGTACAAGAACGAGCTCACACATCCGCACACCAGACCAGTATGAGATTTGCAATGTTCCTCCTCCTTGTCCAGCTAGGCTGCGCATTTGTGTGTCCCTCCACTCTCAAATTGATGAAATCGTGCGGTGTAGAGACTTCCATCCATACCGACAACCCAAAACATATTAACGAAAGTAAGAATACGGACCACCATATAGGATATGACGTGGATACCAATATCGAAGAGGCAGTGAATTTTCAGTCACCAAACTGCAGAAGGTCTGTCCTTCGCAAAGTTGGTGCGGTAACCTCCATTGCTGCGGGGGTGATGCCAACTTTGTGCTCAGCTGAAATGGTGACTTGGGCTTGGGAAGGGAAAGGAGCGAACAGAGTGCCTTCCCGGTCCGCAGCTGTGTCAGGTTCCAAGCCATCCTCGGACCCAAATGCCTCACCAAGAAAATCTGCTACAGTGTCATTGATATTCATCACTTATACGACAAAAATTCTCATAAATTATGACGAAAACATTCGCCTTTACTGGAGAGGCAGTGTGATGAAGGGCGCCAAATTATTAAAGACCCCCAACGCCAGGCAGAAATACATCGAGGGCGAGTTTGCCGGCCTTTCTGCTTCAGTCGCCAACGGGCTGGCGGACTTTCCGGGAAGTATATCGGACCTGGCAGCTTTTTTCGTGCGTTCCTATGGTGTCACTGGCAATCCCCAGAATGACAACGAGTTCAGACGACAGCTAGGCATACTATTCAGTCTGCTGCCCCCAAGCGAGCAGCCCCCAGCGTCTTATTTAGACCAGCTCTTACTGACGGTGCCTGAGTACTACCGGAACAACAACAACAAGAATAATCGCTATTTCTCCCTCAGCGACAGTCCTCTCGACCAGCTTCTCCCCACTCGATTTATCGCCGTGAAAAAGGAAGGGTACTACGTGCTCACGCCTGAAATCCCACTTTGGGAGAAGTTGAAGAATGGGGGTCTGGGTGACGTCAAGAATGAGTACAACACCGTCTTCGGTCCGACTTCAACCTCGCCTCTTTACCGGTCGCTGTCGACTTTGCCGGCGAAAACTTACGGACTTTTTGCGCTCAGCGGGGGGCTGGGATGCGCACTGACACACTCGGCAGTTATACCACTGGACGTCGTTAAGACTAGGCTCCAGACAGAGCCACAAAAGTACGAGGGTCTTGTCGGGGGAGCCATCAAGATTGCCAAGGAGGAGGGGAAGGGAGCGTTGTTTCTGGGGGCGCAGGCGACGATTGCCGGATACCTTTGGTACGGTGTGAGCGTATACCCAAGCTACGAGCTGACCAAGCGCGTGTTGAGCCCGTTGCTGGGTTTGTCGAGCGGAAACATTTCCCTTCTCAGCGGTAGCTTAGCGGCGGTCATCGCGAGCTTTGGGTTAACACCGATCGAGGCAGCTCGAATTCGCACCGTAGCCGAGCCAAACACGTACAGAGAGATTGGACTCGCTGGAACCCTCGCAAAAATTTCTGCGGAGGGCAAGGGACGAAGGTTCGGAGGCTGGACCAAGTTATATGATGGGTTGCCGCCTCTCATGTTGAGGCAAATTTTGTTCGGAACTGTGAAGTTCTTCGCATTTGACTTGATTCGAGATTTTTCTTTCTCGGCGTTGAGCGAGGCAGGAATTTTGGAGGCGGGTGGGGGGCAAGAGGGTCTAAAACTGCTCCTAACCTTCGCCAGTGGAGGGGCTGCTGGGGTGTTGAGCAGCGTTGTGAGCCAGCCAGCGGACTCCATACTGACCTATATCAGCAGATTGAAGGGGTCAGGCTCTGATAAAGTTGACCTAAATGATCCTATCTCGATTGTAAAGGGATTTTTGGAAGAGTCAGGCGCAGCTGGGTTATTCAACGGTCTCGGAAGTCGTTGCATATGGAGCGGATCGATTATAGGCGGGCAGTTTTTTTTGTACGAAATATTCAGGAACGCTCTCTCAGTTGGAACAAGCGACTTGGTTGAGCAGCTGATAGTGGATTTCACGTAGATTGAGCAGCTGTATATAGTGGATTTTAGGGTACGTAGATTTACGGAAGGACACTAAAATGTAGAATACTTTTCCGTTTCGGTTTCGCAAAGTGTCGTGGCTATGCCAACATCAAACCTTTAAGTTATGTTTCCATTCTTTCTTGTCACTGTCATTGTCATTGCCATTGTCCTTGTCCTTGTCCTTGTCCTTGTCCTTGTCCTTGTCCTTGTCCTTGTCCTTGTCCTTGTCCTTGTCCTTGTCCTTGTCCTTGTCCTTGTCCTTGTCCTTATTCTTGTCTTTTCACCTCCTAAACTCACTTGTCCACGCCGAAAATCTTAAAGTAGATGTTTCCGAGAATCTTAGGGAGCGCGTCAACGCCGAACTTAATGTCCTGCTTCAAGAAAGCAGGGAGATAATCCTTCTTATCTTCCTTCATGCGATATTCAACCTTGTCGTCATCCACAAAAGTGAAGGAAAATTTTGCATCCTCATTAAAGGTGCAAGACACGACGTCGCTCTCAATACCGTCCACTTTCATCCCAGTCACGCGCTCATAAAAAACCAACTTGCAGAACATGTCATCAAGCTCCTTCTCCGTGGCCTCATTGACTTCCGCAACCGCCCGAGCCTCAGCAGTCGCTTTCTTACCCGCTTCGCTCACATCTACCTTATCCACTGTCGAAGTCTCGAGGCCATTCTCTTCGCACCTCTTGGTCAGCTGCAGAACCTTAGCCTCCAGGAGATCAATACGCTCTTGCGCGACATCTTTGAACATGACAAGCTCCTTCTCCACATCGGTCTCGCGGAGCTTTGCGAGCTGGGCAAACTTGTGTTTGTAGTATGCCGCCTGACCAGGAGCGTCAAGGAAGTCGACCATTGAGTTCTGGACAACTTCCACAGCGGATTCGCTGCGCTTAGATTCCTTCCCAGGAGTATTCTGTAAAGTGGGGGTGTTGATTACTGATGAGAGAGGCATGTCAAAAATCCAGGTAAATGACTGATAGGTTTTTTTTAATAAAATAAGCAAGAAATGGTGGTGTACGGCGTTTTTTGTCGAAAAAACTAACTGTCACTTTTATTCGATAAAACGCCGATCACCACTATCATTTAAATCGAAATGTGTAAAAATGTTTAATAGTCGTAATGCAGCGCTTGTGGGAGCTCCTATTATCTCCTCCTTGACGACCTATATAATATGCAGCTCGTCCTTTACCAAAGTCAGCGAGAATATTTCGAACGCGCTCAGCAAGGTCAATAAGATTGGATCTACGGTAGAGGGCCTAGATGAAAGCAAAAAGGAGAATGTTCTGAAGAAAGTTCGGCTTGCAGTGACTGTGCTGCCGACGGGATCTGTGGGAGCCGGAAGCTTGTTTGGTAGCTTAGCCGCGCACAGACTCTTGCAGTTTAGAGTGATCAGTAATTTTCGGGTATTCAAAGTGTTTCCATTATTTGCAGTATTCGGTGGTACTTGTTTGGGGGGGATTGTAGGAGTGAAATCATCCGCTGGTGCGCTCTTATCGATCGGCAACAAAGCAGTCCTAGGCGTCGTTCTGGAGCAAGTAGGATTTCCTGAGTGGCTGGTGAATTTGTTGGTATAGTAGACGTGGAAACATTAAATAGCGATTTGTGTTGGCAGCAGAAACTAGCTAGCACCATTACTCTAGAAGCTTAATCTTCTCAAAAATTCCTACTCGCGAAACTAGAGGCTGCTTGCTGCCTCCTCCAACCCTGCCAGCAGATTCAATTACTCATTTTCATTACTACGAAAAGACCATCCGCTTAGTGCCTCTGGCTTCCTTTTCTTCTTTTTCGGTTCTGGAGGGGTTCCCTCCTCTTCTTTATCATCTTTCTCATCGTTATCATGGATATATGATAGCTCCGCGACGACGTTCTCATCATCAGCAGTAGAATCTTCGCCAAACGAAAGCTCCGCGACATCATTGTCCTCCTCTAAAACGAGACGCGTCACAATCCCATCCTCAAACTCGTCATCATCCTCATCTTCACTGACCGTATCGTCCTCCTCGAAGACGAGCGGCTTCACATTCTCATCCTCAAAGTCGTCATCCACGCGGTAGTTTTCCACGATGTGAAAGAGTTTCTCCTCTTCTTCATCTTCACTCTCGGCGGCAAAGTGCTCTTCATCATCATCACCATCACTATCACTATCATCATCATAATCATCCATCTCAACCCCCGTTTTTTCGAAGACAAGATCATCTAAAATATCGCTAAGGCGACTTTCGGTTGCTCGCTGGCTCGTAAAGTCATACGGCCTTCCATCGCTATCGTCGTTTTCATTATTACTGTCATCTTCTTCATCACTGGCTGATTCCTCCTCCCCTTCTACTTCCTCCTCCTCCTCCTCCTCCTCCTCCTCCTCATAATCTTCCTCTTCATCGACTTGGGAAACAACGCCTGATTCTTTCTCCTCAACAATGTTGTCCAAAATCTCTTCCAACCTGCTCACAGCGTTAGACGATTGCTTATAGGCGTGGGAGCTCCCCGCCGAGCCCATCTGGATAGCTATTGCGGCGTCAAGTACGCGCTGTCCAATCTTCTTGGCGCTTGAATGCAGATCTCGGACAAATTTTGAAGCTGCATCGAGCTGTTCCAGGAGCTCTCTGCCGTCAACCTCAAGCTGTTGAAGACGTTGATCGTTCACATCAAAATCTTCACGGAACGAAGCGACCTCGTCACGGTTCGCTCTCCAAAGATTTGCGACTGCATCCCGTCTTTTCATCGCATTCCCTTTCATTAGTGTCGCGAGGGTCTCTTGAACCGTCAGCTCCGCCCTGATTCGCTGTTGCTTGGAAATGAAAGAAATTTCCTCCGCAACGTCCTCACTGTCGTCAACGGCGGAGGCGTTTGTGAAAATTGGTTGGGGTGCAGTATCAGAGGGGCGGAAAAGGTGATCGAGCAGACCTTTGGTCGTCCTTGTCCCAGAAGAGCGTCTTTTTAGCTGCCCCATCATCTCGACTTTCACCTCATCTCCATCTTCGTTTCCGACATAAAATCCGGAGTCAAAATCAGCCACATTCATACTTTCGTGGTCACCGACTTCACTGAGTTCGAGTGATGTATCACCCCAATCCCCAAACCAACTATCCTTAACTCCCTCTCTTGACCTGCACCACTCGCGAATTTGCTCGATATTTCCACCCTCGTGTAGCTCATCCGGCAGCTCGTTTATCAGGAGATTGTAGAGCCACGTCCTCTCATCACTAGAGAACTCGATTATATCGCGCATCATCGAGCCTTCAGCGAACGCCGTTTTGGCGGTCGAGTCCGCCCGCCGCATAGCAGAACGTGAGGGCTCCATCGTGACAATCGCTCTTAAAAGCCTTTCTTCAGCTTGCTTTAGCGCGCCGCTGTAGGCATTGTCGCTAGATTCTTGCGGCGGCACAGTTGCGCGCCTCAGCTCCGGGGAAGAGAAATAGACCGAGTTATCTCCAGTCTTGGAAGGACCGCCAGCGAAGCCTTGCCAAATAATAGGCATCGTGTCCGAATTCTGCCCCTTCCCATCGTTGTTCTTCGATGCTCGCCGTTTCTGCCCGAGCAACATGTTTTCGTCCTCAAGCCAGAGTTGGTCACGCTCGTCATTGAATTGCAAACCGCCAAAGTATTGCTGCTGGTGTTGTTGCTTCTGCCGTTGAGATTCCTCGGGGGGATGAGGAGGAGAAAAGGGAATCTTGCTCATTTTTTTGGACTTTTTTCGTTTTGTGATGGGAATTTTTCTCACAGCGCCTTCAGGCGGGGCCATATCTCCGTCGGATACACCGCCGTCACCGCTCATACGCTGCAGTAACTTTTCAGGCCCACCATCTCGATTTTTAAGGTCAGCGGCAGCCAGAATTTCCTGCTCTAGCATGAGGAGAACTGGGCTACCCCCCGTTGTCATCGATCCATCAGTGCTCCTCTCCACCAAATTTTCCAAAAGTTTCGCAACTTCGCGTGCCTTTTCGTCTCTCTTGGGCAAGGAGTCCACAGACGCAACTATGTTCACAGCTTTGTCGAATACAGCATCGAACGGGCGGGGATATTTTACCGTCGGCGTCGCGTTAAATCGGTCGACCATATCGCGGAGCCGCCAGTCATCGATTGAGTAGCTGTTTCCTAGCACCACTTCGTCAACGAATTTTATACCGCCCTCAGCGCCACCATGACGCTCTATGTATTCGCCCGGATCTTTCAACCCGTGAGGGAGATTACATACCCGCACCGAGACATTAAATTCTTCCTCAATATTAGAAAAGTAAGTGGTGTGCTCCACAAGCCTCACGACAGCATTTTTTCCGGCCTCGTCGTTATCAAAACACAGGTAGATTGAGTTAGTAGGCGTAGGCGTGGGTTTCGAACAAGACTCTTTTGGAGGATTTGCCTTGGCGACGCGTAGACGTTCACGTCGCGGTTGATTCAATATCGCCGTCTGGGCGGCCAAGCGGAGCTGCTGTAGGGTGAGTGCAGTCCCCATGCTCGCCACTGCTGTCGTCACTCCACAACTATGGAGAGCCAATGCGTCGAAGTAGCCTTCGACGATAATAACAGGGGAAGTCAGAGGAGATTCCGTCATGCTCTGCAGTGACGATCGGCAAGTTGCCAACCCAAACATGAGCTCGGATTTCCGAAATATTGGAGACTCTGGAGAATTCAAATACTTCGACGGTACGAATTTTGCCTTCATCATTGATTTTCTTTGGCTGTCGTCGCCGTTGCCGTCATCGTCGTCAATATCCTGCTCAAGATGACGACCCCCAAAGCCAACAACAAATTTTCCATCACCCGAAAATATCGGCACCATCAGACGTCCTCTGAATCTCTCCATCACCCCCTTCCCGTCTTTCCCCTTCAACGCGATTCCGGACTCTATCACATCATCGGTGGTAAAATTTAGCGTGCTAGTGAGGTGCTCTACCACGCCCCCAGATGACGAGGAATACGTGTCAGGCGCCCAACCGAGACAAAATTCCTTGACAGTACGCACGCCGACACCCCGCTCCCTCAGGTGTGTCCGAGCAAGCCCACCGCCCCCCGACGCCAAAGGCGAGATCAACTTTTCGTGAAAGAATGCGGCCGCGGCCGTATTGATCAGCGTAAGAGTAGATAGGTGAGGATCAGTGAGGTTCTGTCCCTGGGAAACTTTCGACGACGAAAAGCGTCGTTGCGACAATTGTTCATCACCACCGCCAGTATAGTTCCCACCATTCCCAAAATTGTCGATTATTATCTCAATGACTTCGTTGAATTTAATCAAAGGGTTGTTTGCCTCCTCCATCTTCCGCACAAATTTAAACAGATCACCGCCTTCCCCGCACGAAAAGCACATGTAAAGACCTTTCTGGTCGTCCACGCTCATGCTCGGGTTGTTGTCATCGTGAAAAGGACAAAGGCACTTCAAACGACCGGGATGGGAAGTGGCAATTGATGAAGGGGGGAGATAGGACTGAACCACTCCTGTCAGTGGAATCGACGATTTCATACTTTCCAGCATGGTCGGGGAGAAATAGCGCCCTTTTCGAGGTTGCGCGGTTGAAGAAATCGAGGCAGTTGAAGCAGTAGGAGTTAACGACGAAGATGGTTCAGGCTCTATTCTTTGCGCAGCTTCTGCATCGTTTCTTTCTTGCTGTTTTGCCTTGTTATTTTTATTCTCCCCTCCAAAACTATTTTTATTTGCACTAAAGCTGCTGTAATGGTAGCCGAGAGGCCGGGGAGAAAGGAAAAATGCATAACCAACGACTTGAGACGTAAGGAGAAACGCCAGAAGTGTAAGGTTAAACATAAATAGCACCATCATGCAGAAAGATGAAGAGGGGTGGAATGGGAGGGGAAATAAAGGGAGGAGAAGGGTACAAATGGTAGGGGCGGGAAAAGTAAGCCAAGACAGACAGCGTTGATACAGGCGTATAATAATCAAAAAAGGGGCCGCGGTTCCCTTTTTTATCATATTACAAGGCTCTTCTTTTTTCGGGTTTGGGAGGAAGACAAAAAAGAACATTCATTGTTTGTAATCCTTGGAATATTTGTCACCAACGCACTGCTTGTACATTTTTGAGTGGAAAAACTGAATAAAATCACGGAAAATCTTTCGTCCCCTCCTTTTTTCAGCAGCAAAGACCTTCAACACTGCGTGATGATTTGGATCCTTTTGTTCTGTCTCGGCAATTCCCTCGCCTTAACTGCCAACGTGCACGGTTCGCTCGCGTTTCGCTCCCCTTCTCACCACTCTAAAAGAGATCCCTGCGGTGTGTTATATCCTGCTTCCCTCTGCTCTGCATTGAGTCCTGCTGCTGCCACATCATCAACGAAGCTGTCCGCCACCAGTAGCCCGATATTTGATATCCTCAGTCCTTCAACAACTTTAATTGCCACCGCCAGTTCTGACATAGATGGAATGTCTGATGATATTTTTGGGCCTGTTTTCATAGGGGGTATTTGCCTCATCTTCGCCGGCGTTGTCTCCGCCTTTATCGTAGCACAGATGGTCGAAGCTACGGACAGCTATGACGAGCTCGCAGACGCAGCTTTCAAGGAGATGAGAGGGGATTTTGCAGCCGATGAGAAGAGAAGGCAGAAGCAGGCGGAAAAGGAAAAAGCCTTTTCAGATGCTGCCTCTGCGAACAAACAAGACCCTTCCCCGGGCATCGTGCGCTTTGACGATGACTGACGGCAAACCGACGATTATGCCCAAAACAAGTATGAGGAGGAATGGAATTAAAGGTAGGACGCGACTTTTTAATGTTTTTAGTTATATTAATAGCAAAGTATTCATCGTCGTTGTCGTCGTTGTCGTCGTTGTCGTCGTCGTTGTCGTCGTTGTCGTCGTTGTCGTCGTTGTCGTCGTTGTCGTCGTTGTCGTCGTTGTCGTCGTTGTCGTCGTTGTCGTCATTG
>Ga0115556_1001054_pt1 | contig 18881 bp, 11 predicted proteins | sample COGITO_mtgs_1104_5_FD_87282 | JGI IMG/M metagenome (GOLD analysis project Ga0115556, IMG submission 87282) | Pelagic marine microbial communities from North Sea - COGITO_mtgs_110414 | ecosystem: Environmental > Aquatic > Marine > Epipelagic | place: Germany:Helgoland, sampling site Kabeltonne... | reverse complement strand
TGTGTTATTATCTAACAGGGGGATGTTTCTGTTAGTGTTGGAGCAATCGTTTTCGCCTTTCAAAAAAATTGAAATTTCGTTTACTTAAATACATTTTTGTAATACATTTTTCTTTCATAATATTATATAAATACATAATATATTTTTTATTTGAATCAATAATTTTCAAAAATCTTATTAAAAATATATATTATGATTTAACATATAATTTTTTTTATAATTTATTATCAAAAATAAAAATTAAATGTATAATAAATTAATTGATAATTTTATCATTAATGATTATACAAAATTATACACATATATATAAATATATAATCAAAAGTAAATTGTATACCGAAAATGTATTTAAATAAACGAAATCTCAATTTTTGGGATTTGTGTTGGAGAATGAGGTTTCCTTTTAGTTTTTATTATAGTTTTAAGGGGCATTTTGGGTGAAGGTCAGGATCCTGACTCAACTGAGGAGGCTGAGTCAGTTTCGTATTAGCAATCGTTAAGAGTGACTCTTTTTTGTCCCTTACAAACCGAAATCATTTTTCAATTTTATATTTTATAATGACGCTGCGCTACCTAGTACGTCCTCTTTTCAAGGACTGTAGCTTCGGAAGCCGGACCGCAACAGGTAGTTTTTGTTCACCTGAATGGTGCTGTGGGCTCTCACTTCTTCATCATCCCCATCTCCGTCTCCATTTTCATCCTCATCTCCATCTCGATCAAGTTCCTTTGTGAGTCTAACAATCTCTTCAAAAGAGGGTATGGCGTTGGCATCTTTTTCTGTGGAATTAATGTATATCATTTTCTCCTTTTCTTTGTTGTTCTGGTCAACCTGCCATGACTTCATTTTGCTTTTTTTGGTGACTGTCTTGACCAAATTGGAATTCCCAACGGCCACCATCCTTAATCTTGCCTCAACGCGCGTGTGAAAGATTTTTACACGGTTCAAGATACAAGCCTTCAAGTTAGGGTATGTTTCCAGGAACTCATGGCCGCGGACCAGTTCTCCTTGCTGATTGGTCCCTGCATTCTCACGCAAATCGAGGCTTATGACTGCCGGAGAGGAAAGGATTGCCTCTAATGTATTGGCTGCGACAACTCCCATGCGCAGCTCGTTAGAGCGAAGGTCAATCTCAAGTGTGAAGAAACTGCAGGCCTTGAGAGACGATAGTACACTGGCTAGTTGCTCGAGAACCTTTTGGCACTCCTCTGCAGATCTCGAATACTTATAGAGCGAGATTTTGTAGTGATTCTTTGTGGCCCCGTCGATGGTGACGGATTTTGATTTCTTCTTATTCTTATTGCCTACCAGTTTAGTTGTCGTCGCCGACTCGCGCCAATGCATCGTCGAGTCGGAGTTCGCTTTCGTATTCGGTGGTTTTGTCAGGAGTCGGGCTTCTTTCTTGAGTTGATCAATAGATATGGAAGAGGAGTTCTTTGAAAAGTACATCGGAGGTCGGTAGCCATCGTCGTCATTTGTCGCAGCCGCTTTTTCTTTGGTTGTCGCCGCTTCAGAAGCAACTGCAACCGGCTTGAGAACATTTTGAGGGAGATTCCAACGTTTTGTATCGGATTTTGAGTCGGTGTAAGTTGGAGGAGGGGAGGGAAAAGCAGCTTCCAATTTTTTGCATGCCACGGAAAGCCTTCGATAGTAGAGGGCTTTATTTCTGCTCGTGTTACTACTGTGTTCAAGTTTTACAAAGTTGAACATTGCTTTCGTCACCTCGTCAAAAATCTCTGCCTTGTTCGGCGAAGAGGGTTGCTGTGGTGGTTCAGACAGCTCCTCAAACTGCTCATCCAGGTAATAATCTTCATCATTATCGTCACGGCTCTCTTCGACGCCCGTCTTCTCCCTTGCCCTCCTACCTCCTCCATTTAGTTCCCCCTTTAAGCGATCCCTCTCCTCTATCTCAAACTCTCTCAGCCCAACTTGCAGCTTGATTTTTTTTTTGACCTTTCTGGGGCTATTTCTAGTGAAGCCCAGCTCCTCCCTGACCTCCTTCCTGAGCACCGGACACGGCTTTCTTGGCCTCCAGTCCTCGTCCACACTCGCATTTTTCCACTCGTCATAATTTCGCTGCCATGCATCCAGCGACCTTGGCCTCACCCACACCAAGCTCTTCTTCTTGATTTCAGCGTTGGACTCCTTCTTGAAATGTTCATGCACTGACGGATTGGTGGAGAGAGTGAGGAGATGCTTCTGTTGCCGTTTTATTTCCTCCCAGTCGTGGTCTAGTACCTTCCGGCGACGCTCAAACTTTAACTTCGTAGGGGCAGTAGAGGGACGGAAGGAACTTCTTGCTTTTGCCAAAGGTGCTGAAGAGGTCGGAGAACTGTTCCCGCTGCTTTCCTCAAACTTTCTGCAAAAGTGCTTAAACTCGGAGTAAGAAATTTTATCGTCGCCATCCTTATCGACTTGTTCCATAAATATGTCAACCATATCAGCCTGGTGCTTCAAGTTAAACTGTTGGAGGGCCAACTGAAGTTCATCTCTGCAGATTGTTCCATCATTATTTTTATCAAAATTCTCAAATATTATACGGGCTTTCGTTTTCCGACTGTGCGCAGATGGAGAGAAATTCACCATAACGGCTTGATACGATTGTAGTTAGGCAGTACCTTCCGTAGTACAGAAGGAAGTGGTAGTACAGGATGGTGCAAAGGAAGTTGTGGGAGGTGTTGGGTGCAGGGATAGAAATAATCCTCCAAATTAAGATTAAAAAGAAGAAGAGAGGGTATAGACGTCCAGTGCCTGGCTCAGTGTAATTTATTCCACCAACTTCCTTCTTTTCTTCTCTTTGTGCTGATTTCTCTCCTGGTACTACAATTCGGACTGTCATAAAAATGGAATAATGATGTCATTTACAACGGAAAAATATGCATCACATTCGCCACTTTCTGTTATAGAAAGGCTCTTCGTTTGATTTCTGCTGCTTCTTTTACTCAAATGGGGGACGATTGGTTTGGAGAAGACAAAGGGAAGCATACAGCCGTGTGTTTTTTTATCGTCTTGGTTGTATGGTTCCTTTGCGTCTGTGTAAGTAGAAGGCAGAAGAAGAGCAATGGTGAAATAAAATTTCGGATCATTCTTTGGATTTCCTGCTGGATGGCAACATTAGTAGGGATCGGCAAGGAAGTGCTCGACCTGTATACTGGGGGCACCGCGTCGTTCAAGGACATTGTCGCAGATATGATTGGGGTGGGCTTGGGTGCTGGGGTTGCGAGGTGCTGTGAAAGGAGCATGAGGGAGTACACTGAAGTGGAGTTGACAGTTGACAGAGAATCCAAATCCAGCAGTGCAGATGACAACTTGTGATTTATAGATATAGAAGATGGTAATAGGTGATGGGGCAGAGGGTAGTAAAATTTGACTAGAAAATGGCACGTCTCTTTCGAAAGACTGGGCTTGGTTGTCCCTTTTTTCTTGTATCATTGAGTCATTCCGCTCACTTCAAAATGCCACTTCTCATCCCAAAATATTTTCACCATACAACAAACACAAGTCAAGTACATCATGAAAAACAAGACAAGTACATCAACAAAATCCTGGCGTTGTAGTTATTTTTTACTGCATGTAGTGCACCCTCCTCTTGAAGGAGGACGATTTATGTTTTTGTGTGTTTTCATAATTTATATGGCGGCAAGTTCAGTCTCTAGGCGAACTTCTTCACGGCAGGGAGCACACTCTCCTCATAGTCGAGCTCAGCCATGTCAGTGGCGTTTATGTGCGTTCCGACGCCAACGAGGACGCGCTTGAGGGCCTCCTTGGAGGAAGAATAAAGCATTTTCCCGCGGACAGGGGCAGTGTCAGGGTTCCAGGTGATGAAGACGATTTTGCTGGTGGGGCGTCCGTCGTCGGTCTTAAAGTCGAGGTCAACAAGTGCGTATCTGCACTCATCCGGGCTCAGCTCCTCGACAAGATCATCGTAGGTCTTGTCCCTCGTACCCTGGCTCTCAATCTCAATGAATTTCTTGTCTGCGTGTTGTTGTTTGTGTACGAGAAAGCAATGCAGGGTTAGTAAACGGTAAATAGTAAGCATAAACTATCATCACTAGCATGAATATTAACAGGGAGTCACCCAGCGCCAAATGCTTGTGCACGTACCGTCACTGATTTTGTAAATGAAATAACGCAGTTTGTGGGGATCACGCTGCAGCTTGAAGCCGTTGAAGGCGTCAATTACTTCATCGGTAACACTGACTCCAGAAGACTACACAGCGCGAACAGGACGAATTTAGGTTGAATGAAGGAAGGCAAAAGCGCGTTGGGGGTGGGTTAGTGTCATAGAAGAGATGTCACTTTTTTGGAGATCGAATTCGGATGGAGTCCGTTCATTTGGAAGCTAATCACTCCGCACGTGAAAAAATCAGACTCGTACAGCTGGTCCTGATCCTCGATTCACACCCTTAACATCTCCAATGGGGCGCTAGGAGGTGAGATCCCCATCGGGCATGGAGCAGTTGATCCCTGAACTGACCCCATATTTGATAAGTGAGAGCCTAAAATTCGCACAGGTGATCTAAAACTATCAAGGAGTCGCTTACCATATTTTTAAATGCGCTTTTTCACAAATCTAGCAATCTGAAAATTCTGATCTCTTTTTCAATGAAAACCTGGAGCCACAACTTTTTGGCTCCGCGTTCCTACGTCCAAGTCAATCCCCAACTTCAGGTAAGCCCGAATCAAGATCTTTGACATCTTTTTACGCCACGTGGTGAATTATTTCTTCTTTGGGCGGTATCTAGTAGTATTTAATTGGCCCGCCAATCTTGGATCTTAACAGCATCCTTTTGACCCTCTCTTGTGCCCCACAACCTCTCCGCACATCCTTCTCGAGTCGGCCTCAGTTCATAATCTCTCTTTTCCTAACTCACACCCCCCTCGCGTATTCCCAACCCCCCCCAAATCCCCCCACTGACTCGAATCTTTTTCTCAACCGTTGGGGTTCCCGATTTTTGTTTTGACCTTTTGACACACCTCCTTACCTATTATTCCTCCAATGACTCATGTTATCACCTGATATACGTCTATACGCATCGGAATAACTCAGTTTTTGACACCCCAAATCAGAAACACCCTACATCGTCCACGATGTCAGCTTCTCCCAAGAAGATGACTGAGGCTGAGAAGAAGCAGCACGAGCTGAAGAAGAATGTGTCCCTTACGGAGCACAAGGAGGAGCTCGGTGACCTCATGTCACGCTTGAACACCACTTTGGAGTCCGGTCTGTCTGGTTCCCAGGTTACTGAACTCCAGGCCAAGTGGGGACCCAACATGCTGACTCCCCCCAAGGAGACTCCCCTCTGGTTGATGTTCATCCAGGAGCTCACTGGGTTCTTCTCGCTTCTTCTTTGGTTCGGAGGAATCCTTTGCTTCGTTGCCTTCTACTTGAAGGAGGAGATGGACAATCTCTACCTTGGCATTGTCCTTTGTCTTGTGGTTCTCATCACTGGAATCTTCTCTTTCTTCCAGAACAAGAAGTCCACTGATCTCATGAAGTCTTTCGCAAACATGCTTCCCCCCAAGGTCATGGTCCTCCGTGACGGAAAGAAGAACTTTGAGGATGCCAAGAAACTCGTTCCCGGAGACATTGTTGAGGTGAATGCTGGAGATCTTATCCCCGCTGACCTCCGTGTCCTCGAGTGCTCTGACAACCTTCAGGTTGACAACTCTTCCCTCACCGGAGAGTCTGAGCCCCAGAAGAGGAAGAACGTCTGCACCAACGACGATCCCCTCGAGACCCAGAACCTTTGCTTTTTTGGTACTCAGGTCCCTGAGGGTTCCATGACTGCTGTTGTTATCTCCACTGGTGACCACACTGTCATGGGCCGCATCGCTGCGCTTGCCATGCAGACCAAGAACGACCAGACCCCCATCAACAAGGAGATCCATCACTTCATCCACATTATCAGTGCGATCGCGATCTTTTTGGGAGTTTCCTTCCTCATTGTCAACGCCCTCAAGGGAGCTGATTTGACCACCAACCTTGTCTTCATGATTGGTATCATTGTTGCCAACGTCCCTGAAGGTCTTATTGTCACCGTCACTGTCTGCCTCACCCTCACTGCTGGACGCATGCACACAAAGATGGTCCTAGTCAAGAATTTGGAGGGAGTTGAAACCCTTGGGTCTACCAGTTGCATCTGCTCTGACAAGACCGGAACCCTCACCCAGAACATCATGACTGTGGCCCGCATTGTCTACGGAGGAAAGGATGGCTTCACCATCGAGGACTGCGAGAGCTCCTTCGCCAAGAAGGGATCCACCTTTGATGCGGAGTGCGCCTCCTTCAAGGCCCTCGCTAAGTGTGCTACTCTTTGCAACGTCTGCTCCTTCGATGAGAAGTCCAAGTATGTCTGTGACGATAACAACGAGTTTATCCTCGACTCTAGCGGAAACAAGCAGCCCGTCGACTTCTTCCGCATGCGTGAGCAGGGAGATGGATCTACCATCAAGGAGGTCGCCTGGAAACCTATTGGTAACGCCTCTGAGGCTGCTATGATCAAGTTTATCCACCCCATCAGTGATGTTGACAAGTGCCGTGCCACCGCCCCTGCGGAGACCGTCATTCCCTTCAACAGTAAGAACAAGTACCAGGTGCACGTCCACGTGCAGGAGGAGTTCAACACTGGAGAACACAAGACTGAGGAGGATATCATTGCTAACAACAAGGGCAACCGCATGGTCTACATGAAGGGTGCTCCTGAGCGTATCCTTGACAGGTGCGACAAGCAGCTAATCGATGGAGTTGTCAAGCCCCTCAATGATGCTGACAAGAAGAAGATTGAGGACCTCAATATTCGCCTTGCCGAGGATGGACTTCGCGTCCTTGCTTTCTGCCAGGCTGAGCTTGAGACCAAGGACTTCAAGCCCGGGTACAAATACGAAGCTGATCCTGATGGATACTGCAGCCCTAACTTCCCCATTGGAGACATGAACACCAAGTACGACAGTAGTGACCCCGTCCACCCCCAGGCGAAGGTCGGTATGGTTTACATTGGTATGATGGCCCTCATTGACCCCCCCAGGCCTGCTGTGCCTGGAGCTGTCAACAAGTGCAAGACTGCTGGAATCAAGGTTGTTATGGTTACTGGAGATCACCCCGTCACTGCCCAGGCCATTGCCTACAAGGTCGGAATTCTCTGGAGCAAGACTCAGGGCGACATGGAGAAGGAGAATGACAGGGATGGCTTGAGCCCCGGTGACGAGGGATGGCAGGACCCTGCTGATGCCCAGGCCATTGTGGTCCCTGGACACAAGATTAGCGTCGACATGGAAGTGGAGAAGTGGGATGCCATTTTGGAGCACCCCCAGATTGTCTTTGCTCGTACGAGCCCTCAGCAGAAGCTGATTATCGTCGAGAATTGCCAGCGTTTGGGACACATTGTTGCCGTCACTGGTGATGGCGTGAATGACAGTCCTGCCTTGAAGAAGGCTGACATTGGAGTTGCCATGGGTATCATGGGAAGTGAGGTCAGCAAGAACGCTGCCGACATGATTTTGCTTGATGACAACTTTGCCTCCATCGTTGCTGGAGTTGAGGAGGGCAGGTTGATCTTTGACAACTTGAAGAAGAGTATCTGCTACACATTGACCTCTAACATCCCCGAGATCAGTCCTTTCCTGAGTTTCATTGTCTTCAGTATCCCTCTGCCTCTGTCCACTGTGTTGATTTTGGGCATTGATCTTGGAACCGATATGGTCCCTGCCATTTCCATGGCCTACGAGAAGTCAGAGGCCGATATCATGAAGCGTCCTCCTCGCAATGCCAAGATCGATCGCCTTGTCACCAAGAAGCTGATCCATTTGGCCTACTTCCAGATTGGAATCATGCAGGCTATGAGCGGATTCTACGTCTATATGCTTGTCCTCAACGACTACGGTTTCCCCCCCCACATCCTCCAGGGCCTTGGCGTTGGAGACTACTGGGGTAAGCAGGCCCTTTACTGCCGCTTCCAGGGTGGTCAGTTTGTTGACAAGTTTGGAAACATTAAGACTGATACCACCTACGATTCTGCTGGAGTCATCACCAGCGCTCCTGACAGGGATCACCCTTTCTGGGACCGTGGCGATGGAGGTTATGTCATTGACTGCGAGTACCCCGTCAAGAACTTCCGTGGAGTTGATGGTACCCCCAGTAACTTTCAGCGCCTCGACAGTAGCACTTACGATGGCAAGACAAAGGGATGGAGCATCATCTCTGCTGAATCCATCGAGGCTATTGAGGCTGACAACTACTACGAGTACGTTGCCTGGCGCTCCAAGATGTCCCCATTCTTTAAGACTAATTGGCTCAACTGGGATGTCAACGAGTACGAGGGAGTTGGCGGAAGTCTTGGAGATAGCAATGAGATCAGCTGGTTCAATGCCCAGCCTGTTGGCATGTACTCACTCTGCTTGGGTAACGCTGAAGCCAAGACTCTCGGAACGCCTTACGATAGTGACTACGGTGGCTTCTCTGTCCTTGCTGCTGGCGAGGCCAAGGATGTCTTGGGCAGGTGGAATCCCGGCACTAGTGCTCTCTGCGACTCCTCTATCACATCCATTGGCTCTGATAAGCTCTACGATGGAGCTAAGTTCTGCAACGGCATGGAGGGCGAGGTGGGCTGCGATTTGCTCACCAACAACGTCCACATGCCCAGGTGGTGCTCCGACTGCAGTGACACCTCCACTTGTGGTGCTGCTAGCACTACTAGGAACAAGACCTGCTTGAACATTGCCTCCAGGATGAGTCAGAAGGAGGCCCTTCACCACGCTCAGGGAAGTTACTTTATCAGTATCATTGTTGTCCAGTGGGCTGATCTGCTCATCTGCAAGACCAGGTGGCTTTCTCTCAGGACCCAGGGTCTGTCCAACAGTGTCATGAACTTCGGCCTCTTTTTCGAGACCTTGCTTGGCGCCTACTTGTGCTACGTCCCTGCCTTCAACACGGCTCTTGGAACTCGCGACATCCGCTTCACTCATTGGCTCCCTGGTATTCCCTGGAGTATCCTCATCTTCACTTACGATGAGACCAGGAAGTACCTCATGAGGACTACCTCTCCCGAGACTGTTGACCAGGCCACTGGACAGGTCAAGCGAATCAAGGGATGGCTCGAGGTCAACACCTACTACTAAAGTGTCTATGGTGTTGTTGTTGTTCGCTTGAATACGAGTATTTGACTGGAATTGTTTAGGATTGGAAATTTATCTGACTGACTTGATTCATACAAAAAGTTTACACGAAAACAAATAAATGATAGGGGCGATGCGGTGATGAAGGGGCGAATAACGCATGCGTTGGGAGAAAAAAAGGGAATTAACCTAATTGCAAGGGCAACTGAAAGAAAGAGAAGAAAGCTTTAGCACTCGCAAGAGAATAACCACACTTTGTTTAATTCGCTCTTCAGTGCCCATCAATGCTTTACTGTGAAGAAGTTTTGCCATGAGAAGACAAGTGAGTTGTTTGACGAACAGGACAGGGCACTAGAAGCGACGATGAAAGGAGGAATAACGAGAATGAGCGGAGGCCCATTCATTCTTCATTTTAACCATAAAATACTAAGCAAAGAAAAGACCCAATTTCCCTCTCAAACGGTCCGTCATCATCACTTTTATCGGTAGCATTTAATTTAATCATCAGCAAGGCACTCACTCTTTCTCCTCTCAGTTCCAACCCCCGTTATTTGTTATTTACTGGCCCTCCCGCTGTCTGGGCGCACACTTGATGATGTCGTCAACACGCAAAATCATCTCAGCAGCCTCACTTGCGCTGAGCAAGACCTGAAGCTTGCTCTTGAAGGACTCGCGGACGCCGAGCTCCCTCATGCACGCGACCTTCCCGTTGTACATGTCGAGGCCATAGCTTCCCTTGCCACTGGCGTGGGCAGCGCGAAGTTGGGAGACAAGTTCGGCGGCGTCGTAACCGCCGTTATCAGCAACGATAGAGGGCATCTGACGAAGGGCACGGGCGAACGCCTCCATGGCGAGCGTCTTCTTGCCACTGACAGTGGGCACCTTCTCGTCGACAGCCTGAGCCATCAAAATCTCAGTGCAGCCGCCTCCGCAGATGGTGCGGGTCTCTTTCACAGTCTGGGTGAGCACAGCGAGGGCATCATGAAGGGATCGCTCCGCCTCGTCAAGCATGTGATTGGACGCGCCTCTGAGAATTATTGTGCAAGCCTCACCAGACTTGCATCCGCTGAACTTGATGACCTTGTCCTCCCCGATCATCACCTCCTCAATCAGGTCACACCTGCCCAGCTCCACGAGCTCGGGGTGGTCGAAAGTGGAGGCCACCTCTCCGCCGGTGACAGCGGCGAGGTTCTCAACGCCGTCAAAGTCTGCGTGCTCGATGCTCATGATGCCTGCCTCGGCAAAGATCTGCTCGGGGAAGTTGTAGATGAGCTGGCGGTTCACGAAGACGTTGATTCCGTGGTCCACGATTTTCTTGCACTTGGCGCGCATCTTGTCCTTCTCTGCCTCCTCGATCTCGGCGACCTTGCTCATGGCATCCACGCGAACGCGAGAGCCGTAGATCTTGATCTTGTCAGTGTCCATGGATGTGTTGGCAATTAGAATCTTGGCGTTTTCGATGCGCTTGGGCTGGCCGACGCCTATTTTCTTGTCCATAATGAAGCCATCCTCGAGGTAGGAGTCCTTCAGCTGACCTCCGGGTTTCTTGATGATGCGAATGTGATCGAGGTTGCCCGATTTATTGAGGCGCCAGACGGCGTCCACGGCAAGCTTGGCAAAGTAGTCCTTGTCGTGCGTGAGAAGCTTCGAAGAGAGGGTGGTGCGCGCGATGTTGAAGAGATCATCGCGGAAAGCTTCTTCGTTGGCCTTGTTGTCCATCGCGTGGGCCTCCAAGGCACGGCGAGCCTCGGCTCGCGCAACTCGCCACCCCTGGCAGATGGTCTGGGGGTGGATGCGCTGGTTGATGAGCTTCTCAGCCTCGCGCAGGAGCTCGCCACAAAACACAGCCACGGAGGTGGTGCCGTCTCCGACTTCGTCGTCCTGGACCTTGGCAATATCCACGAGAACCTTGGCAGCAGCGTTGTCAATATTGACAGATTTCAGGATAGTGGCCCCATCATTTGTGACACTAATGGACTGGTCATTCTGGGACACTCGCTGCAGGATCTTGTCCATACCCTTAGGGCCAAGAGTTGTTTTCACCAGGTCAGCAATCGCAATCGCGCCGATGAAAGAGGACATGCGGGCATTCTCTCCCTTGTCCATCTGTGCGCCTTGGTTCATGTAAGCAGCTTCCATTTTGATAGAAAAAAGAAAAGCTTTTGCTTTGTTGGGGTGGTTTCAGTGCGTACTAGGGCGCGTTTGGGGGCTTCTTTACTACTGCGGTGACTGAGGTACTCTCACTGACTCGTAACAATGTGGCCGCTCTCACAAATTCAAACAATTCTTGCTGCTAGTGCTTCTTTCTGTTGCTCTGCGTTTGATTTTTTGGTCGGGAGGAGATTGGGGGTCAGGGGGTTAGTTCGCGATCGTGATTACCACGGGGGGAAAACAAACAAGAATAAACGCGCAACAGACGGCTAACAAACTCGGCAAATAGCCCTGGAAGGTAGAGACGGCCCTCAAACAGGGATGGGCGGAGGGGCTACAGAGGTACCATTTCAGCTCCCATCACAATAACACGAGTTCACGCTTCGCTAATAGGCTAGAATTCGAAATCATAGAGGGGTGGCCGCATATTATTAACTCACTGAATTGGCTTGGTCGTACCGCTGAGATTGAAATGCGGACAGGATGCGGACGAAAACCGTCCAATCTCTGTCGATTTATCTAGGCTCGAAACAAAAATCTGACAATCTTTCCCTCCCCATCCGAACCATTTCTACGGGCAACTGTCCTTAAATAAGAGAATGAGGTCCTCAGCCTTGTTGCTGATAGCTCTTACCTCGGCAAAGGCAGCCTTCTTTGGAGCTCCTGGAGGGCGCGGTTGGAGAGGAGGGGCGGGAGATGGGGGCGGCGGCGGCGGAGGTGATTATGGTGACGGCTACGGGGGCGGTGATTACGGGGGCGGGGACTATGGTGGTGGTGATTATGGGGGAGGTGATGGTGGTGACTACGGTGGTGACAATGATGATAACATTTATGCAGACTATGCCCAGCGCCAGCAAGATAAGGCTGTCGATGGGGGCGGAGGGGGAAAAGGGTGGCTCTTGGGCGGTCTAATGGGCTTTGGAGTCAGCCACATTTACCAGGGGCGCGTTAAAACTAGGTTGAAGCGTGATGGCCAGCGTGAGGTGAGTGAGTAATAATAGGGAGTTGAGTGAGGGAGTGAGGGAGTGAGGGAGTGAGGGAGTGAGTGAGTGGGAGTGAGTGGGAGTGAAAAGAAAACCGCTTCACATACCGCTTCACGTACACAGTTAGGATTGCGGCCATTTCTCCTCAGCTGCTTGTACAACACAAATCTCACTCAGTGCTGCTCGTTTCTCGTTTCTCGTTTCCTTTCCACTTTGCTATTTCTTTTCTCTACCACCACCAGCTAAAGAAGGCTTACTCAGCCATGTACCAGACCCAGCACGAGAACGAGGAGTTGACCCGCTACATCTACCAACTCCAGGCCGAATACCAGAACAAGGAGGTCCAGCGTGAATACGACGAATTCAAGGCCCCTGACGTCGACAATGACGAACGGATCTCAAGGGCCGAGTTCAACATGTATGTCCAGACTTACCTAAAAAACTACCCCGGCATCGAGCCTGAGGACTACCCCCGGTTCGAGGACTTCGACCACGACCGCGATGGCTACGTCGGATTCCAGGAGTACTCAGACCAGATGCGCCTCCAGGTGCAGCAGGCAGAAATGAAGGAGATGGCGCGCGAGCAACAGAAGGCTCTGGCCGATCTCTATGGAGAGACTCAGCAGAGAGGAGCCAACAACTTCAACGATTTGTATCAACGAAACTATTAACGTAGTGTCGTATCGTATCGCTACGTGTTGAATCGTTTGGGTTCATTGAATCCGAATGATGCTGAAATGATGCCGAAATGATGCCAACAATGCAGCTTTAATGCAGTATACCGAAGAAGATTGCGGCAGAGGTTTTGCCGGCAAACACAAACTCACATCCTTTTTTTATTCCTTTTTTTTTCAATTATTCCAGGCAATGTTTTATGTGCTATTATTTATTTTTTCCTGTTGCTTCATAAATTGCTTCGCATTTTACACCATGTTGGAAGACCCCCACTTCTTGCTGTTAAAGGTCTTGGCAGTTGCCTTGGCTCCTCCCTTGCCGTAGCTTTTCGTGACCGATCCACGCTTCGGAGGAGTGACGCTTCTCGCGCTGGATTGTTTGTGCTGCCCGTATTTGGACCCCACTCCCTGATGGCCCTGTCCGTGGAAGCCAGCACTTGAAAGGTGCCCACTTGACCGGCTGTTGGCGCTGCTCTTCCTCCCTCCCATAGAGATGCCGCGGCTGGCGCGCTTGGCGGGCGGAGCTTTCTTCTTTGCGTAGTTGCGCCCGACGCGACTGCGGTTGTTGTACTTCTTCACTCCCCAGATGATCAGCAGAGCGCCAGCCACAGCGGCAGCACCGAGTCCTGCGATCTTACCGATGAGTGCGAGGTTATCTCCGCTTATGATCGAGCCTATGCCGCCACCCTCATCGGGTACTGGCACATCGGGGTTCCAGAAACAGCCGCTAACCACCAAGCTATAAGGTTGCGGGCCATTGCTAATTGTGTGAGGGGTTACAGTAACTGTGTAGGTAACTCCTGCTGTCGGGGTTACAATATTGACGCTCTCGACATTGTTCTTATTATCTCTCGCGGACAAGCCATTAGGGTAGTGAGTGCTTCCATCGTCTCCGGTGACTACAATATCAAGATCATTCACGAGTGAGGTTCCTTGGACGTTGAACGAAGCAGGGTAATCGTGGTAAACGAGTGTTGCACGAAAGGGCGTATCGCTGAAACGCAAGCTGTGCTTGTCGCAATCAACACCGGTCGATTTGAATGTTTGTACAAATGGTGCGTCCGTCGCTGCTGCAAACTTTGGCATGTCAGCAAAGTCACCTCTGTGATTGTGATTTGTGAATGGGGAATAGGGAATGGGGAATGGGGAATGGGGGCGGTTGATTTGTTAGATATGAAGCAGGGGATTCGAGAAAAAAAAGTAACTGCAGCACAGTCAGTCACTAATCACTCACCTGACAAAAAATCCTCGCCCTGCATCAATCGGATTGTCGCTAAATAACATGTTGGCGTCCAACTCCACGATGCCATGGCCCTGGTCATTGTTGGGGTAGTCGTTGTTCTGGAAGTTTGCCATGGGCGTAGTCAAGCGCTGCGCTCCATTGACAAGGACCGCTTTCACGAGCGCTCCCATCGGGACCATACTGTCTTCGGCTTTCTTTGCACCAAGAGGATAGTAGCCCTCTCGGAAATATTGTTGGATCAAAGCAGCCGCCCCGGCGACGACAGGTGTTGCCATCGACGTCCCTTGCATATAGGTGGTCGAGCAGTGGTCGTTGCTGGGGCTAGTGAGGCTCTTAGCCGACTTGATAAATCGGCCAGGGGCCATGACGTCTGGTTTGAACCTGCCATCAAACGCAGGTCCGCGGCTGCTGAACATTGCGATATCATCGCCTCCGTTTTGTGGCGTGTCATAGATGTTAGTTGCGCCAACAGAAAGAACATTTTTCCCAGTAGCAGGCGCTCCCAGAGACCCAGGAACCTGCTGCCCGCCGGGACCATCACCGTCATTTCCTGCAGCCACCAACACAAGGAAGTCCTGATTATCGAACGAGTAAGCATCCATCTGCATAGCATCACTGGTGTAGACGTTATTCGGGGAGCCCCAGCTGTTCGAATGGAGATTGGCACCGACCCTCTTGGCATAGGGAAGCATCTGAGTATAAACATTCCCCGGAACGTTTAAATACTGAGCGTTGGGCACCCCAATATCGTAGAACGCAACCTTCGCCTCGTACGCCATGCCATCGTCAGGAGATCCGGAAGACTGGGATGATTTACCCATGACACTGCCACAGACATGTGTTCCGTGGCCATTGTCCTCACCCTCATTCTCAGATGCGAAGCCGACGTATTGCACAACCTTGCGATGCGACAGCTGCTCAAAAACCTTTTTGTTACTAATGAGGGGGTCGCCTTGAGAAGGGAAAGTGACCGGGTAGTTGGCATCGTAGAAATAGCAGCTCTGGTGGTCCAAGCCACTATCGGCGACTCCAACAGTGATGCCCTGCCCCTTAATGTTGTGATCCCAAAAAGGCGTGTGACTGTCCTCCGGGGCAAGCTTCGTGCCATTACCACTCTGGATAATCCAGGCGGCATTCTCGTTGGTAAAATTACGCTTTGCATCTGCTGTTAAGGAGAGGAGGCTTGCCTCGATGGAAGTGTGCGAGACAATTTGGGAGGCGAGATTGGCGGCGTTCGTCGCACCTTTGACGAGAAGCTCCTTCCCGTACTTTGAACTTGTGTCCTCAACACTGCAGCTCGGGCAGATGCTCTCCAAACTATCTTTGATGGCGTCAGCGGACGCTTCTCCATCAAGGGTCAAGCGGACATCTGAATCATCGTCAGCTGTATAGATCTCAGGGGAAACCTTGAGAGCAGAGATGAGCGGTTGGATAGAAACGAACTCTTCAGAGATGGCAGTTACTTCATTGCCATCAAGTTTGAGCCAAAAGAGAAGGTGATCATCATCAAGCTGTACAAATTTGCTTGTGTCAAGCTCATTCCTGGTCTTGGCCAGCAAATAGTCAATAAAGCCATTGTCTCTTTTACGCGCGGTCTTGGCCAGGTAAGTTTTTTTAACGCTGGATTCGTCAGCAATGGAGGCGACAGTGCACAAATATTTCTCCTCCGTTGATAGACCTCCTGATGCTGATTCATCAGCAAAATCTGGTCTGGTAACCCACTCCCCACCTCCCACATCAACACAAGTTGCCGCGGGAAAAGAGTCAGCTCTACCGTGATGCTTGCAATACTCTACAGTGCATGGCAACTGGGCAGATCTGTACTCGTCATAGGGTAAGATAGAGGCCTGAGATCTGAAAGCATCAGGACAATATTCAGAGAGTGGACGTCCTTGAGCAAGGGGGATATTATGAATCGCAAAAAGGGCAGTAGCAGCAAGAAACTTCATATTTCAAGCGCCAACCACAATTTTTTCAGTTGGAAATTCGTTTTTTTTTTGGTTTAAGTTGCTCTCATGACTTCCCGATGCCGGCAGGGCCGACGGGGGGTAAGTTCGGTTCTTATTGACAGGTTGGAGCAATTTATTGTTTGAAGACAAAATTTATAGTGATTGGACAATTTGACAGTAGGAAGTTGCAGCTTGCCCGGAAAATTGGTCAAAGAGACATTATTAGGGTTGTAAAAATCCTTGTGTTATTTCTGAGCAGGATGAGCGAGGAGATGAACCCTAAGGGAGGCGATAGCAAAGTTCGAGGGAGAATAGGTGGTGTTCATAAGAATGACAACACACGAGAGGAGAGGCTAGCTTTGGTGAGGATAAACGTAGATTGCCTTGTCTCGGCCCTGGAAGAGGAGCGGCTTTCGGCAAAGAGGCTGAGGCAGGAAAACGCATCGCTCAGGAGTTATTGGCGCAGCCGCGATATCATTGCGAGCTGCCAGGTCAGCTCAGAGCTGATAGATTGCTTCGAGAACTTGGTCTTCGAGAACCTAAGCCTCAGAAACGAGGTGGGCGAGAGGAGAAAAATGGGAGGGGAAGCAGAAGAAGAAGAAAAGGAGGAGACCAGTGAAGGGGAGAAATCGGAGATTTTGAGGCACCAAATGACAAAGTTGATTGGCGAAAACGAAGCCATACGTAGCAATCTTCTCGTAGCTGAAGGGAGAGTGTCAGAGTTGGAGGCAAAAGTGCAGAGACTGATTGCGGACAATCAGATGGAGAGAAGGTTGAAAGGTGAAGAGAGGAAGGAGAAATCAGGACTTGTCGAGAAGTTATCTGAAATGGATACAAAATTTCAAAGTGCGACAAATACGATCGAGAGCGAGCGAATACTACGGCTCAACTATGCGGAGAGGTGTACAGCATTAAAGTCGGAGCTAAAAGAAATGCAGATCGCCGAAAGCGAGATGCACAGCACAATAGCGAGAGAAAGGAAGAAGGCAGAGGAGGAAAAGCGGGCGATTCGGACAAAGGTCAAGATCGCAATAAACGCAGCGGTGAAAGCGGCCGAAAAAGTGCAGGCCCGGAATGAAGAGCTCGAGAGAAAGCAAACAAATTTTGCTCAGAAGAAGAACGCAGAGGTGGCCGACATCCTCATTAAGAAAGAAGAAGAGATTGAAGAGCTCAGGAAGAACATCATGGAATTCGAGCGTCTAGGGGAAGAGGCGAAGGTTGCGGCGAGCGAGCAAAAAGGATGTATCGACGATCTCATCAAGGCACAAGAAGAAATCACAGCTGCGGCCATCATGAAAGAGGAGAACGGGAGGCGGGACTGGGAAGAGAGGGAGCAAGAGTTGCTTGCAAAGATTGCAGTTTTTGAAGAGAAGGAAAGGAAAATAGTAAAAATTGAACGTGAAAAAGAAAATAAAGTGACCAAATTAATGGGCGTGAGATGATGGATGAGAGTAGCAAAAGTGCAAGTGTAGCAAGCTTTTACCAAAAAAAAAAAGGTGGGCAGTTGTTTACTTCTTCTCTTCATTGATGTAAATCATCTAATACTATACTCGGCAAGGCGACTTACTTGCTACTCGTCATCAGCACTTGTGCTTCTTACTCGTCATCATCGTCAAATTCTCTCAAATAGTAAAGCTCCAGAGCTCTCACCTGCTCGAAACGGAGGGTAGTCCGTGAACCGAAGGGAAGATTATACCCTCGCTTGCGGCAGAGGAACATAACATCAGAGAGTTGTAGTTCTTTACCTTCGCCTTGAAAGAAGTCATCATCATCATAGTCGTCCTCATCATTCCCATCATACCCCCCGCCAAAAACATCAAAGAAATCCTCATCTCTCGCGGCCTCTCCGGCCCCAGCTTTAATTTCCTCCAGCCTCTCCTTAATCCCTTCGTAAACCTCCTCTACAGTGCCATCAAAATATTCCGCACTTATCTCCATCGGGTCAACAGAATTTATGGCCTCAATCAGAGCGAAGCACTGCTCGCCGTTAATTAAATCACCGAGTTTGCTGGACGACTGAATCGGAGGAGAAGCGCCGAAAGTGCAGCAGACGTCCGCAAGGTACGCAATCGGAAGGGAGTAGTCGTCACAGATTTCTTGGAGAGTGGAAGATGACACATAATCATTATTTCTTGTTGTTGTTACAGGTGCTGCTGCTGAACCATCACCATCACCATCACCATCGGCGGTGATGGGGTGAGAAGATCCGGATTCCCCACCATCAAGCTTTTCGTACAAAGCTGTCCTCATGGCCGTTTCGTCGTCGACCCGCCAATCGTCGTCGTCGTCGTCGTCGTCGTCGTCATAAAAGGCTTCATCTTCCACAACTTCTGTCGTGACATGGCCTTCCACTTCACCGCCAGGGGCAGTGGATTGACCGCCCGTAGCATACGAACCGCCACACAGACGAGTACACAGCGACCTTCGACTTGGCGAAAGCCAACCAGAACCGATCACCCAACCCAGACTTACAAAAGGGTGAAACACTGCAAAGAAAAACACTTTAGAAAAACCTGAGTAGTGCATCACCCAAAGATTGACGACGTACGTCAATCAGAGCGAAAAAAACTCCAACGACGACGGCGAAAATGGGGGTCTAATTCTTCCCTAGGTAAGTAGGGATTTTCGCAGGGGGGGAGAGAGAGGGAGAGAAATAATGAGAAAATCTGGTTCCTGCATGAAATTTAACCAACGCGCAATTAAGACCATTCGTCCGATATTCTAGCCATTTTAGAAGATTGGAAGATCAACAATCAATCAATCCAATCG
>Ga0115556_1001049_pt1 | contig 18902 bp, 7 predicted proteins | sample COGITO_mtgs_1104_5_FD_87282 | JGI IMG/M metagenome (GOLD analysis project Ga0115556, IMG submission 87282) | Pelagic marine microbial communities from North Sea - COGITO_mtgs_110414 | ecosystem: Environmental > Aquatic > Marine > Epipelagic | place: Germany:Helgoland, sampling site Kabeltonne... | reverse complement strand
GGGGCATGTTTGCTCTTTGGCGGCGAAGAGGCTAAAGCGGCTACTTATTTGAGTGGCCGAAACCCAAATGGAAAACCAAAAGATCCTTCTGACACAAAGGGAACGCGGAAGGACCCTAAGTTCCTGCGATCATTGGCGACGTGTAAGTCGCAATGTGAATCTGAACCCTAACCCTAACCCTAACGTTTAAATATGAGAGTAGGGATAGCCAAAAAAAAAAAGTATTCCATTTCCAAGACTCTTAATGTTGCTGTCCAACAACACTAGGGTTCAGGCCTATTTTGAACTTATATTAGAATCGCTGTCTAGAGTATTTATGCTAAGCCGTGCTCGTTCATTTGAAGAAGACTTGACGCTACAGCGAACCCCCCCGGTAATGTCAGTTGTTGGCTGGAGTGAGCCTCTTCTTTTGTCTTCATCAGACTCTCCAGTTGCCGCAACAGGGGCAGAGTGTTTTCCCTTCTTGAAAAGAAGCTTAGCATGCTGGACCTTGCTTGCAACTTTGACCTTGTCCACTCCCTTTCCACTGTCTTGTAGGAAAAGGTTGATGAATTCGGGTTTGATTTGTGTATCGCGAAACATCATGATCATCACCTTGAAGATGGAAGGTATGTCCCTTAATGTCAACGGCGAGTCAGTTTTTATCCCCTTTCCGCTACACATTTGTTCGATTTTTGAACGGTTGTGCAAAATGTCGCTAATCAACGTGAGGTCAAAACTTCCATTTTCCCTAGCTAGGATGCGAGCCTCGCGGTTCTTTCTTAGGTTATTCAACTCGGGATCCCCTCCAAATTTTTTACTATTCCCACTACCACTGCCAAGAAAACGATTTATAAAAGAGGGCTCAGAAACGAATCTTGCCGATTCCAACTTTTTCGTTTTCATATAATGCCACAACGTGCATAATCCACAAACAAATGTCGAAAGCACAACGATTCCTGAAACTCTCGAAGCCGGAAGAGAGTCCGATTGAGCATTCAGCTCGTTCATCAAGCATTTGTTAGCTCCACCATGTTCTAGCGCAACCTTCTCTTTTTTCACTGCATACTTGCCTTGCGCCTTGTGGTCGGCAACGCGGTAGTTGAGCGCGTAACTAAGCTCCAAGCTGACAGGATATCCGTTATCGATCGTGTAAAGGATTTCATCGAGCTTGATCTTGTCGCAGTGTGCTGTGGAACGGTCGGTTCCTGTCTCGAGAAACTTCTGGCTCGAAAAATATTTGTATTGGTCGTCCATTGAGTAGTCTCCGGTTAAAAGTATCTCATACTCATCACCACTCGCAATTACAACATCGCAAAAACCATCGGGGGGTGATTCAAATTCGGAACGAATCTGGGCAGAGGCATCAGCAGATGAATATCCCTCCACCAACTTATACCCACCGCCCATCGCCTCCAATGCCCAACCAGTACTTTCGAAGCCGACAAATTTATCCTTGAGCGTACCCAACTTTTTGTGTCTTGCCATGAGAGCTGATTTAATGGCGTTCATACAACAGACAGTCGCTTGTCTATTGATGGCGTCTTCTAAGCTCGTAAATTCGGTTTCAAAGACTTCTGATTTTCCCAATATAGTCGTCATCTGCGCTAGGTATGCTGTCAGAAGCACGAGTATGCATAAAGAGGAAGCCAGATAGGAAATTTGTCCCTCAGCTGTATACGGTGTCTCCTTAAAATCACCGTTACCAAGGAAGGCCTGAAATGAGAAAAACATGGACCGCCACAGTGCTTCGCTGCGATTTTTTGCTGGATAGTCGTCGTCGTTGTCCCAGCCCTCGACTAACCATTTACAAAATCCCATGAAAATCAGGGCCAGCACGATTATCAGCCACAGAACGCTCTCAAATGGCTCAACCGCCAACCCAGCCAGCCATTTCAAGTCCAAGACAGCGCTGCCTGCGTCTGTCTTGCGGCTTATCAAGTAAAAGTTGTCCTGGTATGTACTCGAGGTGAACCGAAAATTTTTAATCAACTGCCTCGCCTCCGTCATCCAAAAGTTTCCTACGCAGATATCTGTGTTGTTCAGAGCGATGTCATGAATGCATGCGGTAAAGGAAGACCCTGGGGAGAACACTGCAGAATCCTCAGATTTCTCTACAATCTCAAAGTTGTACACCCTATTCGAGTTCAGAACATCCTCCATAAACTCAACGGCGTGCCCAACTTTACCAAATTCGCGAAACGTTCTAATGTTCCCATATTCGAGGCCCTCGTATTCTGCACCCTCTAGAGTTCGAACCCCAAGCGCATCATCGCCTGGAACCTGAACTCGCAGCTTCCCATCATTGACTCCAGAATATCGCGAGAAAACCGAATCTATTTCACTGAGAGAGTAACTGTCGAGATTGCCACAAGTCTCGTAGCTGTAATACTGAGTGCTGTTCGCAGGCTGGTCAAAGAATGAACTCGCAGAATGGGGCTTCCAGCAGTTGTTCGGGTCGACGTAGCACCATTTCGCCTCGCAGTATGATCGATCTCGCTCAGTGGTCCTTGTCGCTCCGACACAACCAGTCTCGTTGTGGATGATAGAGTGAATATCGCATTTTTCAGCTCCGTATGAGATTTTGTAGCACTCTCCAGTTGCAGTCTTCGAGCGACAAAGATAGTGTTCGGTCTTGTTGTTAAAAGGCTGTTTTAGACAGGGACAGTCTGGATGACCGTTAGGATTTGTTGCTGCAGAATAAGAAAAGAGAAATAGCAGGGGGGCTAAAAGGAAGTAGATTTGTGTGTTGTGTGTGTGTGACATGGTGACGACAAGCTATAAGGAGTAGAAATGTTAACGTAAGGAGGATATGGAGGAACGTAAAGATACGTTTCAAGTAATGAAAAGAGAAATTATACCTGGTAAGTTATTTCGTGGAGTTTGATTCTTTTTTGGAGTCCTTCAATGTGGTGAAAAGCTATAATAAAACGCGATATAAGTCTATATTCATGCACTTCCGGCGGCTATAAGTAGCAGAGGGGGGGTGAAGCTTTAAAAAGGCCTGGTACTGTCAACGAGCAGAAACTCTTAGCGTCACATTCCACAATGGACCCCGGTTTTGACGATGAGTGTTCCTACTTTGCCTCCAATCAAATTTTTGGTGCCTGCTCCCACCACGGCGATTGTATCGATGGTGTGTGTGTTTGTCACCCTGGTTGGTCGGGCTCGGGGGACTTTGTGAATGCTGCTGGGTTCGATTGTCAAATATACTCTCCTCTTGTGAACAACTGGTGGTTCGTCCTCGGGCTCCTCTACTCGGCCCATTTCGTTTACCTGTGTGTCGTGGTACGGCGAGTAACCAAGAAGAAGAAAAATCTGAAATTAGTTTGGAAAAATAAACAGCTAAGGGTCCTCATCATTGGAGGTGGATTTGCAATTCTGCGCATCATTGAGGGAGTTCACCGCTTCAATACTTCTGCCGTCGTTGGGGAGGACTTCGGTTTAACCCTCATTCATGCCATCAGCGGCTGGGGTTTCTGGGGATTCATGTGTCCCTCCATTCTTTTGACTTGGATGTCCCTCGTTATCTCTCAGTCCAAGATGGCTGGAGCACGAGGGGAAGAACTGAAGGTCAAAATGACGCTAATGAGAACGCGGATGCACAACGTCATGTGGCTCGCAACGCTGCCCTATTTCGCCATTTTTCTCACATATTTCGTCAACGAGGTTAAGGTCCAAATAGGCCTTCAATGCTTTTACTACGTCGCCCACGCTTCGCTTGGGGTCGTCGTTGTCAACAAAAGCGCTCTTCCCGCCGCGGAAGCCATACTAGAAGCACTAAACGAGTCGGCATCGCATGAACGCAAAGGCTCCAAAAGCAGTAAAGACGAAAACGACTCCTCTGACGAGCAAATAAAAGCTGCTCTAACAAAGCTTTCCATTTTTGTGCGCGAAGCCCGCAAGAATAGTATGCTGAACACACTGTTGTGTATTCTATTCGCCTTCGTCCCCTTGTTCTTTCCATTTGCTTCTTACCAACTTGTTGTGGGATGGACCAGCGGTGTCATCATCGTCCAACTGATGCTTTGGGTATTGGCTCCAAACCTCCTCACCGAGAAATCGACGAAGAGGATGAAAGTAATCCGCAGGCTTTCGCCGCCATCGACTGTGGTGTAAAACCGTGTCGTGCGTGCGTTATTAGATATAAGAGTAGTTAAAACGGCAGAATGCTGTTGTGTCAAACGACCACTTTTTAATATTATTCAACAAGGTTAAAGAAACCCCCGCTCCGCTCTAGAGGTGGGCATCTTTCCCCCCCCCCCCGAGTATAGATAGCTCCAATCCTCCACCCCCGATTTGACGCCCCTTCGTTAGCAAATCTCTGTACTGCCTGCCTTTTGACAATCCAAAGAGAGCCATGAAGATTGCAAATATTGTTGCGAAGACGGCGTACGTTCCGAGGGCAACTTCGACGTGTCTGTCCTCTTCCTCCTCCTTCGTTGGCACCATGCCGTTCTCGGTAGCAACATATTCAGCCGCTAGCCCGTCACAGCAGAAAGAATACTCGTCCGTACACTCTGTGTCAATCAAAAAGACACCGGTGTAACCGTACTCCCCGAGATCTGTACAATTAGGCGTTTTGGGGTTTTCATGATCGTGAAGGTAATCGCAGTCAGGTTTGCAGATGGCAACACAGTCTTGTTCGTCACCATCTCCATTTCCGGCTTCAAACGGCCCGAAGGAAGGCATAAAAGCGGGATTTGCCTTGGATATCCACGTGTATTCACCCTCCTTCGCTTGGTCTGACCACCCTGACCAAAAGCATTTCCAATCCAAACCAAACTCCACGCGAGAAAAGTGAACGGTACTTGCTGCGTGGTCGAGTTCTGCCTGGTTATGAATCGTCATTAAATTGGACCTGTCGTCGTGGTGTCCGTGAGAGTGAAGAGAGTTTTAGCGAGAGTTGGTGGTGGTGAAAGGGGGTTGCGGCGAAGTGTTCGAGAATCATCGCTCGCTTCGCCCAGTTCGCAACTTACCCGACGCTCTTACACAGCGTCTGAGCGTCCGCCCAAGTCTGCTTGGTCGAGAAACAGAGACGACGATCAGCATAAGGGTTAGTGTCAACGGGTGCAGGGGTGGGATTGGCGTTCGCCTTGGCAAGCGCAAGCTTGTAGAGGAAACTCTCATCATCGGGAGTTCCCTTGTTGAGTTCAAAAGTCGATGGATCACAGCAAAATGGGTATTCAGCATCGCATTCCAAATCAACCCAAAAATCACCGGAATAACCACTAATACTACCTCCTTTGCACTGGGCTCCACAATCTTGACCATTCCCCTCCGTGGTATCGGGTTCATGTTGGCCCCACCTCTCAAAGGAGTAAGCATCTCCGCTCGCCCATTCCAAAGATCCTTCCGTAATCAGATCATTCACACCAATCCATGTGCACTCCCAATCATTCCAGGGAGCATCATCAAAGCAGCCTCCAGTGCCCAGGTTTGTGTTTGTTGTTGCGTCAACCACGGAAACTAAATTTGAGCCGTGACTTTCGCATATTGCCTGGGCGTCGGTCCAATTCTTTGCGGAAGTGAAACACGGGCCCGCAGAGTACGTTGAAGGGCAAGAAAATGATGTACCAGAGGCGTCACCAAAGAATTGAGACAGTGTTAAGACTGAAACGGTAGATGAAATACGCATTGTCGTTATTAATAGGCCCCTGTGTTCAAAAATGTTTTTCCGGTTGTCACAACGTAAAGCAAGTAAGGATTTTTTACCCGCAATTCCATTCGCACACTACACCTCAGATGCATGCAGTGGATGGGACCCCCGTGCAGCTGCGAAGATAAAATATAACAAGAAACGACGCACACTGGCTAGAACTTATTAAACTCAACTTCTTCCAACACAACACCCACTTGAAATTAACACACTTTCATCATTTCTGGGGAGGGCAAGCGGAGGTCGTAGTCGTCGTCGTAAGAGTCGTGCTGATCGGAGGATTCACGCGAACACCGTGCAATGTCGAATCAGTCAAATCGTCGTGTGTCGATTTTGGATGCGAAGGCGCGCAATCCTCATTATTCTTCGACGAATAATCTTCTCCGGCGGACTTCGTACCACAGGCGCGAAGATGAAATAGATGAAGGTGATGCGGAAGGAGATGGAAACACTGAGGAAATCGGCAAAGACAGCAAGGGCTATTCCACGGCGGACGAGTCTGGGAGCAGCTCCATCCGTACTTGGGCACCCCCTTCTTCCGCCTTGGCAAGGTTGCATGCATCTCGCAAAATTTGGCTCAATGGAAAGAGGCCACTGAAAAATTTGAAAATTAAGGATCTAGAGGGGTTGGGGCTTGGTTTGGTGCTTTACTTTGAGCTGATGCATCAGTTGACGATACTATTTGGCATTCTTTCATTGATTGCCGTCCCGATGCTTGTCGTGAACTATGACGGAAATGACGACAAAGCAATGAAGAGTGTCGATGTAGATCTCCTCTCCCTCTCCAAATTCACACTCGGGAACCAAGGTGTTGATGTCGACGCGAACCTAATGTTCAGGTGAGTGAAAATTGGATGCCCCCCCCCGCAAGGAAAAAAAACTCACAGTTAGTTTCTCGCTCGGCTCTCACCTACCGCCGGTGGGTGCAGTTGTGAATCGCCGGACCCTAACGATGAGAACAAGTGCTGGCTAGACTGCACGGGGGATACGGTATGCCTCTTTGGGAAGGAATTTGGGCGTCAGATCGATGCTAAAAAGATTGCGAGCATGTATGTAGCGATAGAGACCATCATCTGTCTTGTATTCGGTCTGTTCGTGCACCACTTCCTCAAAAATTCGATCGCCTCCCGAGTCAAGCAGTCGAAAATCGCTTCTTCCTCCCCCGAAGAGTATACCGTCTTTGTCAGAGGTTTGCCTCAAGACGCAACGCAGGAAGACGTCGCTAATTTCTTTTCTGACGCCTACAACCTCGAAAACAAAAACGCAATAATTCATCCTTTTGGAATAAACGAATCGGGCTGCCGTTTCCTATTCTCTTGGGGCTTTGTCCTATGTTATCTCGCCGGGGTTGCTGCCTTCGACGGCAACAATGATGAGTCATTGGTAGAGTATCTACTTAACCAAATTATCAGCGACCCAGCAAGGAGGCCGTCGGGCATTACCACTTCTGTTTTGAGTTACGTGGGGGTGATTGTCGGCGCGGCTCTCACTTACCTGATTGGAGCTCTCATTGCAAGGACTCAAGACATCGGCGGAAGCATGACGAGGTTGACACCAAGGGAAATCTTCGACGAAATGGAGAAAGGCACAAAAAAGAAAAATGGACAAGGCACGACGATTCTGAAGAAACTGCGAAAGAGGAGTAAGGGGGTGAACAAGAGCAAGGTTTATGTCGCTGGCGATGATGATGATGATGATGGTGGTGGTGGTGGTGATGGTGATGAGGGAGAAGGGGGAGGAATGTCTGAGCAGCTTCAGTCGAGTGGTGCTGACGCCGCTTGGGTGCAATATTTCGACCCGGCGTCGAGCAGTCTCTATTATTTCAATGATGTCACGCTAGAGTCTTCGTGGGAGCCGCCGGCAAATTTTAGGCCTTGTTTGAGTCCAACGAATGCGTCAGATGGGGCTGAAGCGGCCACGGCGCAGAACTCTATTCCCATGCCCGTGCATGTTGCCAGTGTCGGTGATGATGGTGGAAGAAGCGTTGTCTCCTCGTCTAAAAGAGTCAGCGTAAGCGAAATTTTGTGCGACGAGCTGGTCTCGCATCCGAATACGCCCAAATCCGTATCTTATGCATTTGCCTTCAACGGTATGTGGGTGACTGAGGTCACCATGATTCGGCCTCTCGGCAATCTTATCAGGAGATTTCGCGCCCACGAAAAGCTGCTTTACGAAATAAGTAACGCATGGGACAGTGTCAATAAATATCGCACCATGATAAATCACTCGTATGGTACCGACGACCCCGCAGACGACCCCGCATCAGGCTCGTCGTCAGTAGAAAAAAACAACGACGCGGAAGCTGCTGCCGAACACAACGACGCGGAAGCTGCTGCCGAACGCAAAGACGCGGAAGCTCCCCCCCCCCTTAAATCAGCAGTGAAGGACGGGGCGACAATACAGATAAAGCTCAAGGCTGATGCGATGAAGCTCGAGAATCTCGAACGAAAGAAACGTTTTGCGGTTGAGAAGTTGAAAACTTTGAAAAACAAAATGGAAAATTTGAATTGGCAAATTTGCGGGAAGATGAACCCAAACAATTTGAGTATCTGCGTAGGGGCTTTCGTCACATTCGAGCACCAAGAGTCGCGGAACCGTTGTCTTGAGGACTACAAACTTAGCACGACGTGGTTGGGAAAGAAATTCCAGCCTGACACGCTTCAATTCACGCATCCGACTAAAATTGACAAGAAGACCGGCAAGTTTCAAACCTACAGGTTGACGGTCACGCGTGCTCCACAGCCGGCCGGAGTTCTGTGGGAGAATTTAGAATTCAGCTATGCAACAAAGCTCCAGCACAGAATGAAAACGGCACTCGCAACTCTTTGCTTCCTTTTCTTGTCCTTCGTGCTCATCTACTTTGCATACTCGATGAAAGCCCAGATGTTGCTTGCAATCCCGAACCTCGGCCGGTGCAACGTCTTACCGGCGATATATTATGGAACATATCCCCCCCCCGTTGAAGGCGGTTTAAACCCTAACTATTACCCGACAAGTTCCGTCCACCTGGTCAGGGACAAGCTGCTGGACGGATCAGTCTGCGGCTCAAACAAGTTCTACCTCACCTACGAGGAGGCCGATCCAGATCCATCTGCGCCGCAAAGCCTGGATCACGATAATCTTCCTTCATTGGTTGTGCCGCCCTCGATTCTGGAGCCGTCATTTTCCACCCGAACCCGGGGCGGTTTTACGTGCGAAGACCCTTCCTGCGACAAGCTCAATGTAAAAGACCTGGAAGAGTGCCAGAGTTCATGCCAACCAACCAAACACAATGATGAGTACTGTCCAACGCTTGCGTGTGGAATTTCGGAGTGGAGCTTGGAAGAGAACGGCGGACATAAGTGTGAACTGTACAAAAGTAGCCTCCCTTCTGCCTGCTACTGCTACGACAAAATGATAAATGTAATGCGGAGCGACGGCTGGAGCGGCATGACAACGCTTCGCGCGGAAGAGAGTGACATGTGCGGGGCTATTTTCTGGGAGTATTTTTACGCCGCTGCATCGGCGGGGGTGGCTGCTGTCAGTATATTGGGAGTCAATCTCGCCATCGGGAGCCTCATCGATAGTTTCATCCAAGACGAGCTCCACTCGAGCTGGAGCGGGCAGGCAAGGGCGGCCTTTGCGAAAATCTCCGTCGCTCAGTTTCTAAATACTGCCGTGACGACAGTAATTGCGAACGCTTACATAGAGTATGGTGGAGGTCTAAAGGACTTCCTTGACTCTGTCGGTTTTCTTGGCGGCCAGCACAAAGATTTCACCAAGGGCTGGTACCAGTCAGTCGGCGTGTCCTTGACGATGACGATGTTGATCAACACTTTGGTACCTCACTTCATTTTGCAGTTTCTGACTATTTTTGTTTTCACACCTTTGAAAAGGCGAATCCTGGGACGTTTCGCTGTCAATCAGAGCTCTCTTGACATCATTTATGAGGGGCCGAAATTCTCGATCGAGAAGCGCTACGCCTTCGCCCTGAATACCGTTATGGTCACCATGGTTTTCTCGGGCGGTCTCCCGATCCTCTTTCCCCTCGCTTGCTTGAATTTTGCCATTATGGGCATCAGCGACCGTTACTTTCTCCTCAAAGTGTCCCAGCAGCCGCCCTCTTACGACAGCCGCCTCGCTGTGCTGTTCAAGAACGCCATGTCAATCGCACTCATATTGCATGTTTTCGTGACTTGTTACATGTATAGTAGCCGGATTTCGAATGATAGCGACATAAAGTTAATGAGGGCTGATAGTATCACAAATACAGGGCTTGAAAACTTGTTTGGACAACCGGGTAGCGCCGGCCGGGAGTTTTTCAACGACAGAATTGCCAGTTGGAACACCTTTCCGATATTCGTTCTTGGGAGTATCTACAGTCTCTGCCTTTTTCTCACCACTTTCTTTAACGTGAATAGACTCTACAAATCGGTACGCAGCTTGCTCGCCGCCAACGATGCTGTTGTAAGTAGCTTTTACCCCCCAGGATACACGTCGCCTTGGTACAGCGTCCTCTCGCTCGAGCAAGAGGAACACGTCAAGCACTTTAAGCGTTTGTCCAAGGTCGACCGTGACAAAGGGTATCGCCTCAAGGAGCTGCAGCACCGAATGATAATAAATCGGGTAAATCCGGAAGATGACGACGGCACTGTGAAAAAAGGAAATACGGAGAAGAACCATCGCGCCAAGAGGAACTTATCTAGCGGCAAGAATAAGAGTCTGCTGCCGACCTATCTTGTTGCTCAACTCGATGGAGTACTGCACACATATGAGATGGCCAAAAACGCGCACTATGCGAACGAAAACAGCTTTCTGAAGAGCTTTCAGAACTTCGCGATAAACGTGGGCGTTGGGGAGAGTCGGGATGTTGACGTCATTGGAGGAGAAGCCCAACAAAAAATGGTCGAGTTAAGGAATCAAATGATGAATGAGATGGCTGCCATTGAGGAAGCTCACAAGTTGCGTGATCGAGAACAGTCCCAGATCGTAGAGAATATGGCTGGGAAGAACTTCTTGATCGCTGTGAAGAACAAAAGAAACGAGAAAAAACTCAAAGAGCAAGAAGATCGAATAAGGGTCCGCAATGTTCATAATATGGGCCAAAATATGAAGAATATAATCGAGCTGCGAGCCGCAGAGAGGCGGTTGGAACTGCAACAGGCCACCATCGTCGAGCTGAACGTCAAAGCGTGCGTCAGTGACATGATTAACAAAATCGTTGAGGGGGACGGCGGAATTAATTGGCGTGAAAAGGGGCTCGGGAATGATTCTCAAATCGCCGCTGATGAACCACGAGAGGCGGCGGCAGGCAGTGGTGCAGTGGCGATAAGTGAGAACGGGGAGGCAGAGAGATTAATTGCCACTCAACGGGAAATGATCGTTGAGATGAGCGTCAGGGCATGTGTGCTTGACGTTGTCGCAAAAGTCGTGGAGAAAAACGGCCCTGGCGTTACTACTTCAGTCTCTGTCATTGATGAGAAAACGGAAGGTTTAAATGCCCCTGGAACTGTTAATTACAGGTCATTGCTTGAAAAAGAGAATGAAATCGTACAATTGAATGTCATATCGTGTTTGAACGATATGATGTTGGATATAGTGGAAGGTTCTAAGCGAGATGAGAGATTGGCCCCAGGATCCAATGCCGGAACGAACGACATCACGACAGCAAACACAACCAAAGGCAACTCGCAGGGCACTACCGAGATCATTGCACCAGAATTAAAGAACTTACTGGACGAGATGGTGGTTACCGTGATGAGACGGGACGTCATTGATCGTAGCGAGACATTGAAGAAGCGGGAATGTATGTCGTCGGCAATGAGAATGTCGACAGAAATGCAACGTTCGCATTCCCGTTCTCCGCGTTCAGCTTCGGACTCCGCCTTCGTCACTCGAGCTAATGTTTCGGAGGTTCTTCAAAAATTAGTCAGTGATGTTGAGTCAGCTATCTTGAGAGAGCAAAACGGCTACTTGCGCGCTTCGATCATTTTCGAGAAGGAGATCAAGCGCCAGAAACGCCGCCAAAATAAAGGCTTACATAAGAAAACGCCGAAGAAGGAGCAGAAAAAAAAGAAGGATCGGAAGAGTCAAAAAGAGCGCAAGCACTCCTCTGAGCGTAAGGGATCGAAAACACGCCCCCGCAGAATGACACCCTCGGACTTCTTCGACGCGACAGAGTTTCTCGTGAGTAATAACGACGAGCTAGAACGAGCCCAGGTTGAACTCTCGCTATCCATGTTGGTGCATGCAGTCGAGCTTCGGGCCACTACTAACGACAACATAGAGGAGGTTAAACTTGATAACTCGACCCCTTCTCTTTTGAAATTCATTCAGCTTGAGGAGGAGCTTGCGGATTTAAAGCATGTAAATGCGCGTTTGGAGGTGGCAGCCGTTGTCAATGATTTGGTTCATTCGTGCGAACGTTCCGTTCCGAGCTTTGCTCCTCGTACCACTGCCCCAAATGTTGCTAATGATAATGATAATGATAATGCTAGTGTTGACGCCTCGGGCAGAGTCGCAGTTGAAACGATGATCGAAAATGTCGCTGCTGCTGACGTCCTTGTTTTGAAGGAAATCGAACTGGAAGTGAGCAATTCAATCTCAACAATCGTCGCGACAATCGAGTTTAACGACGTCATTCGACATCTGAAAGCCCAGGCACTAGAACAGGAGGAGATGCTCGCAACAAAAGATACAATAATTGAACAAATAACCAATCACGTTACCGAGATGGAAGAGGAGAGGCTGCTCGCTGAAGAAGGTGACGAAGCACTGTCGGCCGTAGAAAAAGTTATCGCCCTCATCGTTGACAATGCCAACGAACAAATTATCTCTAACTCTCTACTTGCGGCGGAAAAGGAACTTGAAGAGATGATGCAACGGACTCGAAATCTCGAGAAAAATATCGAGGCAGAGAAAGTAAAGGCGGAAGGAGAGCGCGAAGTGCTCAATGGGGCGCTTCATGAACAGACTAAACTCGCCACATCTCTCCAAAGAGCGAAAGATGAGCGCGATCGGCTTGCCGCGGAACTCCTTGAAGAACAGCAAAAGGCAAACGATGAGCGCGATCGGCTTGCCGCGGAACTCCTTGAAGAACAGCAAAAGGCAAACGATGAGCGCGATCGGCTTGCAAAGGCGCTACTCCAAGAGCAGCAAAATGACAACAACGAACGACTGAAGCTGCAAATGTCGATCGAGTCGACGAAACGTACCCTCAACGAAATGCTAGGGAAAAAAGAGGTCAATATTTGCCTTAACAATGTCGTGTTGGAGATTGAGCGGCGAGCAAACGAGCAGAAATTGCTTGCTTCAGCAAAAAGAGAGAGAGAGTTGCTGTCCGATGTCGAAGTTCTCAAGGCCCAGGCTCGCGGCTCGCTCGAGACAATATTAAACATTGAAAACGAAAAGTTCAAGGTCGAGGAGCAAGTGACCAAAGACCTTAGCAGAAAGTTTGAGACCTTGCTAGAAGAGAAAGAAATTCAAACCAAGGATATGCTTGACACAATAACGCGGGAGAAAGACGGCGAGAAAGAAGTACTCGCCCGGTCATTAGAGGAGGAGAAAGAGAGGATTACGAAAGCGATGGCAGAGGAGAAAGATAAACTAGTAGCAGCCCGAAAGGAGCTCGAGTCAAAACTCCACCAAGCGACGATAAGCCACCAGGCGGCCATCCGAGAGGAGGGAATTTTGGTCAAGGCGACAATGGAGGAGAGTTTCCGCTTGAAAAACGAGGTGAATGCGAAAGTTGAAGAACTTGCTGCAAACCAAGTCGCACTCGATCGATCTGAAAAATACTTGCTCGAGCTGCAGAAACAGCTCACCGAGGAGAGGGGAAAGAATGATATACAGCATAGCATCGAAGATATCAAGACAGAGCTGCTGCAAGCGACGATCAAGCAGAAAGAGGAATTCAATTTGCAGAAAAGAGCACTTGAGGAGGAGCTCCGCCTTCAGAAGGAGGAAACGGAAAAAATAAGGGTGGATAGTCAGCAGCGTGTCGAGGAAAATTTAAAGAAGCTGAGCGAGGCTGTTGAGGCAATCAAGACCAATCAGGAGGAGGCCAGCATGATGAGCGCAGTGAGGGAGGACCACACATTGGGGGAGACGAGCATGGGCGAAATGATGGTGGAAAGCTTCGGCAACTCTGATAGTCTAGCGGCGGCTAAGCAAGAGCTTGAGGATCAAAGAAATGATCTCAGTGCGCAGCGTGAGAAAATGGAGACAAAGCTGGAGGAACTGCGTGCTCGTGATAGCCTCGTTACAAAGAAGAAAGAGGAACACGAGGAAACACTGAAACAGCTAAAGAGAGCGCTGCGGAGGGTTGTGCAGATGAAACAGAAAGAGTACGATAATGACCTTGCACATGAACAGGAAGTCAGTGGCCTCCAGAAGAAATTAGACGATGCTCTTCTTGATAAGGAAGTGGCCAAGGAAGAAATGCACGAGACGGAAAAATTAATCTTGAATATGACCGCCAACATGGAGAAGGAGCGAGCGGATAAGAAGAAAGTAATCGCGCAACTACATGCCAGTGTGAAGGAGGCTAGTGCGGTGGGTACTGAGAAGGAAATCTTCAGAAGCGAGTTAAAGGCCCTCAAAGCAGCGCAAAATAGTGAGCGTCAGAAATTCCACAAGATGCTGGACCGCTTAAAGGAGCAAGTCAAGGAAGTGCACATCTTCGAAGAAGAGCTTCAGCTCGCGAAGGAGGCAAAGGAGAAGCTGACGCTCGAGTTAAAGAAGGAGCAGGAAATGCGAAAGGCCAACTTTAATGCGATTCAGGACTTGATGGGTAAGATCCGTGTGCTCGTGCGTGTCAGGCCGATGCTTCCGAACGAATTGGATCGCAGGAGCGAAAGTGTCGTGAAGGTCTTGAGCAAGACATCACTGGAGATAAAGGTTGCGAAGAAGAACAACCGCGCTCCGATGGAGTTCTCGTTCGACGAGGTGCTTGGGCCGAAGACCAGCCAAAAGGATACTTTCGATAGAGTAAAGGGACTCATTGGCAGCGTGATTGACGGGTACAACGTGACACTGTTTTGCTATGGGCAAACGGGGAGTGGGAAGACCTTTACGATGGCCGGCGGGGGGGACAAAAATATCGACAACGTAGGCTTGATTCCGAGAGCAATCGAAAGTCTGTTCGATAACCTACAGAAGAAGGGCGATCACTACGCGTTTAACGTCAAGTCGTGTTTTGTCGAGCTGTATTGCAACAGGCTCATTGATCTGTATGGCGACGACAACGCATTAGCTCTTCACGAGCAAGCGAAAAAACTTGAAATCAAACTAGATGCGACTCGCATGGTCTACGTCAAGAATGCGTGCATCCGGACCGCTGATGATGCTGATGATTTGATTGATGCGTGGGCTTCTGCGGAGAGCAAGAATCGTCACTCGGCCAGCACAGAAATGAATGACGCGAGTAGCAGGAGCCACAGCGTGCTCAGTATACTGGTGGAGCTAAAAAGTTTGACGACCGGCACGACTACAACTGGAAAGCTTAGTCTGATCGATTTGGCTGGAAGCGAAAAGGTCTCTAAAAGCGGTGTGACAGGAGCGAACTTACAAGAGGCGAGGAATATTAACCAATCGCTGTCTTGTCTGAGCGATGTGATCGCAGCATTGTCCAATGGGGCAAAGCACGTCCCATACAGAAATAACAAATTAACGCAGCTCATGCAAGACAGCTTGGGAGGGAACGCCAAGACTCTCATGATAGTGAACATTTCTCCGAGTGATTTTAACAGCGAAGAGAGCGTCATGTCTCTTCACTACGGCACTCGCGCCAAGCTCATCAAGAACAGAGCGAAAAAGAATGAGGAGAGCAGCGAGATTTCTCGTCTCAAGAGCATCATTGAGGGACTACGCGATGAGCTCGAGGAGGAGAGGAGGACACAAGAGGATATGAAGGAAGCAGAAGCACCGCAGGACATCACCAACTACAAAATTCAAGAGGGTGAAAAGAAGATAGTAGGGGGAGAAATTGATTTTACAGGCCAAAAAGGAGTAGTGCCGGGGTGAGAGGGGGACAAGAAAACTGCAGGTAACCTAACCACCGTAAAAGTAATAACGAAACCTTTCTTACTGTGATGTAAAGGATGAAAAAGTACAAAGAGTTACCATCACAAAGAGGTTCGCACTGTCACAAACACCTTTTCTTTTTTTATTATTCAATTACAGCTCATCGTCTCCGAAGTCATAATCTTCGTCGTCGCCGCCGGCTCCTCCGCCCTCGGCGCCCTGGTACATATCGCGCATGATGGGGTTGGCAATCGCCTCGATCTCCTTCTGCTTCTCGTCGTAGTCCTCCTTCTCGGCCTCGGGGTTCTCCTCGAGCCAGTCTAGGATCTCGTCAATGCCGTCCTGGAGCTCCTTCTTGTCCTCGGCGCTGACCTTGTCGGCAAGGCCCTTCTCGTCGTCGTCGAGGGTGTTCTTGAGGTTGTAGAGGTAGCTCTCCAGGCCGTTGCGGGCGTCGATGCGCTCCTTGACCTTCTTGTCCTCCTCGGCGAACTCCTCGGCCTCGCGGACCATGCGCTCAATGTCCTCCTCGCTGAGGCGTCCCTTCTCGGCGGTGATGGTGATCTTCTCGGCCTTTCCGGTTCCCTTGTCCTCGGCGGAGACCTGGAGGATACCGTTGGCGTCGATCTCGAAGGTGACGTCGATCTGGGGGACTCCGCGGGGGGCGGGGGGGATTCCAGTGAGCTCAAACTTTCCGAGCAAGTGGTTGTCCTTGGTCATGGAGCGCTCTCCCTCGAAGACCTGGATGAGCACGGCGGGCTGGTTGTCCTGGTAGGTGGAGAAGGTCTGACTCTTTTTGGTGGGGATGACGGTGTTCCTGGTGATGAGCTTGGTCATGACACCGCCAACAGTCTCAATACCCTGGGAGAGGGGGGTAACATCGAGGAGAAGGAGCTCAGAGGTGGCCTCGCCTCCCTCTCCGCTCAAGATACCGCCCTGAACGGCGGCACCGTAGGCGACGGCCTCGTCGGGGTTGATTCCCTTGCTCGGCTCCTTGCCGCCGAAGTAGTCCTTGATGAGGCTCTGCACCTTGGGGATGCGGGTGGACCCCCCGACGAGGACGATCTCGTCGACCTCGCTCTTCTTGACGTCGGCATCCTCGAGGACCTTGCCCACGGGGCCCAAGGTCTTCTTGAAGAGGTCGGCGTTGAGCTCCTCGAAGCGCGCGCGGGTGAGGGTCTCGGAGAGGTCGAAGCCGTCGGCGAGGGACTCGATCTCCAGGCGGGCCTGGTGCTGGCTACTGAGGGCGCGCTTCACGCGCTCCACCTCCTTCCTGAGCTTCTGCAGGGCGCGCTTGTCCTTGCTGATGTCAATGCTGGACTTCTTCTTCATCATCTTGATGAAGTACTGCATGACGCGCTGGTCGAAGTCCTCTCCTCCGAGGTGGGTGTCTCCGTTGGTGGCAAGGACCTCGAAGACGCCGTTGTCGATGGTCAAAAGGGTGACATCAAAGGTTCCTCCCCCAAGGTCAAAGACAAGCACGTTGCTCTCCCCTCCAGACTTGTCCATGCCGTAGGCGATGGCGGCGGCGGTGGGCTCGTTGATGATGCGCTCCACGGACATTCCACTGATGGTTCCGGCGTCCTTCGTGGCCTGGCGCTGGGCGTCGTTGAAGTAAGCGGGGACGGTAACAACAGCATTCTCAATCTCCTTTCCCAGGAAAGTCTCGGCCGTGACCTTCATCTTCTGGAGGATCATGGCGGAGATCTCCTCAGGGGCGAAGGTGTCACTCCCGACCTTGACGTACGGCTTACTGTCCTTGTCGACGATCTCGTAGGGGACGAGCTTCTTGTCGGCCTGGACACTCTTGTCGTTAAACTTCCTTCCGATGAGACGCTTCACGTCGAAGATGGTCTTCTCGGGGTTGATGGTGGCCTGGTTCTTGGCGGCGTCTCCGACGAGGCGGTCGTCGGTGAAGGCTACGTAAGAGGGGGTGATGCGGTTACCCTGGTCGTTGGCAATGATCTCAACCCGACCATTCTTGAAGACTCCCACGCAAGAGTAAGTCGTTCCAAGATCAATTCCAATAACAGTTCCCATAGAAGGTTCGTCCTCGGCGTGGACGCTGCCCACGGCGAGCATCGCCAAACTGGCGACTGTAGAAAATAAAAAATTAACAAATTGGATCATGTGTTAGAGTACAGCATGGAGAATAATGTTGGAGATGTGATGTGGTACTTTCTACGACGTGAAAAGGACACTTAATTGGTACAGCAGCGGTAAATTGAAGGTGCCCAAGCGCAAAGAGGTGGACGGTTGCCGTGCCTTCGACGGTATTCGCCCAGTGACTTTAACCACACCACCTCACTCAGCAACAATATGGGATTGGACGGCTACAAGGCGACCGACTTCACAGACAGACAGAGGCAGATTTTCGAGCTCTTGTTCGACAGCGCGGTTCTAATTGCAATATAGTACTCACTCGCTTTGAAAAATTTCATTATTTCCTTATTAAAGGGGGGATATAAAATGCAACCGGTAGATCCTCAACAACATTTTTGCCTCAGAGGGCGCCGTGTGTTTCCAATTTTTTTTCGAATTTTGCTTTGAAAATTCACGTGCGTGTCGGATATACCAAAGTGATCGCATCGGCAGCGTAGAAAAAAGAGCTTTTGTACCAACACAGTTGTAGAAACCTGCATCGCGCCCGCCTTCTTAGTTTTCCAGTTCTTTTCCCAGGCTGATCAAATTATTAAAGTGTTGAAAGTCTGCCGTGTTCTAACTTCAGTGTGAGAGGCTCGGTCCCATAAGTGAAAAATTTTATGAGTGTTTAGGTTTTCTCTGCCATCTCGACCTCCTTGGGAAGAAGTCAGAACAATGGTATCCCCCCTCCTTCTTCCCCTTGTGGTGCTGTTAGGTTTAAGTCATGGAATTGTCCCGGCTGACGACGGTGATATACCGTATCGATATCGAATGGAGATAGTTTCCCCGCGTCTGGGGGAGATAATGTTGTTCAGAACAATGGAATTCTCTTTTTCGATCCTTGAGAATGTTGGCGATTCTGTTCAGGTAATGCCTTCTGGATCTATGTCGGGTGCAGATAATGTCGTATCGGGCGGAGGAGAGGTGGAGAAAGAGAGAGAAGAAGTGAATGAGAAGGAAAGTAGTAATACTCCGCTCAGACTCTGCATGACCCTTGAAACAAAAGAGGAGGACAGTGGTGATGGTGATGGTGATGGTGATGGTGATGGTGATGGTGATGGTGATGGTGATGGTGATGGTGATGGTGATGGTGATGGTGATGGTGATGGTGATGGTGATGGTG
>Ga0115556_1001048_pt1 | contig 18906 bp, 9 predicted proteins | sample COGITO_mtgs_1104_5_FD_87282 | JGI IMG/M metagenome (GOLD analysis project Ga0115556, IMG submission 87282) | Pelagic marine microbial communities from North Sea - COGITO_mtgs_110414 | ecosystem: Environmental > Aquatic > Marine > Epipelagic | place: Germany:Helgoland, sampling site Kabeltonne... | reverse complement strand
ATTAATGCATTGTTTGGCTCTGTAAGTATTCGCAATAAAGCCTCACGTGACAAAGGTTCAAGAAATGTTAAAACAGGCATTCTACCTATAAGTTCTGGTATTAAACCAAATGCTTTTAGGTCTTGAGGTGCAATTGCAGACAAGAAATTTTGTGGATCTATGTCGCTACGAAGTATTGATCCTCCATATCCTACTATTTGAGTATTTAATCTCCTAGCGATATGCTTTTCAATACCATCAAAAGCACCTCCAGCCACGAATAAGATATTTCTAGTATCGACTTCAACAAATTTCTGATCCGGATGCTTACGTCCGCCTTTAGGAGGAACATTAACTTTTGTACCTTCTAATAATTTCAACAAAGCCTGCTGAACTCCCTCACCTGAAACATCTCGAGTTATTGATGGGTTATCGCTCTTTCGGGAAATCTTATCAATTTCATCAATAAAGATTATTCCTTTTTCTGCTGCCTGAACATTGTAATCCGCGGCTTGAAGGAGTCTAGTTAGGATACTCTCTACATCTTCGCCAACATAACCTGCCTCCGTTAAAATTGTAGCATCAACAATCGCAAAAGGCACATTAAGCATTCTAGCAATAGTTCGAGCCAGCAATGTTTTACCTGTCCCTGTTTCTCCTACTAGAATGACATTAGATTTCTCAATTTCGAAATCATCAACTTTTCCTTTTAGCACGCGCTTATAGTGATTGTAAACAGCAACACTTAAATGTCTTTTTGCATCTTCTTGCCCTATTACATATTTATCTAAATGAGCGCATATCTCTTTAGGCTTTGGAGACTTCAAAATTTCTTCCTTTTCAACTTTGGTTTCCTTGCCTTCTTCAAGAACAATTTCATGAGCTTGTTCTATGCATGATTCACAAATATGAGCGTCAAGACCCGCAATTAAAAGTCCAGCATCAGACTTTGGTCTGCCACAGAAAGAACATTGAGAAACATCCGCCATTAGGTAGTTCTTTTACCTTCAAGGATCTCGTCAATCATGCCGTATTCCTTGGCTTCGGTCGATGTCATCCAATAATCCCTGTCAGAATCAAGTTCCACCTTATCAAATGGTTGACCAGAGTGGCTAGCTATAATCTCATAAAGTTCTTTTTTCAGCTTTAAAATTTCCTGCAAGGTGATTTCCATATCACTCGCCTGACCTTGAGCACCACCCATTGGTTGGTGTATCATTACCCTTGAGTGCTTTAAAGCGGACCGCTTCCCCTCTGCTCCCGCGCATAGAAGCACAGCGCCCATAGATGCCGCCATTCCCGTGCATATTGTTGCCACATCCGGAGTAACAACTTGCATAGTATCATAAATGCCTAGTCCAGCATGAACAGATCCACCAGGACTATTCATGTAAATTTGAATATCTTTTTTACTATCAGCAGATTCTAAAAAAAGAAGTTGTGCCTGGACAATATTTGCAACCTGGTCATTGATACCTGTCCCTAAAAAGATTATACGGTCCATCATCAATCGAGAGAAAACATCCATTTGCGCAACATTCAAAGAACGCTCCTCAATAATATAAGGTGTTAATGAACTCTGCACATAGTCCTGCAAATGCATGCTGCTTATGCCTTTATCAAGAGTTGCAAACTTGCTAAATTCTTTTCCTAAATCCATATTAATTTCTTTTATTTTTTAGCTTTTTTTACCAATTTAAGAAAATTAGCATATGTAATATCCACTAGTTTCAAAGAAAAAGACTCTTTGAAAAATTCTAACATTTTATCTTGAAGAAGTTGTTCGGAGAGCTGCTCTGCTTGCTCGCGATTTTCTAAAACATTCAATGCCAATTTCTCAACTTCTTGATCATCCATCATTTGCCCATATTGAGACATTCTTGACTTCACCATCTTTACAGCAAACGCCACTAATTCTTCTTTATCAACATGAAGATTATGTTCTCGTTGTAACTTACCTTCAATTAATTGCCAACGCATTGCCTTTTCAGTCTGTGGCCATTGCTCATCAATCTCTGCAATAGTAGGAGGAGTCTCTCCTTGTTGACTAATCCACTTCTTCATGAAATTTTTAGGGAGGTTCATCTTAGTTTTCATAAGATGATCTGTTACAGTATTAAAAAAATGAATGTCACAATCTCGTTTATATAATCCTTCAATATCTTCTTGAATCTTACTAAGAAACTCAGCTTTAGTATTTATTGCATCTTGGCCAAAGACCTTATCAAATAAATCTTTATCAATAGTTGCAGGCTCTACATGATAGATTGTCTTCAAATTAAGTTTGAATAAACCTATTGTAGCTCCTTTTTCATCTTCACTCAATCCTAAAAGTTGTAAAAGATCAAAATCATCTTCAAATGATTTTGAGGCACTAAATGAAATTGTATCACCTTTTTTCAATAGCAACGCGGCTTTCTTTAATCTTCTGTCAGATATAGATTTTACACCTAGTCGTCCTTCTTTTACCAAACCATTCTCAAGAGTGTTTCCTCGCTTATCTACCTCAATAAAATCACCAAACAGAACGTCCTGCTCTCCTACTATTTCAACCTCACTCATTTTCCCAAATCGATTCTGGAGATTAGACATCTCTTCATCAATTGTGTTCTGATCTACCTTAATTTGGTTGTATGGAAGTTTCGTCTTTTGACTTATGTCTAAATCAAATTGAGGTGCTACGCCAATTTCAAATTCAACCTGAAACTTGGAATTTGAAAAATCAACAGTATTTGGAACTGGCAATGGTTGCCCTAAAATTTCCAATTTTTCACTGTCGAGATAATTAAAAAGGCCATCTTGTAACAATTTATTTACTTCATCAGTTCGAACTGATGCCTCATATTGCTTCTTGATCATGCCCATAGGGGCCATTCCAATTCTAAATCCTGGAATATTGGCACGTTTACGATAATCGAGTAAAGCTTTTTCAACTTTTACTGCAAAATCATTTTGCTCGATTTCTACAGTTAGAATACCATTGTTTTGCGAATCAATATTATGAGAAACATTCATAGATTACTTGTCTTTTAAAAGAGGAATGCAAAGGTACGTTACAGAACTCAGGTATTTACTCAAGGTAAAGCCTTCAACTATCTCTATAACAACTTAACGGTTAAGACAGATTTCATTTGCTTATGCTATGTCTATATAGTCTGCTTTTAAAAATAACGACCTCTCAATGGAGGCCGTTGTTATAAGGTTGAGTAAAATTTATTCTGAATCAAGGTTGCCAAGAGGAATGGAATAATTAATCATTATTCCAACGCTTGCATATGATGAAGCATCTATCCCCACATAAAGCCCTTTAAACACATCATAGGAAACTCCTAAAAATTTTCTTCCTGAGCCCGCTACACCGCTTTCAGCGCCGGAGGAACGAAAGAAACCCATGGGGCCAAATAAATCTATTCCCGCAACAATCCGGAATTTATTTATTCTAAACGTTGGTCCAAATGTTAACCTTGAATATGCATCCCTCGCTAAATCATCATTGTCTATAAAAACCTTACCGTCTAAAACAGAGGCTCTTTCATAAAGGGCCATCAGTCCAAATCCCTTAAAAATGTTATCTGCACCTATTGAAAACCTTAGAGGGATTGAAATCACATCGTTAACAAAAGACTCGTGACCTGGAAGGAGACCAAAACCTATTAAAAGAGCAGGACCCGCAGGATCAATGGACTCTTTTACATCAGGAGTTTCAGGTGCATCCATATCAGCATCAGCATCAGCTGATTCTATATTTTCGTCTAGTACAGCATTATTTAAAGCATCCAATGCCGTCGGGGCATCTGTATCAGCATCAGTAGTAGCATCCTCAGCTGTAATTGGCATTGCCACATCTTTTATAGCTTCTAAAGCTTGACTAGAGTCAATAGAGTCAGAAACGACAGAAACGGAATCAGTTGATGTGGATATAACTTCTTGACCGTAGCTTGTAACGGAACCTAGTAATAAACTGAAAATGAGTAATTTTTTCATGGGATTCTATAATTTATGTCAAAAGTAATAGAAAAAATTTATCCTTTTGACAATTTTGCAAAACTTAATTCTCCATTAATATACTTATAAGTCCAAGAAACTCCACCTTTTGACTTCACGAAGTTCCTAAAAGATCGATAATTTTCGATATTACTGCGACGTGTAATATACGTTCTTACCGGATCATCCTTGTCAGATAGGACCAGCAATAGCCATAAACAGAAAAGCTTATCACTTGTAATTGACTTATGTAACGTAAGCTTACTTTTGTTTTTTAACAAAAAATATCCAGCAGAAAGTAATTTCTGCATTCCAATATTTTTGATATTCAAATCCGAGATAACTGATGGCATTCCATATTTATCAAAATAAACCTCGGCGTTTTCGACTAATTCTACATATTTTAACTTTGAACTTGGTAGAAATTTTCGGTAAACAAAAGTCTTTAAGTCTTGAAAGCTAAAATTTAGCAGGTGCTCTACTAAGTCAACTGGATTATCTAGTACAGACAATTTGGATTTAAAAATTTCTCGTTCCTCAAGTTCTGCCGCTTCCATTTTTAGCAGCTCTTTCCAAAAACTATCAAATGATATTTTAGAGGAGCTAAATTCCTTAAAAATAATATTCAAGGTTTCCCAATGTTTTTTTCTAAACTCTGGAGGTTCCGAAAGAACAAATAAAACATATCGATTGAATTCATCTGCTTCCTTCAATTTAGATAATGATACAGTGTGCAAACTGTAATATTGGTCAAGTATATATTTATAATTCATTGAACTCAGTGAAAAAAATATTTTTTACGTTTACGAAATTTTTTGGGTAGGGCTAGTATTTTTTTGTTTTTATCCATAGTCTTTAAAAGCCCAATTAAATTCTTTCTACTAAAGTACTGGTTTCCTTTACTATCCGTATAAATCTTTGTGGGGTAGTCATACATCAATGCCCTTTGACCTTGAAAAAAAATTGGTTGATCATCTTTAAAACATCTGTATCGAAAGCAAAGGAGATATCTGTAAAAAGCATCCAAGACTTTTTGTGTACGTATAAAGACCACAAAGTTTTCAGCACTATCAGGATTCACTCTTAAAACGAATAAATCCATTTTCCCATCTAATGAACCTCTTATTTCAAAATCAAAATTATTATTGGCCTTTACAGAGCTCAACCTCTCCATAATTACTTGAGAAGACATTTGATGGCTCAGGCAGCAAAGTAAAAGAAGGCTAAAAATCTTTTTCAACATATTTTCCGAAACTCAAACCAATAAATATATTCGCTCCTGAAAATCCTTCCAGGACACTAATTCCCCCATTAAACCTGGGAATATTCAAAGGATTGTTGAACCCAATTGAGAATCGTGAATACGGACTAAAGAGAATTTTTCCAGCTAAATTCAGATCAATAATATTATAATTCATCCACCAATTAATACCATATCCCACATGCAATATTTTATTTGGTTTATTATAGACAAATCCAGTAAGTGTATAATCTTGTCTATTAGGATGCCAGGTGACATTATTAGAAACTATTAATTTTGATTGACTATTTAATCGAGTCGTAAAATATACTTTCATCGAAGTAGGAGCAGAAATTAGGTACTCACTATCTTCTGAACTGATCTCAGGAAGAAAACTATTCACATCATAATTAACTATGTCACTAACAACACTGGACATACTATCAACACCAATGACATAATCTGCACCTGAAAATGAAGCATCGCCAGACCAAGTCTGACGTGAAATTGGTCCAAAGTTTCTGTTCAACCAGACATTCTTAAAACTCATCCCAAATCTGAAATATTCTTTTAACTGCTGTTCAAATCCAATATCAATGCTTAATCTACCTTTTGAACTTACAATAGGAACCCCAGAAATGTCACCTAAGAGTAGCTGAGGATAATATTGGAAGCCATAGGATTGCAATCCGACTTTATACTTGAGACCAATATAATTTGTATCAGCAGTACTCACTCGATTAAAATTAAATTCATCTGTCTCAAAAGATGTTCCTATTATCAGGCTATTATAATTTACTCTCAAGCCAACTGAATTTTTACCCAGTTTCTTTGATATTCCGAAAAATATACTAGAATATAAATCAGCGCGCGCATTTACTCCGTCATTAGTATTTAGATAACTACCTTCATTATTGACTGGAAAACCTACCGTTGCAATTTGAATTAAATTCCGATCAATGCTAAAATCGCCTACTTGCCTTAAGCCAATACCAAATACAGTATGGTAATCTTTTTTTCCAATCGTAACAGCAAATAAATTAGAGTTAAGGTTATTACGAAGTATAACGTAATCCCGATTTTGAGAAAGACGTCTCAAATTATCAGTTTGATTGCCTTTTAAAATATCCCCAGCTGTAAAATTCAAGTTCTCTCCCAAGTCTATAACTCCTACTTCCACGGCAAAAATTGGTTGATCAATAGCTGCTGGATAGCTCCCAAACCGCATTGAAGGTGATAAATATTCGCCTGATGCGTTTTGACAATATCCATTTTCAGGATTAATTATCAAGGCAAATAATAGAAGCATTAAAGTTCTCATAGCACTAGATAATCTTCACCTTTAATTTGCCTCCTAAACTTAAATTCATCAGGATGGAACTCTCAGGAAATAACGTAACTGACTCGGGTAATCCAACTGTACTTAGCTTTAGTCCAATTGATATTTTCGAGACATTTGAAAGCTCTCCGATTTCTGCTTTACTTAATCCTATTGTAGACTCTCCAATTCCATCTAGTAAAGACATTGGTTTAGTCATGACTATACTATCGGCAGCATCAAGAAAATCTAAAGTAGTCTCCATTTCCATACCAAGGTTATTAGAGTATGAAATATTGATGAATAAGGAGTCTAGTCTATAAAATCCAGTTGTATCCATGGGCCCTCCTAGATCTATAGTGTCTGAAATAACTAGCTTACTTAGAGCAATATTACTTTTTTGTCTAAGGATAACATTGGCATTTAGGTCTTCACCTTTATAAATAAAATTCTCATATGGGTTTTGTTGGAATGTTGAAGCTATATCAGCTCCAAATTTAAATGTTAAAGTATTATTGGGTAGAGAAATAAAGGGATCATTTTTATTGGGGCGAATTTCCATTGTTGACTCACGATCTAGCGGAAAAATATAGTCAGCTGGATATGCTACTGGAAAGTTCAAAACACTTTCATAGAATTTACCAAATTGATTTTCACTTTCTAAATCAAGACTAAAAAACATTGGTATACCTAATCCATTTGTTATTTCTAAATCAATTTCTGGCTCATAAAAACTCAAATAATCAAACTTTAAATCACCTATTGAATCTATTGTAAGGGAAGAGGAGTCTTCAATAGAGAATTGCCCAAGAAAGCCTTCAATACCTTTTAATTTCATATTCTGAATAGAAAACTCAAAAGTCAAATTCTCAGACTCATCAAACTCAATACAATTACTGATATCAGCCAAAAATGAATGCACAATATAGCCTAGACTGTTATATGATAAATTTGGGTTAGTAGTGAGGTCTAACTCCACATTGGTCATGACTATTGTTCCAGTATCTGCTAATAAAGGCCCTGAATTAATTTGCACTGAATACTCTCCAAAACCATCATTTGAATTGGGCATGGTTAACTCTGTAGTTACGACACTTTGAATTGGGCTATTAATTTTATAGACCAGATTAGCACTTTCCACAAATATTTTTGATAACTGAACACCAGAAGGCATAGGGAAAGTCATGTAGTCTGACGAGGTATTTAACTCACTTGTAGGGAAATACACACTTCCCGATTCGGCTTCTAAGCCTGACATTGACATATTCATTATTACTTCTTCCGAAGTATTTATATATACCGATGCTCCCGATGATCCTGGAGTGCTCACTGATACCACATCGTAAAGTAAATTTCCTGATATAGTTTTACCGACTAGTGATTTTGTTTGGCTCTGAGAAGAGCCGGACTGAACATTAGTAAACTGGAAGCTTGTTACCACTGCACCGTTTGTAATATCGTAAAGAACAACATTTATACTTACAGGAACTGGCCAGTTATTTGTAATCTGAAGAGTTGCCGAACCACTTGTCAATAAAGCTTCGCATACCGGAGAACTCCCCAATGTTGGATAGGTACCTCCACTTGAAGGGCCGAGAGCAGGAAAGGGTTGAGTCGTACCATTTAGACTAGCTACCAATGCTGCCGTTGTTCCACCTGCAGCATTTCCAAATTGACTTAATGACATGCCATTTTGAAGCTGAAATTGAGGCAATTGAACTGAGCCAATTCCGAAAGAATCAACAATTGCAGCAACAGGAATTTGCGGAAAAAGACTATCCGCGTATATTGTAGCTACAGAATCTAACCTAGTTTCTAGGTATATTCCGGTTGAATCACTTTGTGTATCCATCCCCAAATTCCCAACAACATTACCCAATGTCATGTCTACCGTACCTAAAGGAAAATTAATGTCGGGCCCAACAGATATATCTAATGAATCAATTCCAACATATTCATTTGAGCAATTCGACAGGACTGCTAAAAGGAATAATAGAATTACTCCTTTTTTCACAAGAATATAGAAAATAAGAGAATATCAGAACTTTTATTCCTTTTTGTTACTCTGGACATGACAATATTTTTTGAGTCAATAACAACGAAGTTAAAGTCATCACCTTCAGTGTTAAATGGGCCAGGAAGTCTTTCAGGAAAGGTTGTTTCTTTGATTAAGCAAAATATATCCAAGCCCATATTTTCTGTGCGGCGAGAAAAAAACATATTTCCATCAAAATCAGTGGTTGGAAAAAGTTCATCCTCACTGGTATTAACACTTTCAACATTAACCGGAAGACTCCAAGTATGGTCAGCATATCTCTTGGCAGCGTATACATCAAAACCACCTTTCCCCCCAGGAATATTTGAAATAAAATATAAGATGCTCGACCTGCTATCAAAAAATGGTTGCTGATAACTATAGTCTGGATTCACAAATGGTAACGTGCTGCATTCCGATGTTTCTTCCAAAATATCCACTTGCATTAACTCAAAAGGCACAATACCGTTGTAATTTTTTTGAAACCTATTACGACTAATAAATAATGTTTTTAAATCTGATGTGAAGCTTACTGAACCAATATTATTTCTATGATCATCAAGGTCACATAATCCAGACTTATCAAAAAGAGAAATTTCATTTTTCTTCAAATCATATAAAAACAAATCGATTTTTGGTTCACGTAAAATTCTTCCCAAGCCAGTTCTTCCATTTGAACAAAACACGAAATATCCCTTGGTCATTGGAGCAAGACCAAAATCATCCCCTTTAGTATCTATCAAGGGAGTAGATACATAGTTTGAACGCAAATAGTCAGGAAATTCTTGGCCATAAGTGACCTCAGAATTCATGAACACCAAAAGCGCGCTAATTAAGGAAAAATATAGGTGTTTCAATTTTTGTTTGTTCATTAATAAAATCAAAAGATAAGCCCACAGTATGAGAACTCATCAAATTAATTGGCCCTGCTAAGAATGAATATTTATAAAAAACATTGAATCCTTTTTGAGCAAAAACTGTGTTAAATCCCCAATTCTGAGCATGTTTATGTAATCCCACCTTAAACTGTGGTGTGATAAAATACTGTCCATATAAATACAATATATTCCCTGCATTTGTAGGAGCAACAAATGCCGCGCTGTAAGCGAGCCTAATGTTACGAGAATATTGATATTCTGAGCCCATAAATAGAGTGAAAGCTAAAGTGCTTATATCTTGTACTAAATCTTTCTCTGGAATAACATTGAAAATTGTTGCCCCCACATATGTTTTTCTAGAAGAATAAATTCCAGATAAATCCAGATCATAATCAAACTCTGAGAAAGTATTAAAACTAACAGTAGGGTCAGATAAAGTTATTCGATTAAGACCTTCAAGGTCCCGGCTAACATTTCCCATATTGTGACGCATTCCAAAAGAAAAGGTTTCTCCTCGACCTACTTTAAGATGATATGCCGTACTTAAGTGCACAATTGAGGCTTGCGAGGGGCCAAATCCACTATTGGAAATAGCAAGGCCTAAGCCTAAATTTAAATCTACTAAACCATAGTCGAAAGAGACAATATTTTTATTTTGATCACCAGGAAGCGCTCCTAGATTTCCCATAAATCTATAATCTTGTAGGATGGCAAGTGTTCCGGTATTTTTTCCCGCAAATGAAGGAGACAGTACCAAGGGATTAAATACATATGACCCAATACCCACCAAAGATTCCTGAGCGTAGATAAAATTCTGAGACATCAGAACTAGAAATATAGCAGTACCAAAACGAAAATTCTTCATCGCTGTAAATATAAATATCCTGATTTTCTCCACTCTGTTGGGTTCGACTGTCTTATTTCAGGAATTGTTAAGGTATAGAAATAAGTCCCAGTAGGTAAATAACCATCTCCTCTGTTTATAAATACTGATTTTGAAGATGTGCCGTCAAATGAATTATCATATGGAGACTTTTGGTAGACCACTTGACCAGTTGGGCTATAAATAGTCAATATGCTCTGTGTATATTTTTTGATTCCAGGAATAACTAATTTATCATTGATCCCATCTCCATTTGGAGTAAATACCCCTGGATTAAATGTCTGGCAATAATCAACATCTAAGAAGTCGGGAGATCCATCCTCATCACAATCTGAATATTTACTTATATCAGTTTCTCCATAAGTAAATGCCGAATCTCTTGAGAAATTTGATTCTAATAAATCAGGTAATTCATCGTCGTCAGAATCTGTATCCAGATAGTTCGGAAAACCATCACCATCAAAATCATCATAACCGTCTGTTGCATCTGGAATGGAATCACAATCTGCATCAGTGGTAGGGATTTTAATATCCCCTTCATAAAGACAAAGGTTTGAATCCGCGACAGTATATAAATATTGAACCCCATTTAAACCCGAAAGCGTAAAGGTAGAATCTCCAGTTTCCCATATAATTTGGTAAGGAGCAACTCCTCCAGTTGGAGTTATTGTTGCTTGGCCATTTGTATCAATTTCGCATTTAACCCCAACAATAGTCGTGGCAGAGGCTTGAAGCAATGTCGGCTCAAGAATATCTACCGAATTATTACTAGAATTTGTGCCCTGACAGCCTGCTGAATCTACGACCTGAACGCTATAATTCCCTGCATATAAGCTATCGAAATAAGCAGAATCAGACAAAGTGATTCCTCCATCAATTGAGTACGATAATAAATTACCTCCGCTTGCTGTAATTTCTATTGTGCCTGTATTTTCTCCAAAGCAACCCACATCCTCGATAGTAACCACATCCACATAGAATGAATCAGGCTGAGTCAACTCAATTTGAGTAATTCCTGAAGGATATGAAGTGCATGAATTCAAATCTGTAATACTTACATAATAAAACCCTGTATCTAGCCCCGTAAATGCGCCAGTCGAAGTATATGTTTGACCTGAGTCGATGGAATAAAGAGGTCCTACTCCTCCATATGCAGCAATATTAATTTCACCGTCAATAGACCTGTAGCATGTCAAATCCTCATAAACGATGGAGCTTACGATTAACGAATCTGGATGGGTAATTTTAGTTGATATTGAAGTCAAGCATAAATTATTATCCTCTATTGTAGATACATAAGTTCCTGCAGCTAGTGAGTCAATTGGGATTCCAAAACCGACAATATTATTGTTCACATCTGTCCAAGTAACAACATAGTCGGTAATTGTATCTACAGTACCTCCAGTGATCGCCATATTAATAATTCCTAATTCATCCCCTTGACAAAGATTATTAGTTACAGCACTTGAAGCTTGAATTGGCAGCGGGTTAATTATTACAGTACTTAAAGAATCCACTGACTGCGAAGTCTGAACAATAGGGCAATTATTTGAATCTGTGACATTAATGTTATAGACTCCTGCGACAAGATTATTAAAGTCATTAGATGAGAAGTAATTAGTTCCGAAGTCAATAGAAAAATCTAATGGGTCATTTCCTCCTATTGCAAGTATTTCAATTTCTCCATCATTAAAATTATTACATGTGATATTTGTTGGATTAATCTCACGAACGACTATAGGATCGGGCTCATCAATTTTAATAGCTTGACTTATTCCATTTGCGAACCTGACCGGACACGAGAGAGAATCTATGACATTAATCACATATGTGCTGGCAGCCAAGCCTATAAAAGCTTGTTGACTTTGGGTCAAACTTATTGTGTCTCCGATTAGTTCATATGAAATAGGAGCATTCCCTCCAGTGACATTAAGTTGAATAATTCCATCATTAAAATTATTACAGGTAACAACCTTTTTTTGATATGAATTAACGGTCAAAGAATCTGGCTCCGTAAGTGTCATCGTAGTATTCCCAATACTATACGATGGGCAAGAATTTCCATCTCGAATCCCCACTTCATACACTCCAGGGTCGAGTGGATCAAACAAGTTTGTTTGAACATACGTTGATGCCTTCGTTTTGTTAATTGAATACTGAATAGGAGCATTTCCACCAGATGCGTGTACCTCTATAATTCCATTACCAAAGTCTTTACATGTGACATTGTTTAAATTAATAGAGTCAATATATAAGGAGTCCGGCTCTGTCACAATTACTATTCTATTGGGGATATAGGTGATTTGACAATTCTTAGAATCTCTAACCTTTGTTTGATATTGTCCCTCGTCCAGACCCGTGAATAATGAAGTATTTGTGTATATAGCGCCATTGGTAATACTATATTCCAACTGATTTCCACCGCCAGCGATAATTTCTATTGAGCCATCTGCTGCATCATTACATGATATTACTTCCACTATTATGTCTTGAACAATTGCAGAATCTGGCTCAGTAAGTAAGATTGATCTACTGGGAAGATTATTGTAATTAGGTTGACAAGATTTAGAGTCAGAAACAACAATCTGATAACTTCCAGCTGACAAGGTTGGGAAATAACCGGCAGATTGAAAATTCTGGCCGTTATTAATACTATAAGAAAGAACATTGCCGCCTGAAGCATTAATAGTTATGCTTCCATCGTTTGATCCATTGCAGGATGGCTCAATATTGACAACACTAGACACCACAACTTCGTCAGGTTGCGAGATAATAACAACTCTTGATGTCGCGTAAGTTGGGGGACAACTATTTATGTCAGAAAGTGTAATGGTATAACTTCCTGCAGTTAATCCGTTAAATACAGGAGAGCTCTGATAATTCAACCCACCGTCTAGGCTATATTTTCTATTTGTGCCGCCTGACGCCGTTATAGTAATTGATCCGTCCCCTGAATTATTACAGCTCAAATCAGTTTTACTAACACCGCTCATATTTAGAATATCCGGTGCACCAATAGAGCCTGAAGATGCGACTCCCGGATCATAGGTCGCAGGGCAATTATTTGAATCTGTTACTATTGAATTATAGTATCCCTCAGTCAGATTGGAGAATATTCCTGTGGAGTTAAAAATTGTACCTCCATTTATAGAATACTTTTTCTGAGTTCCTCCCGTGGCAAAAATTTGAACCTGGGCATCGTTATAACCATGACAAGAAGCAGAATCTACAGATATACTCTGGACCTCGATACGATCAGGTTCAGTTAACGTAACCTGGCGGGTAGCTTGATATGTTATGTTACAGCCTTTGGAGTCCAACACTACCACAACATACTCTCCTGCATCCAATTCTGTAAATAAAGAATTAGCATTATAAGTGACACCATTATCAATACTATATGTAAGAGTATTTCCACCCTGAGCAACAATATCAATCAAACCATCTGCAGACTCAAAGCAATCTAAATTATCAGAGGTTATTGAGGTGACTTCTGCCGCATTAGGCTCTGTAAGAGTAATTCCAAAAGAGCGTTGACAGCCAAATTCATCAGATATAGTTACTGTATATAAACCTTCTTGCAGTCCGCTTGCAGTATCATTGGCCTGGAGGTTTTGATCATTCCATTGATATTGATATCCGCCGATCCCTGGAGATCCACCAGAAGCCACAGCAATAACTTTTCCGTCAGAACCACCCTGGCAAGATACTGGAACTTCCGCGAGATTAGCCGCAATAGCTGTAGTCTGACTTAATTGAACAGGATTTGCAGAGTCAGTGATTTCACAACCATTTGCATCTCTCACTTTCAAGCGATATTGACCAAATGGCAATGATTTTGTATTGGTTGTTTGATACGCAACACCATTATCAAATGAGTAATTATAAGGAGGAGTACCTCCTGTTGAGGTAATAGTAATTGAGCCATTATCTCCATAACATTGAGGGTCTTGCTTTGTGTGAGATATAGTTAAAGCAGTGGGTTCAGAGAGGTTTATTCCAGTACTATCAGCACAACCACGTGCATCAGAAACTCGTAAAACATAATTATCAGTCCCCAAACCAGCGATATATGCTTGACTTCCAACAAGGGTGCCAGCTGAATTCCTCCAAGCAAAATTATATGGTGTTAGGCCTGCACTTCCTGAACCGCTTAACTCTCCGTCTAATCCGCCAAAACAGCTAACGGTATTTGCAACTACAGCCGTCGCTGCTGGCTTGTATGTGATTACTGATATTTCAACAGGCGAACTTTCGCACTCTGAGGTTGCGTTATATTCTGTCGCGTAATATTTCTTAGTTCCTGATGTTGAAGTGTTTGGAACCGGTGCATTGGCTAATCTTGTTATGCCATCAGAATCATACCAAAAAATCACATTAGTTCCAACATTTGGTGTGGCCGATAAAGCCGTAGCATTGGGAGCCCCAGTACAATAATAAACAGTTGTAGTAGCAGATGGAGCAGATGGAAGAACACTTGTTTCCATAGTGATTTTAGTACGTACACTTTCACAACCTGTACTATTATTCTTTTGAGTCACATAATAATCTGTTGTACCCACGGCAACCGGGTTGTAAACTGGTGTTGTAGAGGATCCTGTACCTCCACTCAAACTTGTATACCAGAACAATGAATGCCCAGGAGCTGCCGTCGCCATATCAGATAAATTAATTGGATCTGAACTTTGACAAACAGATGTATCTGATGTATTTACAGCTACAGGATTTGAAGCTACCGTAATTGTAATAATGTTGGAAGCCTTTTCCATTAAATTATCAATGACTACTCGTCGATAAAACTTTGTTTCCGCCACTGGGCCTGGAGAATATGACAATGCCACAGCGCCAGTAATATCAATCCAAGTACCTGTCACAACACTATCTTGCCATTTGTATGTGAATGTCTCTGACCCTCCACTTGCCGCAGTGATTGATGTGAATTGATTTGGTTGCTCATTAGCACATATTATTTGATCAGTTCCAACAGTACCTGAATTAAGTGTGCGTGCAAATATTTTAATCGTGTCTTGGCCCGAACAGCCATTGGCATCAATTGCGTCTAAAGTAAATATTGTAGTAGAGTTTAGAGCACCATTTGTAATACGCGAATTTGTACTATTTAAGACATTTGCAGGGCTCCATGTATAACTAACCAAACCTTGAGTCCCCTCCAAAGTGACTTGAGCACCAAATGGCAAATACCTTCCAGATAATGTATTTGCCTGAACAAGTGGGTTGTTGTTCATCGTTACCGAAATAATATTTGAGTATGCTACAATCGAGTTATCTGTTGTTAATCTTCTAAAATATTTCGTTTGAGTAATAACAGGGGCAAAATAAAGTTTAGCACCGAATTGATTTGGGATTTGAGACCAGTTAGCATTATCGTTGCTTTCTTCCCATGTATATGCATAAACCCCTGAGCCTCCTGATGCCAAAGCAACAGAAACAATAGAGTCAACCGCCTCACCTTCGCAAAGAGAAGCGGGGATAGCAGAGATCACACCACCATTAAGAGGTACAACCGTAATCCTTACTGTATCTGTGTTACTACAGGAATTCGCATCAGTACCTGTAAGGACATAGTCTGTAGTATTGGAGGGAGTAACAGTTAATGTGGTGGTGGTTCCAATACTAGATGCATTGACACTCCAGTCATAAGACCCCTGAGCGTTTACCCCTTGAGCCGTAAGAATTGCTGATGCACCAGGAGGAAGAACTGGAAGGTTCGTTGATCCTGTTATCGAAGGACGATTTAAAGTTGTTATTGTCGCCGAACTCGCAGACTCTCTGACTCCAAGATTTACCGCAATTCTTCTGTAGAATACTGTAGCAAATGCTTTGTTTACAGGAGTATAATTAGTTCCATTTGCACCACTTATCAAAGTCCATGTAATTCCATCCGAACTAGTCTCCCACTCATAAGAGAAGTTTTCTGATCCTCCACTTGCAAGTGCTGTTGAGAAAATTTGAGGAGGTACTTCGCCATAGCATACTGTTGCAGTACCATCGGTACTACCAGGATTAATTGGCACCACAATAATTGAGACATTACCAGTGTCCTGACATCCATTTGCATCAGTACCTGTAACGATATAAGAAGTAGAAGTGTTAATGAGTGCAGTAACTGGAGAGCCCGTTGTTGAACTTAAGTTACTACTTTGAGCACCGGTCCATAGGTATGTGACAGCTCCCGTGCCATTTAATGTTATCGAGGCACCAGGAGGTACTTTCTTAGTTGCCGTAACAGCGTTTACTTGTGGATCTGAATTAACCGTTGCCGTAACAAACGCAGTTACAGTATCCATTCCTGAATCAAAAACCCTACGGCGATAATAGGTCGTTTGCTGTAAAATACCGGGACTATAATTCAGAGAATTTGTACTTGCAATTACATTGTAGTTCGAGCCGTCCGATGATGATTCCCACTGGTAAGAATATACTCCACTTCCGCCTGTGGGAGATCCAAGATTTTGGATGGCATTAAACGTACTTCCCTCACAATCTGTCTGAGCTGGACCAATAGAGCCTGGTAGTATAGATTGAACAGTAACCACAACTTGTCCTGTATCCACACAACCGTTTGCATCAGTCCCTTCTAAGAAATATGTTGCAGTATTGAATACTTGCGTTTGATAAGGAAATGCCGTTGCGATTACAGCACTATTCAACTTGAGTTCATAAGTCACAGCACCTGCCGCAGAGAAAGTCACTTGGCCTCCTCGAGGCGTGGTTGATTTATCTGTAGTGACAACAGCAGTAGGCCGTCCTAGTGGCTGAACCGTACAAATATTAGAATAAGCTGATACAGTCAAATTCATTGTTTTTCTTCTAAAATATGTTGTCTGAGTTATCACCTCATTCAAATTTGATGAAACAGAATTTGTGTTTGGAATTGCCGTCCAATTAATATTGTCTAAACTCTTTTCCCACTCATAAGTGTAGGCCGCCCCTGTGCCTCCATTACTAGAAGATATCTCCTGAATGGAGCCAGTAATATCTCCTGAACATACGCTTTTACTTGTTGTAATCGAACCACCATCTAAGGGCACCACCTTAATAAGCTGTGATATAGTATCACTACATCCATCTGCATTGGTACCTGTAACAATATACCTTGTTGTAGAAGCTGGAGTGGCAGTGACAGCTGATCCAGTAGAGGCACTTAAACCATTTGTTGGAGTCCATGAGTATGTGTTGGCTCCAGTAGCACTAAGATTTACAGTTGCGCCAGGAGGTATCTGTGAATAATCTGTGGCAGCCAAGACTACCGGTGCTGGAGTCACAGAAATCGAAATTGTCGCGGCATCTGAAACGCAACCCTGGGAAGAGGTCCCAACAACGGAGTATGTGGTGGTGGTAGACGGTGAAACCGTTATTGATTGATTCGTTCCAAGAGCAGTTGAGCCTTGAGTCCAACTATATGTGGTCGCACCTTGAACTGTCAATATCATATCAGCCCCAGCACATAAATTATTCCCCCCTGTATTTGTCGAAATTGTCAATGTAGGTTTAGGACTTGCTGACAGAGTTATTGTGTTTGATAAAGCTTCGATTGACTGATCAATAGTCTTTCTTCTAAAATAAGTTGTTGCGCTGTAGGTAGAGCTAAATACAAGATTCTGAGACACCTCTCCAGTCAAGTCTGACCAGGTCGCATTATCGGTAGAGTTCTGCCATTGATAAGTGAATATACCACTACCACCTGTAGATGCCGGTCCTGACATTGTCGCCGGGATTGTACCCTCACAAATAGTTTCATTGGTACCTACAGTTCCTGTAGTAATGTTTCGAACCGTAATATTTATCGTATCACTGCCTACGCAGCCGTTAATATCTGTTCCTTGAGCGGTAAAGTTTGTAGTTCCAGCTCCAGCTCCGTTTACCAAAACTTGGCTACTTGATGCGTTTTGGCTGACTACTGTTGGAGACCATGAATATGTAGATGCCCCTGTTGCATTCAATGTGATTGATCCACCTGGCGGCATGTAACGGTTTCCGGTAGTAACATCAACTGTTGGATTTGGGACTACAGTGACAGTAACAACACCTGTTTCATCTGTTATATCCGAATCAACCACCTGACGCTTGTAATAAGTTGTAGCAGTAACTCCTGTCGGTGTATAGGACGTTTGTGTTGCTCCAGTTATCTCTATAAATGCTGTAGATAAATCAGTAGTCTTCCACCATTTGTAGGTATACGTACCACTACCTCCAGTTGCCGTAGTTATATTATTAATGGTCTGCGGTGTTCCATCAATACACATGGACTGATCTACCCCTATAGTTCCTGGAGTTAATGGAACGGCAGTAACACTGACAGCACTGGAATCTCCACAACTATTTGCCCCAACTCCGTAAACAACATATCTGGAACTCAAAGGAACCGCTATTGAAAACGATTGTGCCGTTCCAATTTGAGTTCCTTGCTTATACCATGTGTAAGAATTTGCATTTGCACCTCCCGTAGCGCTTAATGTAACATTACCTCCCGTAGGGACATTGGCCTTATCTGTTGTGGCAACAATTGTCGGATTGAGTTTTATAGAAATATTTACAGAGTTTGAGAAAGCTTCAACTCCCATATCT
>Ga0115556_1001045_pt1 | contig 18937 bp, 9 predicted proteins | sample COGITO_mtgs_1104_5_FD_87282 | JGI IMG/M metagenome (GOLD analysis project Ga0115556, IMG submission 87282) | Pelagic marine microbial communities from North Sea - COGITO_mtgs_110414 | ecosystem: Environmental > Aquatic > Marine > Epipelagic | place: Germany:Helgoland, sampling site Kabeltonne... | reverse complement strand
TATTACTACTACTGTGTTTGTGTCGTTTTGTGTATCTAAATGTGAAAAGGAGAGACCAACGACTTTTCAGTGTCAGTCAATTAAATTTTTTTTCGTCTCTCTCATAAGAGTTCGTTAAAAACTGAATTTTCTCTTCACACTACTACTACTACTACTACTAAGAATAAGAATAAGAACACACGCGATGACTTTTACGGAGTCGTCAGACTTCCTTTTCCTGGAACGAGGCGAAAAGAAACGAAAACTCTTCGTTCGCACCGATTTGCCATCTGCGACAAAAAGAAATATAATAAATTGTGTGGTTATTTTCTCCCACGGGTTACACGAACACTCCTCGAGATTTGCCGAAACGTTTTCCCTGTGGGCGAGCGCAAACTACAACATCGCCTCGGTTTCGTTCGATCACATCGGACACGGCAAATCGGACAATTACGACTGCGAGATAAAACACCAGATTGAAAGTTTTGAAAAGTGCGTGGAAGATTTCCGAGCGGTGGTGGAGTACGCACAGATGAGATTTGGACGCAAAGTTCCAATCGCTTTAGCCGGTGTGTCTTTAGGCGGGTTGTTCGCGTTGCGTTGCGCGATGACGTATCCGAAAAACTACTTTTTCGCGATTGTTTTAATCGCGCCGGCGATTAACGTGAAATGGACCGCGCAGAAGAAAGCTTTGGCAATGGTTGGGGAGGTGATTGCAAAAGCGACGCCGAATATGAAAGTCGTTCCGGCGACGACGATGCAGAGTTTAACCGAAGACGCGGCCACGGCGAGAGAGTTTGAGGAAGATCCGTTTAATTACGTGGGGAAAGCGCGAGCGAGGTTCGGGAACGAGATTTTAAAAGCGATGAAAGGATTGGAAAAAGCGAGTGAAAGTGGACGTCTCGATGGGATAACGAGAAACATACTCGCCGTGCACGCCGAGAAGGACGCGGCGACGTGCGCGCAGTCCACCGAACGCTTGTTCTCGCGCTCGTTGAAATCCATCCCAAATAAACAGTTCGTCAAACTCACGCACACGAAAGGACACTTGTTATTGCACGAACCCGGGTGCGAGTGGACGAGAGCGTTGATTGGTCGGTTTTTAGTCGAAGCCGTTTTAGAGATGAAAAATTCAAATTCATCGTCGTCGTCGTTAGCGTCGTCGTCTGAATCCTCGTCTTTGATGAAAACAAACGACGTTCTGTTTTCTTCTTTGTCATCTTCTTCGATGATTCATCATAATAGTAATAGTCATAATAGAAGCAAAACGGTAGAAAAAGAAGACCAAGACCAAGAGGAAGAAGAAAGGAAAAGAAAAAAAATGTACCAAAGAGCTTTTCTCGAGAGCGTGGACGAGCGAAACTTTGTGCTCGCTAAGAGTCGATTGTGAATTTTGAGAAGAAGGACAAAATTTTTTTAACTGTAACCCTAAACAACTCGTGTTGCTTTCCTTTCACCCTTGAGAATTAATCGTCACAAAAGCATCTCTTCCTTCTGCGAGTAGTTTTAAACGCGCTTCTTTGCTTACACTAAAGAACGACAAAGAAGAACAACGTAGAATACTACGTAATAATAATAATGGCGGGAACATCATCGTCGTCAAAAATGACGGAAGCGGAGATCGACAAACTGACCGTGGCGAAGTTGAAAGCGTTTTTGGATGAGAAAGAAATCGCGTACGAGAAGAAAGAGTTAAAAGCGACTTTGGCGGCGAAATTGAAAGACTTTATGATGAAAGAAGAAGACGAAGGAAAAGAAGAGAAAACGAGGAAGAAAAGGAAAGCGTCTTCGGAAGAAGAAGAAGAGCCATCTTTACCCGTGTCTGAAAAAGAAGAAGACGGAGAAGAAGAAGACACGAAGAAGAAGAAGAAAAAAGTTTCGATCGCGAAGAAGAAATCGAAGAAGGAAGAAGAAGAAGAAGAAGAAAAGAAAGAGTTTTCCGACGACGACGATTCAGACAACGATAAAGAAAAGGAAGATGTAAAAACGTTGGAATCGTTGATCGCGGACCCGCTTAACCCGGAAAACTGCACGATGACGGTGTACATCAAAGGCAACGAAGGACGTTTGATTGGGAAGAAAGGGGAAACTTTGAAATACATCGAAGCGAGGTTCCGAGCGTCGATTAAAATCGACCGGGAGAGCGGCACGTGCGCAGTGAAAGGTCCGACCAGCGAAATGGAAGAGTGTAAGAAAATCATTCAAGAGGTGTGCGAGACCGGGTCAATCGCGGACAGACATCCGGCGTCGAGTATACAACAAGGCGCCGTGTTGAAGGAACACGAGACGTTGAACGGGATTTCAGCCGCCAACGTGAACGCGTATTCCATCGAGGAGGAGTCGTTACCGGAAGAGTTGAGAGGTATTCCGAACGATCAAGAAGTTGCGATTGAAATTCCGTGCCCAGGAAAGGAAGGACGAGTGATTGGCAAAGGCGGCGCGACGATTCGCGACATCGAACGCGTCTCAGGTGCAAACTTGAAAGTCGTCAAAGGTTCGGGCATCTGTAACGTGCAAGGCAAACGAATAGACGTTATTCGAGCGAGACAGGTGGTTTTAGAAACCATGGCTTTAGAGACGGATACGTTCGGGATGCAAAGGATGCAAAATCAACAGCAACAGCAACAAATGATGACGCCTTCGCAATACGCGGCTATGCAAATGGGCGGCGGCGCCGGAGGTGGCGTGTACGGCGGGTATTACGGTGGTGCTGCTAACGTGTACGGACAGCAACAAGGCGGTGCTAAGGAAGGTGGTAGTAACATCAACCCGATCATCCCGGAAGGCCAAACGAGAATTATCATCCCGACCCAAGGCCACGAAGGTAGAATCATCGGTAAAGGCGGCGCGCACGTGAAATTGCTTCGCGATAGAACCGGGTGCGACGTACAAATGGATCGATCGAAACAACCTGTAACTTGCGTCATCACTGGTACCGCGGCGAACGTAAAAGAGTGCGAACGATTAGTGAACGAAGCGATTGAGAAGGCGAACCAAACGTTCGGCCCGAACGGCCAGAGAATGTACGCCGCTCAACAGCAGCAACAACAATACGGCATGGCGTACGGACAACAGGCTGCGGCGGCACCGGTGAACGTATACGGTGGCGCCCCGCAAACGGCGCAAGTTTACGGCGCAGCGGCGGTTCCCCAAGTGTACGGTGCAGCAGTGCCGCAACAACAACAACCGCAACAACAACAACAGTTGATGCAACAGTATCAGCAATATTATCAGCAGCAACAAGTCTACGCCGCTCCTCAACAACAAGAATACGACCCCTCACAGCCGCAAGCGGTTGCTGCGGCTGCGGCGAGCGATTGGGCAACGTACTACTCGGAAGGGAAGCCGTACTATTACAATAGCAAAACTGGCGAGACGAAATGGGCTTAATTTTTTGAATGATGATGACGATGATGATGATGACGATATTATGGTGATGATGGTTTATTTGGACACTGACAATACTAGAAGAGATGATTTAGATTAGAGCGGGCAACAACAGAGCAGTATTTATAGCAGTAGCAGCAGCGGCAGAAAGAAAAAAGTGCGCACCACCATTTCTTCTCTCTTTTCGATTGCTCTCTCGAAATTTGTTTTGGATTTTACGTCGCGCGTGTGTGCCCGTGTGCCTGTGTTGTTAGTGATGTTTTGCGTTTTTTCGCGCATACTCAGCTCTCTCAAAATTTGAAAGTTATTGTTTGCTTGATCTTGGATTCTTGTTCTCATCAGTCATGTTATATTGTTGTTGGTCATTGTTATCGGTTTTCATGTTTTGATTTGTTTCATCATGTTATCGTTGTTGTTGTTGTTGTTTTCATTCTTATTTGATTCAAAATTGTTGTTTGCGTTCCACGACGTTTGTCAATTTTACTACTACTTGTTCTTTTGTTCAGCTTTTAAAAACTACTACTATTTTTTATATTAAAGTTATCTACTACTACATTACTACTACTTATTACTACTCATGCTACGCACTGCATTCATTCGTACATCTTTTTACTTCTTTGCGCGCTTACTTTCGCGTAAAACTGCACCTTTCGTGGATGCGTTTCTCGGCTGCGCCTTTGCGATGGCTTCGATGAGTTCTGGCTCCAACTCTTCCTTCGGGATGGCGCTAATCAACGCAATTTCCCCAGCTTTAACTTTCTTCGATCCAATCGCTCGTTTCAACTTCACCGCTTTACCATAGTGCCATTCCTGCGCTTTTTCGTTCCAAAACGTTTCGAACGGTTCTCCAGATAACGCGCACTTTTTCTGCGACTCGATCGCCAGGACGCTTGGCAAATCGTTCAAATCTAAATTTTCATCGATGACGATCCCTACGGCGTTTTCTTTCTTCTTCTTCTCTCCAGCGGCGAACGCGTCGAATTCAGGGTCCACCTCACCCATCTTAATCGTTCCTTTAATCCACTCCTTCGCCGAGACGTGCCATCCTCGACAGGCGCGACCGGATTTCTTCCTTCTTCTCTTCGCGTGTAACCAATCCATGTGTTGATCCAACGACTCTTTCGACGCGAAGCGACGTCCGGTTTGTGCGCATTTAAACGGTAAATCATCGTACAACGCGTTGACTAAATACTCGCGCCGCTTATTCATCGATTTTGGATCTCTCTTAAACTTCTTCAAGCTTTCTTCGGCATCTAGGAAATCAAAGTCTTCGTTCGCGAAATCTGGCGTCACCGGTCGGTGGTGGTGGTGCTGCGGCGCAGCGGCGACGATACCTTGCAACGATTGATGAGATCCTCCTCCGACAGATTGCGCTTGTTGCGCTTTGAGCGTGTTCAACAACCCACTCAAGTCCGGTAAAACGACCGGCATGCCACCAGCTACGAGCGGCGCCGGTTGTCCTAAAAATTGCTGCTGCTGCTGCTGCAGTGGCGCCGCCGCCGGTTGTCCCATCATAAGTATCGGCGGCGGTGGCGGTACGACTCTCTGTTGGTGTTGGTGCACGATCGGTGGTGGTGGCGGCGGTACTCGCGCGTTCCCACTCAAATCTACGTCCGTTTGAATTCTCGCTAAAACTTCTCTCGGAAACACGTTTTGCGTTTCCCACGTTCCCAATAATTTTTTCATCGATTGTTTCGTCTTTTCGTCCGTCTGCGCGAACAAGGTCAAAAACACCCCAGCCACGTGCGGCGCAAACACCGACGCGTACGGGTCTCGGCAATTCTTCGCGATCGAATCTAACACGTACAAAGTCGCCAACGCCACTCGACTATCTCTCGCTTTCTCCACGACTCTGGTTTCAATCACGTTGGCGATATTCCTCGCTTCCGTCTTCGCTTCGTCGTCGTCCGTTTTCGCTATTTCCGTCGCTAACATCGTCAAACTCGTTATGATTGGTTTGCTGTTCATTTTCAGTTCGGACAACGCGTCTTTGTAGTTCTTCGCGGTTTCTGATAACGGTGCCATATTTGCTTTCTTATTATTCTTTTACTACTAAAATCTTTCTGTTGTTCTCTCTCGAATATTTTTGAGGATTTGAGGAGGAGGCGGCGTTTACCACGAAACGAAAGAATAAATATAAAAAACGACCGACGACGGAAACAAGAAAAAGCTCTTTTGAAACTTTTACTCAATCTGATGAGTAGGACGTGTTTTTCAACGTTGTATATCTAAGTTACGCTACGGATATATGTATATATATCTTCTTCTTCTTCTTTCTCTCTCTCTGTCCCTACCACTCGGGTGAGGATGATGATGATTCGATTGATTTCGATGATCACCCCCAGCACACAATTATGTCTCTCTCGTTCTCTCTCTCTCTGTTTTGTCTTTAATAGTCTTCTTTCGTCGGCGCAAATCGCACAACAAAACACAACGAAACACTTATGTACACACTCTCTCTCTTACTATATACTATACGTTAATAGTAATTGACGACGACGCAAGTGTCTCAATCTCTTCTACAATGAGTCTCTTTTGTGCGTGTAAATTTGTGGTAAATGTGGACAAAACAACAGAAAATGGTCAAGAGCTCTTTCCACACTTTCCACACAACATATAACAACTTAAAACAAAGAAACACACGCACGCACAGAAGACGACTCTATGTCGTCGTCGTCTCGGGGTTTCGTTCGAGCGATGAAGTTTTTCGACATCGTCACGCACCCGCAAAACACCACGTTCGATAAGATACCTCTTTTACACTGCTCGAACTTGACGCAAATCACACGAGGAAAATCATCATCATCATCATCATCATCATCGAACGAGGAGAACAAAATGAGAGCTCTTCTAGAAGAAAACGGCATCAGATGTGACTTATACGTCCACGAATCCTTATGCAATCGATTCGGAACGTTACACGGAGGGTGCATAGCGACAATAGTGGACGTGTTAACCACGTGCGCGTTACTGGTAGACGATGAAAATAGCGAAAAAGGTGGCGGCGTGACCACGGATTTGCACGTCTCGTGCGTCAAAAGTGCTCGAATGCATTCAACCGTCACCGTCGAAGCGATATCGAAACGATTAGGGAAAACTATGGGGTTTAGCCAGTGCGAGTTAAGAGACGAAAATGGAGCCGTCGTGGCGTACGGAACGCACACGAAGTTTTTAGGCATCACCGGGCCTAAATTATAATAATACGAGTATATATATAGTGTATAATGATGTGTGATTAAAGCGCGCGCGCGACGACGTTTAGAAGAGAGATACCTCTTTGCGTGTGCGACGCGCGCAAACAAAACTTACGTAAAGTGAAGTTGCAAGGTTTTAAGCGTTGCACAAATGTACGCTCAATACTACGTGTGATGCAAAATAATGCATGCGACGAAATCATATTTGGGTGATGATGAAATGTGTGTGTCGTTTACGAGTGATAACAGATGATGGTCAGTCGATGGTGTCGCGCGGAAGTCGTTCACATCCGAATACTAGTCAGTTGTTCAATAGTAAAAAATAGAGAATTTCGTTACTAGGAAACCTTCACAAAACTTTGCTTTTCTTTTATTATTATTATTACACATCATCATCATCATCATGCGAAGCGTAGTATTCTCCGTCGTCGTCAAAAGGAGTAGTACTACTACGAGTAGTCGTGCGAGTACGAGCGCGTCGTTTACGTTTACGTCGTCGCGCGGAAGGAATTTTTACCCATCGAGTAAAACGAGACGAACGTTGAGCCGCCAACACCATCCTCAACCGCATTCTTCTTTGTCTTCTTCTTCTTCTTCGACGACGACGAAGATGACGTCGTCGTCAGAAGAAGATGGTAACACTACTCGCACTCATCGCGCGGAGAAGTTAGAAAAGTTGAAAGTGTCCGAACTGAGAGAACGGTTAGCCAAAAGAAAGTTAAAAGTGAGCGGGAAAAAGCAAGAGTTGATTGCACGATTATTGAGAGAAGAAGAAGAATTAGATTTATCAGAAGAAGGAAAAGAAGCCGTTGATTCAGTTCCTTCTCCTCCTAAACAACAGCATCAGCAGCAGCAGCAACAACAACAACAACCGTCGAAAAAAGCAACAGCGAATAGTGCGAATAATAATGGTGTTGTCATTAAAAGGAACGTCATGAACGGGAAAGCGTCTCCGGCCTCGTTCGCGACGGAGGACTTACGGTTAGAACTGGACATCGCGAAAGATCGCGAGGACGGGAAAGGGTTCACTGGATTAGAAATCACGTGGTTAGGAACTTCCTCGGGTGCGCCGACGTTTTCGAGAAACGTGAGCGCGACCGCGGTGAGAACGAAAGACGAGGTGTGGTTGTTCGATTGCGGCGAGGCGACGCAGCACCAGATGATGCGATGCGGGGTAAAGTTGAGTAAAATTTCTAGAATATTCATCACGCACATGCACGGAGATCACATTTTCGGTTTACCCGGTTTATTGTGCGCGATTTCCGCGTGTCGGTCGGAAACGTACAAGCAAAAAGACGAAAAGAAGAAGAGAAACGGGAACAACGGACGAGGCCCTCGAGACGCGTTCAAGGATCAGGAACCGCTCGTGATTACCGGTCCACCAGGTTTAAAAGCGTTCGTACACGCCGCGATGACGTACTCGAGAACGCAACTCGGGACGGATATTATCGTCACGGAATTGACCACGCCGTCGAGAGAAAAGTTTGAGAAGTGCAACGGTAAGGTCCCGGCGCACGTCGCGGTGAACGAAGATTGCGCGTGGAAGAAACGAGGTAATTTAGTCTTTGGGGATTGTTGGCCGCAAGAAGGCATGAACCACGTCGGTTTTCCGAGGTATAAAGCGAGAGAGTGGGAAGAAGAAAATCGACACGCGTGGCCATCCTGGGTTGTTTTAGCGGACGAGAACGTGTGCATTCGCGCGGCGCCGTTGCGACACCCGGTCCCGTGTTTCGGGTACGTCATCGAAGAGAAAGATCGCGACGGGCACATGAAAGTCGAGTGGTTGACTGAACAAGGTTTACCCCCGAGCCCTTTGTATAAAAATTTCAAAGCTGGAAAATCGGTCGAGTCTCCTAAAGAACCTGGGAGGATCATCACTCCGGAAGAGGCGATGGAATTGCCGAGACCGGGAAGAAAAATCGTCATGCTCGGCGACACGTGCGGCTCAGAAGGCATCGCGAAATGGGCGTACGGCGCGGATGTTCTCGTCCACGAGTCCACGTTCAACGCGGAGCGAGCGAAAGAAGCTTTATTCAAAGGTCACTCGACGTCGGCTATGGCGGGATCGTTTGCCAAAAGGGTCAACGCTCGAACTTTGGTTTTGACGCACTTTTCCGCGCGCTACTCCGGGACTTCCGCCTCTAGTTCTTCTTCAGCTCCGAGCAACAGCAAATACGAATATGACGACGACGACGACCATGAAGAAGATGAAGAAGACCAAGAAGATAACGAGGCTCCACCGGACCACGAACCGTCCGAAGACGAGCTCTTCCAGGAACGAATGCACGTCGGCGTCTTGGTCGAGGAAGCCGCGAAAGCGAAAGGCGACGCGCGCGTCCTCGCCGCCTCGGATTTATTCACCTTAGCTATCCCATCTCGAGAGGAAACGGACGAGCTCGACAGGAAGAGAGAACAAAAGCTCGGTCCTCGAAGCGCGTGGTTCGACGATAAAAACAACAAATACGTCTTGCCAAAGATGACGTTTCCCGGAAGGAAGGAAGAAAACAACAACAACACCTCGTCGGGGCCTCATTCTTCGCCGAATAATTATACGACGACGACGAGAAACAATAACAATACTCAAAATAATACTAGTCATAGAGATAGAGAACACGGCGAATCGGGTGTGCCGCGTAGTTTTAGGAGATGATAGATAAAAGAGAGAAAATTTTAGCAGCATGGTAAATATCAAACCATCACCTTTTTCTTCTGATAAAAATAAAAAAAATTTTATTTCATCTCCAAAAAACTTTTTATCACACACACACCACACAACTTTGTTCCGAAGAAGACAAAGACAAAGAAGAAGACAACAACATTATATAATGGGCAAAGGCGAAGCCGCTGCTTTGACAAAAGCTTTGAAATCTTCCTTTTCGGAGGAAGAAGAAAAACGAGCGGCAAAACAGATTAGGAAAGCGGAGAAGAAAGCGAATAAGAAACGGAAATTAGAGTTGGCGGCGGCGGCTGAAGATGAAGATGAAGATGATGATGATGATGATGAGAAGAGGAAGTCAAAGAAGTCAAAGAAGGAAAAGAAGGCAAAGAAGTTAAAGAAGTCGAAAGGGAACGACGACGACGGAAATGATGCGAATATCGCCGTCGTCGATTCAGAGGACGACGATATATTCTCATCCAAGAAGAAGAAGACGAATAAAATGTCAGTTTCAGACGAGGAAGAGGTGAAAGCGTACGTGAAGGAACATCACGTCACGGTGAGCACGAAAGACGCGCCGAACCCGATTTTATCCTTCGAGAAGTGTCACGAAATATTCCCCATGGAAATTGTAGCCGCGTTGAAGAAGCAAGGGTACGAGAAACCGACGCCTATTCAGGCGTTTAGTTGGACGATAGCGTTAACCGGGAGAGATATCGTCGCGATTGCGAAAACGGGGAGCGGGAAGACGTGCTCGTTTTTGTTACCGGCACTGACGAGGATAAAAAAGAACGGCGGACCTCAGAAAGCACCGGAGATGGAACTCGTCAACGGTCGGTGGAAACCAGGAGCGGTGAAACCGACGAGTATCGTCTTGGCGCCTACGAGAGAGTTGGCGATTCAAATCAACGACGAGTGCGCCAAGTTTTGCCCGGCGGTGAAAGCAAAATGCGTCGTTCTTTACGGCGGAGCGGCTAAAGGCGACCAGTTGAGAGCGCTGAGAGGTGGCGCGGACATTGTTGTCGCGACGCCGGGGAGAATCAACGATTTCTTGGACCCGCCGCCGGGATTTTCCGCGCCGGTTTCCGCCAGCGCGGCGACGTACGTCGTTTTAGACGAAGCCGATCGCATGTTGGATATGGGTTTTGAACCCCAAATTAAGAAAATCATCAAACTGTGTCCGCACGCGAGGCAGACGCTCTTTTACTCCGCGACTTGGCCGAAAGCGGTGCAGAAAATAGCCGCGAACTTTACGACGAAACCGATCCAAGTGTCCATCGGCGAAGGCGGCACCGGGAAACTCACCGCGAATAAAATGATCACGCAAATCGTCCAAGTGTGCACAGAAGACGAGAAATTCGATAACTGCATGCAAGCTATGGGTGAGTTGGAAGAGAAAGATACGTGCATTGTGTTTTGCGGAACGAAAAGGCGGTGCGATTTCCTCGATCGAAAGTTGCGACAAAGCGGCATCCACAGTTGCGGCGCCATTCACGGCGATAAAGACCAACACGAGCGCGAAAAATCTTTAGACAACTTTCGTAAAGGAAGAGGAAACGTGTTGGTTGCCACGGATGTCGCGGCGAGAGGTTTAGATATCCCTGGCGTGGCTATGGTTTTGATTTACGATTTTCCCGGCGCGGTTGAAGATTACGTCCACAGAATCGGACGTACCGGACGCGCCGGTAAAACCGGCATCGCGCACACTCTGTTCACCAGAGAAGATTCGCAACAAGCGAGAGAGTTGGTGCAGATTATGGAAGGCGCAGACCAAGCGATACCGCCGGAATTGCAAGCTTTAGTCCGAACGAAAGGCGGCGGCGGCGGCGGCGGTCGCTGGTCCGGTGGACGAGGAGGAGGAAGAGGCAGGGGCGGCGGAAGAGGCGGCAAGTTTAGCAAAGGCGGTCGCGGAAAGGGTAAGTGGTAGATGATAGAACCTATTTTTGTGATTATGATGTTTGATACTTTAAATGCGCGCGATTTATCTCTCTCGCTTTTCTTTGCCTTTCTCTCGTCTTATGGTAGTTTCTCGTGTGTCTCTTTCTCTGATTCTTTCACCTTTCTCCTTATCTGCTTCCTCAAAAATTCATCTCTTCACGAGCGACAAGAGAGAACCTTTCCTTCTCTCCCTCTCTCTCTCTTCTCGTATTATTTCGTTTTGGAGAAAGGAAGAGAGCATCTCGTCATCGTTTTTTCGAAGGAGATGACGACGACGACGGGTTTGCTGGTCTGTCGCTCCTGCTTCGCGGTACCGCGAAGCATCGATGACGGAGGAAAAGAAAAGAAAACTTCCTCTCGATTTTCGCGACGACAACACCTCTTCTCATCATCATTAAAACAGCGTCAAAAGAGAGCAAACTCGTCGTTTGTGCCGTCGTCGTTTACATCGTCGTCCAGAGGAGGATTCGCACGGAACAACGCGATATCTTCGGACAACGCGACGACGACGTCTTCATTCGACGATGAGTTGATGGGAGGAGGAGGAGAAGATACTCCTCCTCAAAGGCAACAACAACAAAAACGGTTAGAGTTTGTTCGGTTACAGGAAGTATCGAGTGAAAACACGATTGAGAAAGCGATTGCACGATTACGCGAGACGATAGAGAGCGAATGCGGTAGGACGAGCAGCGGTAGCGCGGCGGGTTCTTCCAAATCTGGAATGCTTCGGTTTAGGTGTTTTGTGCCCAGAGACGCAAACGCTCTGCAGTTTTTGTCCTCGATGAACAAAGGGACGAAGACAACAACACCGAACGAAAAAGAAAGAGATGAAAACAGACTCGAGCGATGGACGAATACGACGCCCAGGTTTTACTTTTCGCCGAGGTCTCCGCCGCCGAAACCGGTGCGACAAGAGAAGCGCGAGGAGGAAGAGGAAACGAAAAGGGGCGGCGGAGGAGGAAGCGAAGAAGGCAAAGAAGTGAACGAGGAGTTTGCAAAAGACACGAGAGGTGCGATGGCGGCAATCGGTGCGAGTTGCTTGTGGACTTCAACGATTCCTTCGTCGAATGGTATCGATGATGACGATTCGTTGTTGACCAAGAGGCGCTTACGAGCCGTGAGGGAATTTTTGAAAGTATCGAAGAACGTGAAAGCGTTTGGCGCCGGGCGATTCGATCCTAGTTTTATTTCGCATTCAGTAGCAGCAGAAGTAGACAGTAATAAGTGGGAGTGTTTTGGTTCTAGGTATGTATTCATTCCAATCGTGGATGTGTCTGAAAGTATATCGTGCGGGGAAGTTGGCGTAAACATCTCCTGGGATGACAACGGGATTGTAAACGATGGAAGTTGCGCAAAAACGTTGGACGAAGCCGTGAAGAAGTGCTTGAAATGCTTAGAGTCCATCGAGGCATCGTTAAAAGCAAGTGCAAAAGAAGTAAAAACAGCAGCAACAACAACAACAACAAGAACACCATCGACGAATAATTCGAGTAAAAGAGTTTCACCGGATGAGGAAACATGGCAGAACGTTGTGAGTGGAACGATCGAAAAGATGAACGCTTTAGGAGAAAATGAAGAAGATGATATAAAACTCTTATTAGGGACTTCATTCGACGAAGATGCGTTTGCAGAAGCTCCGATGGGAAGCGCCGAACGATTGCGAAGTGCCTTGAAAAACATGGGAAGAAGGAGCGGAATTAACGCGGACGAGTCCATATTGGATGTTTTCGAAAACCTCGTCAGTAAGAACAGGGATGATAGCGAAATTGAAAACGAAGAAAATACGGGCGTTACTTTGCAAGAGCTGCCAGATGACGATTCTCCCCGGGAGAGTGATGACGACGACGACGACGACGACGACGCTATCGAGCGAACTGAAAATGCATCAGGGAAGAGGAGTTTGCGCAAAGTGGTCTTGGCCAGGAAAACTACTTTGGATGTTTCTGAGTTCGTATCTGAGTGCGAATTGATTGAGTCGTTACAGAGGCGGGATCCAGACGCGTACCAATTCATTTTGACGCACCCGAGTGGGACTTCATTTATCGGATCTTCACCAGAGCGACTGTTCAAGTCAAATATTACGTCGCGATCGGTCGAATCTGAAGCCGTTGCTGGTACACGACCAAGAGGAAGTGATCCTGGTGAAGATGCTGCGTTAGCCTACGATATGCTTCTATCGGAGAAGGAGCACGAAGAGTTTGCCATCGTGAGAGAAGATGTTCGAAAATCGCTCGCAAAAATTGCGCGTGACGGCGATTCGGGAGTATTCAAAGAGCTCGAAAAAGGAATTCTGCGCCACGTATCTGTGCAGCATTTGTACGCGCGCTTTCGTGCAAAGATCGACGAGCAAGTTGACGAATCTGATGTCATCAGCGCGTTGCATCCTACTCCTGCCGTGTGCGGATATCCGCGAGATCTTGCTATGCAAACTGTCCGAAAGTCGGAGACGTTTGACCGAGGTTTATATGCTGGACCACTCGGTTGGATTGATTCTGAAGGCGCCGAATTCTGTGTCGCCATCAGGTCAGCCTTACTTTCTAACGGTGATAACGGTGATAATAAAGTTGCAGATCTCTTTGCCGGAGTGGGCGTGGTGAAGGCGGCAAACGCAAAATCAGAGTGGCAAGAATTGAATTTGAAAACCAAACCGATGGAAGCGCTGTTACTGCAGAACAATATCAGGAACATCAAAGCTTTAGCGTACTTTCCGAATAATCCAAACGCTCGCGCGGCGTACGCGCTCGTGGATGAGCTGGTATTGAATGGTGTTCAGCTATTTTGTATCGCTCCTGGTTCTCGCTCCACGCCTCTCGCTCTCGCAGCAGAAAACCACCCATCGGCGAAAGTGGTCGTGTGCATCGACGAGCGTTCCCTTGGGTTTTATGCTTTAGGTTTTGGTAAAGGAGCCGGTAAGCCGTGCGCGATTATCGTTAGTTCTGGTACAGCAGTAGCGAATTTACTACCTAGCTTTGTCGAAGCGCACGAATCGCAAACTCCTGCAATTTATCTCACAGCGGATCGTCCGCAAGAGCTGAGAGATACTGGGGCGAACCAAACAATCGATCAAATAGACATATTTCAGAACTTTCGACGTTACTTTGTCGATGCCCCTGTGTCTGGAGACTTGCAGACGAATGATGAACAAGTTCAAACGTTTCGAAATATCGCTCGGGTTGCGTACGGTAAATCCACTGACGTCGCTCACCCTGGACCGGTGCACGTGAACTTACCTTTTCGCGAACCTCTCGGACCGAGGCAAAAGATTGAAAACAATGTCAACAATAGTGATGGTGCGAGTGAAAAAATGTCGTTAGCGACGATGGAAAGTATCAAAGAAGAGGTAAAGAAAGTGCGCGGGGATACTATTTCGGACGATTCTCTGGAGATTCAAGATTTCTCCGTTTTTGAAAGCGCCGCGAACCAAATGAAAGAATCCAAGCGCGGTGTTTTGATTATCGGTGGTTCTGCAAACCCAAAAGACGCTTTAATGTCAGCCATGGCTGCTAAAGTACTCGGGTGGGCCGTTCTGGCTGATGTTACTTCTGGCTTGCGCGTTGGCGTCAACGGTAGTCCCACTGACTTGAATGTCGTCAAATGTTACGATTACCTCTTGTGTTCCGCAGAAGCTGTCGAAAGATTTTCACCCGACTGCATTGTTCAGCTTGGGTCCCGTATCGTGAGTAAGCGATTATGTAAATTTGTCGACGACGCAGCTGCTGCTGATAACGTCTCCTACATAGTCGTAGATCCTTCTCCTCGGAATTTTGATCCCAGTCACGTTGTGTCACATCGCATCCAGTGTTCTAGGGACGTGTTTGCGAGCGCAATACTTAAAGCGGAACTATCGTCGCCCTCAGACGAGCAAAAGTACTATGCAAAGACATTCGTTGCGTGTGGCGAAATCGTGTCAGATGTACTCTCGCGACGCATTTTGAAGATGGATGAACAAAATGGGATTACAGAAATGTCCGTGGCGGCTGAAATTTGCAATGCGTTGCCAAAGTCTTCCGCATTGTTTCTCGGTAACTCCATGCCAATTCGCGATGCTGACGCTTTGACTGGAATCAAAATGTATTCACAATTCGATGAAGATATTATGGATGAGAGTAGTTCGATACTTGGTAATCCGGTCGTTGCGAATCGTGGCGCTTCTGGAATCGACGGTATCATATCAACTGCTGCCGGTTACGCTTGTGGTTTGAACCGACCCGTTACACTATTCATAGGTGATGTATCTTTCCAGCACGATTCAAACGGCTTACTCTTCTTGCGCGAGCGTCCCGGTCAGCCTCCGGTAACTGTTGTTGTTGTGAACAACGGCGGTGGAGGGATTTTCGGCTTTCTCCCAGTATCCGATGAAGTAGAACGCGAAACCTTCGAGAAGCTGTTCGCCACACCCCCTGATACCAGTCGACGTTTGCTATGCGAAGCTAACAGAGTAGCATTTGCTCATCCTAGATCGATGCACTCGTTTTCGAATGAACTTGCAACGAGCTACGGTGAAGGACGCCATCGCGTGATTGAAGTGACGACGTCCAGACCGCAGAACTTAGAAGAGCACAGATCAGCGCAACGCCAAGCGGTACTTGCGGTCGAGCACTTTCTGAAAGTGGAAAATGATATCAATAATGACTCTTCAATATTTGTTGAAAGCGTCTCGGTGAGCACTTTCGATGAACCTCTTCGAGCAAAGGATACAACCAAATCTGAGCAAAAATCCCGCCATGGCTTTTTACTTGAGGTGAAACTTGGGGATGGGACTGTAGGGTACGGCGAGTGTTCTCCACTTCCTGGTTTGCATGACGAGGCGGAGTGTGCGTTAGCCGGTGCACAACTGCAAGTGTTTTGTGAGTCAAAACTTCTCGGCAAAAACATCCCGGCTTCCGTAACTTCACTGAGAGGCCAGTTTGCAAAGTGGTTCGCTGAAAGCAGTATCTCTGAGAATACGTTTGCATCCTTATTTCCGAGCGTACGCTTCTGCATAGAGACAGCAGTATTAAACGCGCTAGCAAACGCGACGTCTGCACAAAATCCACTGCAAAGTGTTCACGAAACTTCCAACAATTACGTCTCCGTAAACTGTTTGTTCGACCCCGATATAGGAAAATCTGACGAGGAAAACGCGAAAGATTTGAAAAGGCTGTTTGAAGAAAGTCCATACAAATGCGTGAAAGTAAAGGTTGGTCGGGATGAGAACGTGCTGCGCGACGCGTCGAGATTGAAAGCCTTCCGAGACATTCTTGGTGCTGATGTTGAAATACGAGCGGATGCAAACAGAGCATGGTCTTTGGAAGACGCAATTTTGTTTGGAAAAGAGCTCGAGCGCTTACGCGACGTCAACTTGCAATTTATTGAAGAGCCTACAAAATCAGAAAAAGATCTGGAAGAGTTCTTCTTTAATACAAATGTCTTTTATGCTTTGGATGAAACCGTTGATGCGTTCATCAAGACTCGCAATAAAGCTTCTTTTTCAGGGGATATCGCGAGTAGTTTTTACAAACGCATCCTCCGAAATCGGTTGGGATGTGCTGCGATTGTTTTGAAACCATCCATAATTGGTGGTGTTGAGATTACGAAGGACATATGCGACATCGTCTTAGAGCTTACGAGCGCAATCCCGGTGATATCATCGGCTTTTGAATCTCCCGTTGCGATGACGATGAATGCAAAAATCGCAGAAACACTGGGGGAATCTTCTACTGGGGGCGTAATTTCTCACGGCTTGGACACGGGACGATGGTTCGTCGACGAGACCTTGAATCCATCAAAATCGATCAATGAAACATCGTCTGTATGTATCGAACCCAATTCCTTCGAGAAGGAAGTTGCAACGAAATGGGCGCAATCTCACTTTTCACCTTCTACTACTGCTACTGCTGCTGTGGAAGTAAAGCAATACAACGTGATGGTTGAAAAAGAAGGAGTAACACACGACATTAGCTTGGAGGGATACTTTCCTTCCGATACCGCATCATCCTCGAAAACTGTCCTTTTTCTCCACGGGTTTATGGGCGATAAGAGTGACTGGTCGCCAATTGCAAAGTCTTTGGCGACGCTCGGACACAGATGCGTTGCTATCGACCTTCCCGGACACGGTGAAACGAAAACCGAGATTATAAATTCCGACGCTACAAGTTCCACGTATTCCATCGAAGGGATATCGGATACGTTACGCTCATTGCTTGAAAAGATGGAGATTGAAGATGTTACACTAGTTGGATACAGTCTAGGCGCTCGCGTTGCGCTTTCGCTTTCTCTCTCGTCGTCGAAAGAATGGAAGAACAGCATTTCTTCCGTTATTTCGCTCAGCGGCACGTGCGGAATGCTTGGAGACGACGTGAGTAAAGAGACTAGATGCGAGCGCGACGCCGCGCTCGCTAAAAATCTGAGAACCTCTCCGTCAATGCTTTCATTTTGTACAACATGGTACGAGCAGCCGATGTGGAAACCTCTCGTCTCGAGGGATGGAATGTCGATTGAAGAAGTTGCATGGAAACGCGCGACGTCCGTTGGAGAAGACAGAAAGGATGAAATCGCAAACGTTCTGGAACACGCGAGCGTTGGAAAACAAAAGCACGTGTGGGATGAACTGGAAACGAATGAGAGGAATGTTCGAGTGACTTTTATATACGGCGAATTGGACGAAAAGTTTGCGTCTATAGCTGAAAAAGCCGTGCGATTAAGTGGCAACGACATCGAGGCGATTGAAATCGAAAACGCCGGTCACGCCGTGCACCTCGAACAAGGCTGTTCTGTCGCGTTAGAACTCGCACAGGTGTTAAGTCGATAGTATATAGATGGATGTAATAGAAAAATGTATAAGATGATGATGGTAATTAAAAAATCTCAAGAGGTGCGAGCGCGTTATATCACACACAAAAATACGTCTTAGTCCTTCTTGCCGAACGGGTTGAAGGAGAAGCCGCCCCACTTCTTTTCGGCGAACGGGTCCTTGACGGACGGCGCCGGGGTGAAGGAGTTCTTGAACTTGGAGGAACCGCCGACGGTTTTGTTCAACTTCATGGAGGCTTGCTTGGCCGCCGCCGCTTTTGCCTTGGCTTGTTCCGCGAGCATCTTCTTTTGGGCCAAAGCCTTGGCTTGCGCTGCTTTGTTCTTTTCCGCCAACGCCTTCGCCTTGGCTTTCGCCGCTTCGCCAGCCGCCGCGTTCGCCTTCTTCTTCGCTTCTAACGCTTGTCTGCGCTTGTCGGTGTCAATCGTGTAACCGTTCTGTTTGATGATGTGAAAATGAGTGGTAGTTTGTATTAGTAAAGGAGATGACATCGAGAAATCATCTCATCGCGCACATTCATCATCCAACGGAGAGATGATCCATCGGGAGAATGGAAGAAAAAAAGAAAATTCATCAGAGAGCGTCGTCATCTTTCTCGCGAAAGAGGAGGATAAACTACACGCGAGAAAACCTTAAAACTCACCGAAACGACTTTGTTGACCGATTTCTTCGGCGCATTCGTCTTGGAGACGACTTGGACGCCAGCAAATTGGGTAGTGAGTGCAAACATGATGATGATGTTCGTGAGAGATAATATCTAATTTGTAAGGGATGAAGGACACGTTGCCCCCACAAAAAACCAAAAAGAGACGAGATCTCTTCGTTTGAAGGGACGAGGAGATCTCTTTTTCATTATTCACAACAAAAAGAAAGGAATTTTTGGCGACGACAGAAGAAGAAGGACAAAGAGAAAAAGGAGACACAAAAAGAAGAAACAAAAAATCCAAAACACAGCATCATCCAACCGTAAGAAATACACACAAGACACACAAC
>Ga0115556_1001044_pt1 | contig 18939 bp, 29 predicted proteins | sample COGITO_mtgs_1104_5_FD_87282 | JGI IMG/M metagenome (GOLD analysis project Ga0115556, IMG submission 87282) | Pelagic marine microbial communities from North Sea - COGITO_mtgs_110414 | ecosystem: Environmental > Aquatic > Marine > Epipelagic | place: Germany:Helgoland, sampling site Kabeltonne... | reverse complement strand
TTAATAATTATAAAGAAAGAATAAAAATCTTTTATACATTATAAATGTCAGCATTAGGTAATCTTTTAAATAATCAAAATATAAGAAATTTATTAGGTTTCGTTAATACTAATTTAACAAATACTGAAAATACTCTCACGGCCATATTATCTAATTACTATGCATTAAACGGTCTAAAGTTATTTTTAGGTCTTTATGCCGCATTTGCTGCTCCCCAGCTCCCTAAAGAAATAGCTGTAATGTTTAATTATACTTGGGTAAGAGTACTTGTCGCTTTTATTATAGTTATAATGACTGGTTTAGATACCTCTACAGCATTATTACTTGCAATTGGGTTTATTCTTACGTTACAAACTGCTAATCGTTCAACTGTATATTCAACTAATCTTAGTTCAACAGTTGGTAAAGGAATTTCTTGGCTACCATCTGCTAAAAAAAACTTACAACCTAGGCAAATTATTGAACAAAATAAAGTAACATCACTAGATATGGATAATTTAGAAAATAACCCAAATAATTCACAATTAACAGATGATCTTAAACCTGCACCTTTCAATACCGACAAATTAGTCCCCTATAATTCGGGTTCATCACATGAAGATGAAGTCATGATGAGTGCTTCTATACCATCACTTATTCATAAAGAGCACGATTTAGTTAATAACGAAATTTTATCTGACATTCAATCAAACACTGTACCTGGTTCTAACCAAAACAGTGACAATTCCATTGGTGTACAAGGTATTAAATCTGTTTTAGGTTCTTGTACTAATTAGAAAAAGGTTTAAGATTATTAAGATACGCCATAATATCTCCAAACCGTTTTTTTCCTATAACGAGCCCTATAAATAATACTATAGATAAAACAGTAGCTATTATTATAAAAAGCGATGTTTTTATAGCACGATGCATTGTTATATTAATTGGTTTTTTAGCCATACAATTACAAGCATCTCTTAATTCTTTATCAGTATAACATCTTAATCTGTTACCCATATTTCTAACAGATTTAGAACCACTATTTGAATTATAATATACTGTACGACCATTAAGTTTTTGTACAGTTTTGGAATTATATCCCATCACTTTTTTTAGATTATAAAATGTTCTATCCCCCATATTTACAGGAGTATCAAATACAACCCATGTTACATCTTCAGAACAAGGGTGTCTCATTAGTGAACCATTATATGTATAAAAACTTTTGCTCTCAGGTATAGCATTAAATATATTCCATTCATCGGAAGTATTATAATATTTCTCTTCTCCAGAATATTTAGGAAGATTATTACTTAACATTTCAAAAAAAGTTTTAGATTTAGAATATGCATCATTAATATCAATCATAATTGAAACTATTATTTTTTTACCAATATCTGGTGAAGTATGATACAATTGCATTTCAGCAGTATAATTTTTACCATTTATCTTATGTGAACTAGGTAATGTAAAACCAACAACATCTAATTCGTATACATTATTATCATATATTACATGACTTCCTGCATCATAGTATAAAATTATATCTTTATCCATATTTTTAATAAAACAACTACTAGAACGATAATAAAATGTTAAATTACAATTAAGACTACATGGTTTAGCATTAGATGTTTTAATATCAATTGGAGATTGATGTTTCCCTTTTCCACACATTACTTTTTGCTTACCCATTTATATTAAATTTATATTTTATTTATAATAATTTCAAATGAATTAATATAATGGTAGTTGATTTAGAAATTTTGTTAACTAATTTCTATAATAGTTTTAGTAATATATTTTCAAATGTATATTTAGTTTTGATACTGGTAATAGTAGTTGGGTATATTCAAAGTCTTATAGTAAGTAGTATGTTAGAATCTAAATTATCAGATTTAATGGATAATGGTATAATTAAGCCTAAAATAGATGTAAAAATTAGTAAAAATGGTAATCATCCACGTATTTATATCGATAAAAAAGAACATTTTACCGACAAACCTCTTTTTAAACAAAAAGTAAGAAAACCTAAAGGTGAACATTTTACTCAACAATCAAAAAAACAAAAAAATGATACCGAACATTTTACGCAAAATTTTAAAAGACCTATAAAAAAAAACAAAAAAGAACATTTTAAACAAAGTATTGTAAAACAAAAAACATTAGAACCTATAGAAAATAACTTCCCTTATGATGCCTATAATAATGAAGATAATTGTTATACAAGTTTAAATGTTAAATAATTCGTTGTTTATAATTATAAAATACATTTTGTCTAATTTCTATTTAAATCAATGTATATTTAAAGAATTTTAATTAAATAATAGTATATGTCTAAAATAGCTATTCGCAGACTTAATTATGAATTTAAAAATATAATTAAAAACCCTATAAATGATATATTAGTATCATTAGATAATAATGATATGCGTAATTGGTATTATTTAATTAAATCTACAAATGAACCTTATTTAGATGGTGAATATTTAGGGAAAATTGAATTTCCTGAAGACTATCCAATGAAACCCCCAGCAATAAAAATGATTACACCTAATGGTCGTTTTAAAACAGATACCAAGTTATGTTTATCCATTAGTAGTTATCATCCTGAAACATGGAATCCATCCTGGTCTGTAGGAAGTGTATTAATTGGACTTTATAGTTTTATGAATACAGATAATAGTACATTAGGTTCGATTGAAAATAGTTATGAAGAAAGACAACAATTAGCATTAAAATCAAGACAATTTAATGAATCATTGGTTTTTTATAAAGATTTATTTAGTGATACACACATTGATAATGAAAATATTTCTAATAATAAATGTAGATATTGTTATGATTCTGGTGGAGAATTAATAAATCCTTGCGAATGCAAAGGTAGTAATGAATGGGTGCATTATGATTGTTTAGTTAAGTGGCAAAGAAGTTCTTTATTATCACAATCAACGCATCCAGACCATCAAACAAATATAGAAAGCGTATGTAATGTATGTAATACTCAATTTAAAATTAAAACTGCAAATCGACAAGAAATAATGATGAGTTTTACAGGTAAAGAATTGTCAGATATGGTTAATTTAGGTTTTATAATCGTATGTAGTAAAAAACATAGTGATGATATAGAAAAAATTAAAAAAGAACCAGGTGTTCCTGAAAATCTTATTAATAATCTAAATAATTGGTGCAAGGGAGTTTATTTTATAAATGATATTAGTAGTAGAGATAACGATGACAGTATATGTGCTATTAATCTAACAAATAAGGTAGACTTGGAAAGTATGATGATTGATATTGATAGTAATAAACATAGTCTAAAATCAATTTGGTTGAGTTATTATAATGACTTAACTAATGTGAATTTTAAATTCCAGTTTTATATTGGAGGTCCATGTGTTCCACAACATATTACAGGTTTATGTATTTTAGATAATGAATTAGTTAAAAATACAAATGATATTAATGTAATAGACTTAGTAAATAGCGATAATAAAAAAATTTTAGTAGCACCAATTAAAATTTTGGCCTTATTTTTAATTAATAATAAAATAAGTAATGATATTATTATACATGCATTTTTTGGGTTTGCTGGTTGGGGTCGAACACAATTATTAGGAGAAATGGTAAAAGGGTCTTGGGGTCTTGTAAAAATGGATATGCAAGATATGATAATTAATAAATTATGGGATAAATATATTAATTCTGACAAATTGGTCTTTGTAAAAGAAAACGAATTTATGTCAAAATAGTCTTAATTGTTACCTTACTTAAAACAAATAATATATTTAAGGCTATATTATAATTTATATTTAAACATGGATTCAAAAAGAGATACACGAACGAACGATTATCAACGAAGAGATGGTGGAGGAAGAGGACGTGATGGTGGAGGAAGAGGACGTGATGGTGGGGGAAGAGGACGTGATGGTGGAGGAAGAGGACGTGGTGGAAGAGGGCGTGGAGGGGGGAGAGGAAGGGGTGGGGATGCAACTGCAAACTTCCTTAAAGAAAATGATTATTATAGAGGTAAACATGTAGAGCTTATTAAATCTGCGAATATGTGGAATAAATGTGGTCAATATCAAATGGGATGCGAAGATATGCGACGTGCGAAGTCACTTGAAAAAGGAAACGTTACAGCCTACGAGAATCACATTCCATATGAATCGCTATATATGGATACGCGAAAAAATAAATATAATGAGGTAATAACAGTTTCCAATGATGTAAATCCAGAAGGAATTGCTGGTAGTGTAAATGACTCGACCTGTAAAAAAACACAGTGGCCAACAACTGTTTAAAGTTTAGATTTAATATGCCTCATTTCTAATTGTTTTTTTAAATTTTCAACACCACCTGTTGTAGATGTAACATAAATATCAGGTATAATTGCATGACATACTGTTTTAAATGTCATGATATTTATTTTATATAATAATTTCATAACAAAATTAAAATGTTCCATATAACTCATATTTACTTCTTCTAAATGGTTGAATAATACCATAATACAAAATGTTATAGTTTATACCTTAAATATAAAATATAAAATATATTATAATTATAATATTTATCTATTATAATATGTTTAAAACATGCAATCGATGCAATCAATATAAACCACTTGAACAATATCATATTCTTAAAAGGGGTAAATATGGTAGAAATTCAATTTGTATTGAATGTAGAAAAAAAAGAAATGAACAAATATTGCATAATGATAATTTAATTATTGAGTGTAAAAGGTGTCATATACAAAAAGATAATGCATTGTTTTATAAAAATAAATCATCAAAAAACGGTTATCAGGTATATTGTAAAGAATGTCAAAAAAAAATATAATAGATTCTTCTTCAAAAATAGATAATTTTATTAATAACATATTTAAGCGTTTTAAAAAAAAATATTCAAAAAAAGGGATAAAGTTTAATAGTAACGATATTTTAAGAAAGTTTCATGAACAAAATGGTAAATGTCATATAACTGGCCACTATATGACACATTTAGTTGATAGTAAAAAAAGGATAGATAATATTTGGAACATCGCTATTTTTGTTGATAACTCACAACATTATTTTGATTATAATAGTTTTAATCTTGTAATAAATCTTATTTATTCTGTTAAAAAAATATATAATTTAGATAATGATGGTTTATTAAACACGTATAGTCAATTAAGCAATACTATTTAAGGAGATTTGCTTACTTAAAATTATATCTTATAGGTTATTATAAATATGCAAATTTTTGTAAAAACTCTAACTGGTAAAACCATAACTCTTGAGGTCGAATCTTCAGACACAATCGATAATGTAAAAACTAAGATTCAGGATAAAGAAGGTATTCCTCCTGACCAACAGCGCCTTATTTTTGCTGGTAAACAACTTGAAGATGGTCGTACTTTATCGGATTATAATATCCAGAAAGAATCTACACTTCATTTAGTTTTAAGACTTAGGGGTGGTTTTTAAATTAAATTAATTTAATTTAGGAAATCTTTATCAAAGGTATAAAGAGTCGAATCATCATTTTAATTCTTTCAAGAACAGTTATTTTTTTCCAATATCATATTGACTTTCCAGTTTTTCCTTTAACATTTCATCTAGAAAATCATTTAGAACACCATCATTAGATGTTGTTTGTATATGCAATAAACGGTCATATACATATTGTTCTAAATCTAATAGTGAGGTAATTTTAACTATACCACCTCTTATATTTTGATACTCTATAAATTTAAATGCATGCTGTCTTTCTTCATGAATATATTTTTTAAGATAATTACATATACCTGGATATGCGAAAATATACATGAGATGCATATAATTCTTTATTAATTTGATTTTTGATTAATATTTCAAGGTATGATGACCAATTATTTTTACAACAATTACTCATTATTTTGATATATATTTAAAATATACTTAATATATTTTAATATGTCTATATTTGAAATACAACCAGGCATACATATTTGTGAATCTGAAAAAGCTGATAATTATATATGCACATATAATGATATATCATTTAATTTAATATGTGTATATAGTGATACAAAATATAATGAATTTTCTAATAAAATTTATGATATTAATTATCAATTTGAATTATTATTAAAAAATGAAAAAAATGATAAAAGACACAAAATATTTTTATGGATAGTAAGTATATGTGAATATTTATCACATAAAGATGAAAAAGATTATAATCATTTTGATAAGGTATTAACCATAATAATTGGTGAAGTTTATGAATTATTTAATAGATAAAATTATTTAAAGCCTAAAATATAATTAATTTAAATGGAAGAAAAAAAATCTGTTCATACAGAAAGCGTAAACGATTATGAAATAGAAACATTTGAAAGTTTTGATGATATGGGCCTTGATGAAAATTTATTAAGGGGTATTTATGCATATGGTTTTGAATATCCGAGTAATATTCAAAAAAAAGCAATCAAACCAGTTATTGATAACAATGATATTGTTGCACAATCACAATCGGGTACAGGAAAAACTGGCACTTTTATTATATCTTCTCTACAAAAAGTTGACCCTGAAGAAAAATCAACACAAGTTTTAATTCTCTCACCTACTCGTGAATTAGCCAGTCAATCATACGAAGTAGCAAAAAAAATTAGCTCTTATACTAAAATTACAATTTCATTAATTGTGGGTGGTAAAAGTATAGGGAATGATTTTAGTAAATTAGATAAGGGGTCTCAAATTATTATTGGTACTCCTGGAAGAGTTTTTGATATGCTTAAACGATATGTATTACGTTCTGACAAAATTAAATTATTAGTAATTGATGAAGCTGATGAAATGTTATCATCTGGTTTTAAAGAACAAGTATATGATATCCTACAATATATACCACAAACAAGTAATATTGGTTTATTTAGTGCTACTATTTCACAAGATATCCTTGATATAACTAGTCGAATTATGAAAAAACCATTAAGAATTCTTGTAAAAAACGATGATTTAACTCTTGAGGGTATTAGACAATTTTATGTATTTGTTAATAATGAACATGTAAAATATGAAGTATTAAAGGAGTTATATTCATCAATATCAATTTCTCAAACAATTATTTATTGTAATTCTAAACGTAAAGCTACATTTTTAGCCGAAAAACTAAGTGAAGAAGGTTTTACTATTTCATGTATTCATAGTGATATGGTACAAAATGATAGAGATAAGGTGGTAAAATCTTTTAGAAATGGAAGTACCCGTATTTTAATAGCTACAGATATTATTGCAAGAGGTATTGATGTACAACAAGTTTCGGTTGTTATCAATTATGATATTCCTAAATATAGAGAAACATATATACATCGTATTGGTAGAAGTGGACGTTATGGTAAACGTGGTTGTGGTATTAATTTTGTTAATAGTGATGAATTAACATCTATGAGAGAAATTGAAAAATTTTATAATACGCAAATTGTTGAATTACCCGCAAATTTCGATGAATTAATCTAACGTTTAAAATATATAAAAAATGTCAAGAAATATATTAAATGAACAATAAGATTTATAATGATAAATTTACCCAATTATCAATATATGTTGGAGAACTAAGAAAATTTGCAGTACATACATACACTGAAGTTGAAAAAATTAAAGATAATTTAGAAAAATTATCAGAAAGTACTAACGATGAAGATGTTATAAGTAAGAAAGATTTAAAGGAAATTATTGATGATTTGAAGAAAACTAATAATCTAGATTTAGAAGGTATTTTGCGAGGTGAAAAAGAAAATAAACCCTTTAAATTTAATATTGAAGATTTTTAATTGAAGTCAAGTTTATAATAAATTATATTTTTTCTGTATATACATTATAAAATGAATTTAAACGATTTAGTTGTTATGCTTAGACAAAACTATAAAGTCGTAAGTGCTGTTTTAATAGTATGTGTTTTATTGGTTTTAGCATTTTTTTATTTTAAAAGAGGTTCATCTAAAGCTAATGATATTTTTGGTTTAGAGCATTTTTCATCTGATGGTAAGCCATCATGCACATTATATCATGTTGAATGGTGTGGACATTGTCAAAAACTAAAACCTATCTGGGCTGAATTAAAAGACGAATATTCAGAAAGAATAAATTTCACTGATTTAGATTGCGAAGAAGCTAATAATAAAGATGTATGTAAAACAGAAGTAAGTGAAGGTTACCCAACTATTAAATTTAATGGCGAAGAATATTCTGGTGAACGTACTAAAGAAAATCTTTCTCAATTTTTAGAGGATATGCTTCAAAGACTAACCTCTAAGTAATTAATAATATTCTATTCTTCTTTCAATAAAGAATAAAACATTATAAAACTTATTTATATAAATAATCTAAAATACTATATATGACTAAAATATTATCTTTTGACGTTGGTATTGTAAATCTTGCTTATACAATTGTTGAAAATAAAGGTAAAGAATTTTACATTAATAATTGGGGGGTATTTAATATATCAACTGAACCACCAAAAGAAGATATAGAGTATCATGAAGTTTCTTGTCAAAAGGATAATATAAAATGTGATAAGGCTTTAGAAAATACACGTGATGGTAAGGTTTATTGTAAAAAACATTCTCCTATAGGAAGTGAAAATTTAGTTTGTTGTAAAACAACTGCTTCAGGAACAAAGTGTAAAGGTAAAGTAAAATGTGTTGATAATAATCATAATTTTATTTGTAAAAAACATTATGAACAATCATTAAAACAATCTGGTTGCGAATTTATTAAAAAAAAAGGGGATAAATGTGATAAAAAAACTATGTGGTATGATTCTGTTTTAAATAAATCATACTGTACAGCTCATTCAAAGGGTACAAATAATGAATTAACTAAAATAAAAAATAAAAAGGCGACCAGTTTAGATTTATTTCTTTTAGGAACAAACCTTATTAATACTCTTGACAAATATCCTGAAATATTAGAAGTAGATTATGTTCTTATAGAAAATCAACCTTTTAATAAAAACCCAAGAATGAAAACAATACAAATGATTATATACTCTTATTTTTTAATGAAACATTTATATAATCCAGAATCGCAATTAATTAAAATTGTTAATTTTTTGCCTAAAAATAAATTAGATTGTTATGACGGGCCTCCTATTGTTATTAATGAAAAAAATGCATACACTAAAAGGAAAAAACTTAGTATTGAATATACCAAGTATTATTTGAAAAAAGATAAAAAATCATTAGAAATATTAGAAAGTCATAAGAAAAAAGATGATATGGCTGATTGTTTTATTCAAGCATTAACTTATTTCAAAAACAATTTAAAAGTATAAATATATTTGCGTATAACATAAAGAAAATCTTTCTTACTAACATTTAAAATGGATGAAGATAAGATGAGTGAAAATGGCCGTGGTATGAGAATTGAAAAAATTGAACCAAGTGATACTAATGTTGATATAAGAAGTCAGAAATCTGACGGCAGAGAACGAAACAGTAATATTGGTTTAGACCTTTTAGTCAATCCAAGTAAACAAGTTCCTAGTATTGATAATGATAGTAGAAGTGAAAGAGTTATGCCAGGGTTTAATCTAAATGATAATGAAAATGATAATTTAAATAATGGGATGTTAGCCGACCTAGGTAATATTAATATTGAAGAAAAACAATATTATGATGACCAAAGTAATCAATCAAATGATGTAAATAATGCAACTGAATTTCCATTTATTTTTAAGAAGAATGATGATGATAATGATGACAATGATATATATGCTGGGAAAGACAATAATTATGATAACATGAGATATGATGATGATAGAAGAGATAGAGGCCGAGATAGAGATGATGATAGAAGAGATAGAGATAGAGATGATGGTAGTCGCGACTATGATAGAAGAGATAGAGATGGAGGAAAACATAGTCGAAGAGATGAACGCTCAGATGATTCTTCTGAAAGATATGATAATAAAACCACCAGACATAATGAAGAAGCTCTTAGAAAAGAAAGAGAAGAAAAAGAAGACCTATTATTTAAATTTGAAAAATTAAAGAAATTGGGTGTGATTAATAATGTTAGATTTAATATGTCTTCACGATTAGATGAAATGAAATTTGAATATGAGAAACTTAAGAAAGAGAAAGAGTTAGATAATAGTGTTAAGTTTTCAAGAAAAATGTTGATGGCATGTGTAACTGGTATTGAATTTTTAAACAATAAATTTGATCCATTTGATGTAAAACTCGATGGTTGGTCTGAAAGTGTTCATGAAAATGTTAACGATTATGACGATGTTTTTGAAGAATTGCATGACAAATATAAAGACCGTGCAAAAATTGCACCTGAGCTTAAAATGATGCTTGCATTAGGTGGAAGTGCCTTTATGTTCCATCTATCAAGCACTATGTTTAAATCTCAGTTGCCTAGTGTAGATGAAATCTTAAGACAAAATCCTGAACTTGTTAGACAATTTGCTCAATCAAATAATATGGGGCAAGAACAGCAACCTCAACAATCACCACAACAACAATATAATCGGGCGCCAGAAGGATATAATACTGGTGCCCCACAATATTCACAAAGACCTAACCCTTTTAATAATTCATCACAAGAACCTCCGCGAAGAAAAGAAATGAGCGGACCAAGTGGCGTTGATGAAATTTTAAAAGAATTAAATCAAGGTGAATTAGCTGAAGATGATTCAATGTCATTAATGAGTGATAATGATATAAAAAACATTGATTCATCAGGTTTAAATAAAAAACGAAATAGAAAGAAACGTCAAGGTGGTGGTGTTTCATTAAATCTTTCATAATTTTCCTTCATGCTTTAATTTTTCATACATAGATTTAATTTCACTTGGTGACAATTTATTATCATTATTAGTATCATATTTTCTTAGTTCTTTTGGCAATAAACTAAGAGAAGAATTTTCATTAAATAGTTCAAATGCAAAAATTATAAATACAGCAGTAATTACAAGCGATTTTAATACGTCTTTAGTAGCCATAAATGCCATTACAAAAATCATTATTCTTCTTATAAACTTTCTTTTTAAAAAACTATCTTGAAATGATGATATTTCTAATGTAATATATTTAGAATATACATTTAATAAAATCATCATTATACCTGAAAAAAATGGGCTTGTATTTATTGGCATAAATAATAGATTTAGTTTTTCAATTATAGAGTACATATTTATAAAAATATGAGAAAATTATATTTATTTATTAATATAATTTTCATATTCATGTATTGCATTATGGAGTTTAGAAAAACCGTCTCTTAACTCGGGGTGATTATGTGTGTATTTTTCTAATTCATCATCTGAATCATCATCTATGTTAAGTTCGGATTCATCGCCATTATGATTATCTTCATCTTCATCATCATCATCATCATCTTCATTATCATTTACGTCATCATCGCCATCATTATTGTCATCTTCATCATCGCTATCATCATCTTTATCATTTCCTAATGTAAATTGTTCTTTATTAAACATATGTGAAAGGTCTAATGTTTGTTTAAGATTAATTGTTAATAATAGCGAAAATACTAATAGTACCGACATAATAGTATCTTTTTTTGAAAAATATAATATAAATAATAAAACAATTATCTTAATAACTGGTTGATTTAATAAAATAATCATACTTTGTGGTAAATATATATTTGTTACTGAGCAATATGATATTAAGAAAAATATAAAATAATTCCTTAATGTCATATTATTTTTTATAATTTGCAATATACTTTTAACTGTATCTTTTGAAATCATATATTATATAAAAATATAAAAAAATTTATCTTTTTCTGGGGAAAGGGGCATAATTTTGAAATCCTTCTCTAACAGGTACGGGAGCTGGGGTGTATTTATGTTTTTTAAATGAGTATCTAAAATTTTCTTTTACATTTTTTTTACCTTTTCTAGATTTGAATGGTTCAGATTGTTCACCAGTCTCTTCACCATCTTCTTCGTCACCAGCCTCTTCACCATCTTCTTCTTCACCATCTTCATCATCACCATCTTGTTCGTCACCATCTTCTTCACCAGCTTCTTCACCGCCTTCTTCACCGCCTTCTTCACCGACTTCTTCACCATCTTCATCTTCTTCACCTTCTTCAGCTTCGGCTTCTTCACCCTCATTTTTAGAAGCAGATGTTTTAGTTTTAAATCCTTCTAAATTACGTTTATTCATGCAACTTAGTGTAACAAGGAAAGCAACGGCCACCATAATAGATAGTTGTGTGTTCCTAGAAGATAAATATACTATTAAAAACATAAATAATGTTTTTCCTAATACACTATCAAAAAAAACTACGACATCATTTGGTAATTTAGGGGCTGCAGCACCAGCATATAATGCAAGCAATAATGAAAGTACTGATACTACAGTCTTATTATTTAGCATTTTTCTGAATTGATTATCAAAATTGTTAAGAGAGTTCATTATATAATATATAAATAAAATACTTTACTATTATAAAATTATTTTTAAAAATTATCTTCTATTTATAATAAAGGACGATGCCTTATTGTTCAATAGATGAAGCATGGGGTCCAAGCTTTGATAAAGGGGCTAAGAATAATGAAAGTCTATATATGTCAGTCGATAAAAGTAAAAATTGGCAACGAACTAATGAAAATTTATATCATGATGAAAAAAAAAATAGTAGGTATGATAATGGTAAAAATGAAACTAATGTTGAATTAAAAGATTTAAAAAAAACTAAAAAGGTGTCTGAAGTTGAACCATATGTGTTATATGAAAATAAAGAAAATAATGTAAATCAAAATGATAATTTTTATAATAAATATATGGGATTATTAAGAGAAAATAGATTTCTTAAAGAACAAATTATAAAATTATCAAATAATAATCCTAATGCTCAAAATGATTTATGTCTTTATATTTTTACTGGAATTTTTATAATATATATTCTAGATATTTTTACAAAGGTAGGTAAAAATCGTTAAATAAATGAATTTAAACTACGAAATTTCTCGTCAAAATCTTCAACTCTTCTATAAATGCGTGTAGGTTTTTTTTCCTGCTTTGTAGGAGCAGACATAATTACCTTTTGTTTAGGTTTATAAAAATTTCTAGACTTTTCTTTATCAAATTTAACATGATTCCAAGATATGTATAAAAAGTTTGGATAAGTTGGGTTGACTATAAAACCATTTTGTTTTAGTTTATTATATATATATTCAGTACAACTCATAATATCATATCTTGGAATTCCTATAATATATTCTGGAACAAGATATAAGACTACTGTTTGTGATTTTTCCGAAGCCGTTTTAATTTTTTTGTGACAAATATTTAAAACTTGCTTATATACTAAAATTTTTTTAAGTTCTTTATCTGTTTTTGTTTTATTTAAAGCATAGATATTTAACATTTATTAAATATAAAGTTTTTTTATTTATGATTGATACTTTAATATTTAGTGGTGGGGGAGTAGCAGGTATATCTTTTATAGGGACATTATCAGCAATTGAAAACAATTATGACCTTAAAAACATAAAAACTATTATTGGTTCTTCTTCCGGTTCAGTAATCGGTTTAATGATATCTTTAGGATATACATCGAGACAATTGACAGAACTTATATTAAATATAGACTTATCTAATCTTATAAACATATCAGATGATTTTTGTAATGATTTTCTTAATAACTTTGGAATGGACCATGGAGAAAAATTACTAAATCTTCTCATTATCTTTTTAAAAAATAAATATCACAAAAAAGATATAACCTTTAAGGAACTATATGAACACTATAATATAGAGTTAGTTATTACTGGCACATGCATTAATAAACATAGAGTAGATTATTTTAATTATCAAGATAACCCGGATATGTCAGTATTAAAAGCGGTTCGCATATCTATTTCAATACCTTTTTATTTTACATCTCCAAAAATTGATGATAATATATATGCTGATGGTGGTATTATTGATAATTATCCTATAGGATATAAATATTTAAGAAAAGATAGTTTTTTAGGTTTTAATTTATCTTCTAAATTCCATGAAAAAGAAACTATTATTAATGTACAAGATTATATTCATTCAATAATAACTTGTATACGTAAAAAAACATCTACGACTAACATTTATAATACCCAAACAATCGAAATCGATTATGATGTAAATCTTATGGATTTTACAATTAATAATGAAATAAAGCAAAATTTAATAACTAACGGCTACAATAAAACTCTAGATTATTTTAATAGTAATGTAAAATATGATATTAGTAATATACTATTTCAAAACGACAATGAAACTAATAATATTTTAGAAGATATTAGTAAAACCGTTTAATAACATTAAAATCTTATTAAAAATATATGGAATCACTAAATATGCCTTCACTTCAAATGGTATCATTTAAGTCACTTATTCCTATACTTGCAATTTTTACTTCAATGTATGGCCCAAGACTTTCTCCTCAAATTCCACAAAGTATAAGAAATTTATTTAATACTGGGTTATTTAGATCAGTAGTAATTTTTATCATTTTATATTTAGGTAATAAAGATATTGAAATGTCCCTTGGCATAATGATTACATTTGCTGTCGCTTCAATGATTTTACAAAATATTCCTTTATCAGAAGACTTTGTAAATCAAAAATTATCCCATAACCCATGTACTTATTGTGGTAATAAACTTAAATGTGATTATGATAGATGTATTCATAAAACAGAAAAAATAATTAATCAATACAAAAATAACTATCTTAACCCCAATTAAAAATGATAATATTTAACTACTTTATAAATTAAAAATATTTAAATATTATATATGGATTCCTTAACAAATTTATCAAACAGTCTTTTGGGTATATCAAATGACCTTACAACTAGTGCAGTTACAGTTACATTAGTAACTGTTTTTTTAGCTATGTATGGACCCCGTTTATCTCCTAAACTACCAAATCAAGTTCGTCAACTTTTTAATATTCCTTTATTTAGAGGGTTTGTTATATTCTTGATTCTATTTTTAGCTAATAAAAATATTCGTGCTTCATTACTTATGACAGTTGTATTTTTAATTACAATGAACCAAGTACAATTATTAAACACAATGGAAAATTTTGCAAATGTTCGGGGACAAAGTGTTAATCATGATTCGGCTTATAATCATAGCAAAAATTATCCTCCTTCATATAATATGAACCCAAATGAACAAATGATGTAAAATTGTTTTAATTTAAAGAAATATTCCTTTTAAGAATAAATGGCAATTAATAAACCTAATATTCGTATAAAGAATAAAAATCGTATTGAAGATGTCATCATTAATATAGATATTGAACGTTTAAATACAGGGGATATTATACTTTTTCATGGTGATAGTTATCATGAATGGTATGACCAGTTAATTGAAAATGTAACACATAGTCCATATGAACATGCCGCTATAGTTGTAAGAGATCCTTGGTTTAACGATTTTTCTAGAAATGGGGTTTATATCATACAAACTGATAGTGAAAGAGGTATTTACAGTAAGACAAATTGTTGTACTATTGAAGAAGCACTTATTGGTCGAACATGGGTGGATGTACGGTCATGGATAAATGTAGACTATAATGATGATATGAAACAAAAATTCACATGTTTTTGGAATAATGTTAAAGATAAACCTTATAATTATTGTCCATGTGACTGGATGGTATCCGGTATTCATAATTTATATTGTAAATGTTGTAAACTTTGTAAAACTAAACACGATTTCTGGTGTTCAGACCTTGTTGCATATGGTTGTGTCAAACTAGAATGGTTGCCAGATTATACAGATTGGTCAAATTTTTCTCCAGGCGATTTATCAAGAATTAAAGTTGATAAACCTTATAAATTAGGTCCTATATGGAGATTATTATAAACCTAATTTATTTTTAATTATTGCTATATCTGATTTTAATTGTTGATTTTCAGATTCTAATAATGAATATTTGGCTTCTAAAGCTTGCATTTTTTCTGTTTTAGCATCATTATTTCTTGAGAGTTCTTGGATGGCACTGTGGTGAAGTGCGAAGATTTGGTTTTTATCAATGATGTGGAAATCATCTACTTCTTTTCCATGGAAGAATATATTTGCAAACTTTTGTTCAAACCTAAAATGGTTGGTGTTATTTCCGGAGGCATCCTTTTCACATTCTATCTCTTTACACACTTCGTCATTGCCGCTTAGGTCATTTCTAACATAAAATTTACACTTACCAGTGAAGTTATTATTAGACATATCCAAATCTGGGATTGTTAAAACATTACTGTCCCATTGTGGATCTAAGATTCTTCGCATTTCGTCTGGTACAAATTGCGTAATCTTTCCAACCGCATTAGGAATTATTTCTTTTACCTCTTGAGCGATGAAACCGATTGTTTTCATTTTTTTCCTGCGCATTGGGTCAATATAATGATATTCTTTGCTTTCTAATTGGTTTATTTGCATCAGTGCCTTTCCATCATCAATATTAGTTATTTCTGTCTTTATTCTTTTGTCTGAATAGTTCCATAAACCCGGACACATTATCCCTTCACTTGCTCGTATTGATACGTTTGGGTGTGTATAATCCTTTGTGGTTCCACCATACAAATTGTCTGTGTAATACCACCACATTCCAATACCGTTCGCAGTCGTCGACCCCGTCCGCTCTGCGGCTAAATCATTTTGCACACTCCCAACCACGTCTAATGGATATCTCGGTTGGGTCGTCCCAATACCCACATATCCGTTTTTGTTGATAGTCATTACTTCATTAAATGTATCTTTATCATTTTTTGTGTTAGTACTTTTTTTGTTACCACGTATATAAAATCGTATAGCTCCAGAATGATACTTCTCAATGGGAGGGGTCGTGAGCTGTTCTCCACAATAACCTAGGCCTGTAATAAAACGAATATCGCCACCATAAGCCCCACCGAGATTAAGAAACCCAGATCCGTTGTCCGTAATGTCACTAACTAACCCACCTCTAAATTCTAAACTACTTCCATGTACAAAACCACCAGGTCGGTGTTTCAAAACGGGTGGATACCATCGACTATTAATTGGTTTAATATCAAATATAAGAGAGGGATCTTTTCTTATATATGCTTTGCTGTGATCTAACTGGAAATCATCAAATTTACCTGCTTGTGGTATAAATGTAAAATAAGTATTTTTAACGTCATTGTTCGAAAAGGTTATATCAGGGGGTAAATTGGAAGGTGGTACATGCTGATAATCCTCTTCTAAACACCAACCTGATTTATAATCTGAACCCACAGTATCTTTACCAATAGTAATATCTCCATCATTACGGCTAATTTTTATAAATTCATTGTCAGTATTATAAATATCTGCATCTTTTTGCTCACTCATATAATCTATATTAGAATATTTTTTTTCTAATTATTTTACAATAAAGCTATTTTTTCTTTAATTGTCGTCATTTCTTCTTTAAGCGTATTTACTTCATTTTCTAAAGTCTGTATTTTTTCTGTTTTAGCATCATTCTTTCTTGAGAGTTCTTGGATGGCACTGTGGTGAAGTGCGAAGATTTGGTTCTTATCAATTGTATGGAAATCATTCACTTCTTTACCGTGGAATAAAACATTCGTCCATTGCTTGTCAAATTTAAACATATTTGTTTTGTTACCAGATGCGTCCTTTTCACGATCTATTTCTTTCATAACTGTATCATCTGCATTCAGGTCATTATAAACGAAGAATCGACATTTCCCAGTGATGTTTTCCAGTGTCATATCTAGGTCAGGGATTGTTAAAATATTATTGTCCCACTGTGGTTCTGATATAATTCTCATTTCGTCTGGAATGATATGATTATGAAAACTCACTGCTTCGGGGAGAATTTCTAAAACTTCCTGAGCGATAAATCCGATCGTTTTATGCTTTGTTTCTCTACATTTGTAGTTATATTCTTTACTTTCAAGAGCAATAACTTTTTTCAGGGCTAAGTCATCGTCTATAATAGTAATATCTTTTTTAATTCTTTCGTCAGATGAATAAATAACACCTCTTGATTCGCCATATGCTACGCCCTCCTGAGAAATCCATAACCCATTGGAAAATTTTGCTGATAATTTAGATGTTATGTTTTCTCCCGATGTATCACCAATATATCTATGTTCTAGACCAGTTTCTTCGAAGAGTCTTATGAGTCTAACGTTGGTTGTATTAGTTATACTGGCTTTGATATGTAATGGATATATCGGTATCTCTGTTCCTATACCAACATTTCCTGATTCTGTAATAGTCATTTTTCCTATTTGTATATCATCTCCAGAATTAGTGTCTTTGATTACTCTATACAATTTTTCGTTTCCACTCATATATTATATTAATGTAAATTTTTCTTAACTAACAAAAAATAATATTAAATTAATTATGACAATCGCATATAATTGGCTTTATAATTAATTTAATATTATTTTTCGTAGTTAATCCATATACATTAACATTAACTAAATCGTCTAAAAGAATATCATCAAAAATAAGCTTTTGACATTCAATTGGATAGTTTGTTTTATCTTTAATCTGTTGTTTAATATCTAATACTAAACCATTATTATCAATTTTAATTATAAAATGACCATTTATTGATGGTTGATTTATAAATAGGTACATAAATTATATATATTTTTAAAATCAAATTTAAATTCATAAAACAGATTAATAATTAACTGATATATGGTTTAGATTTAATCTAGACAAATATAAAAAGTTTAGATAATCATTATTATCATATAATATTATTGGTTTAAATCTTATATTTTTAAAAAAATGGTTTGTATCATATACGGTACTATAAAATATAATACAATTGGATTTATTATAATAAATCTGGTTTGATTTCAAAGCAATTATATTCAACATATCATAGGGGATTTCCATAAATTTCATATTTATAAGTTTAGATTTATAAAAATCAAATTTTTAGTATTAAAAACGTCTAATTTT